>ENA-UOOR01001509-UOOR01001509.1-fermentation-metagenome-genome-assembly--contig:-NODE-1509-length-27232-cov-2.934319_pt1 | contig 27232 bp, 21 predicted proteins | sample MGYA00245780_ERZ724029 | MGnify/ENA primary metagenome ERZ724029 (study PRJEB28704, sample SAMN03018315) | fermentation metagenome | biome: anthropogenic terrestrial biome; feature: soil; material... | reverse complement strand
GGCGATAGCCTGGGCCCAAGTAGCGCACCCGCCCGTTGGAACAGAATTGGAAATCACCCTGGCACACGTGCTACTGGGTTGAGATTACCACTTCGTCGAGGGTGACGTAGGGGAAGGTGCTGCTACCGTCTTCCTTTGTCTCCTTACTGAGCGCAATTAAGTGGTCTTTGAAGTGTTTAAACGAATTGATAGAGAACATGCAGTCTTTCACGCGGCCCACCACTTCCCCATTCTCGATCAACAGACCGAGTGAAATAGTACCGCTGACGTTGCCACCATAGGGGTTGCCTGCCCAAGCACCCATGGAGTCAAAGACGATCAACCCACGATCGATACTCTTGCGAGTGGCAGCAACGCTTTCTGTGCCAGGGCTTAAAATTACGTGATGTGGTTGCGGGCCTGTCAGGGTGCCATTACCAGTTGAAGGCAGTCCTAATGCCTTCCCACTTTGTAGATCAAGAATCTCTTGCTTGATAACGCCTTTTTCAATCAGCGCATTGCGGCGTGTGGGCGTTCCTTCGCGATCAAAAGGCACACTGGAAGCACAAAATGGTAGAGTACCGTCATCTATAATATTAATCCGCTCATCAAGCAATTTTGCTCCCCGTTTCCCTTTCCAGGGGGAAATATCGCGCATGATGGCCTTGCCGTTAAGGGAGGCCAGGAATGGTTCTAACAAGTAGCCGATTTGCGCCGGGGTAAAGATAACCGGGTATACACCAGCATTAAAGGGCACTATTGTCTTGGCTCGCTCGAAACGATGGATTACGTCTGCCTTTACGTCAGAATAGTTATCACGCAAGTTAGCTCCGGTAACCCATTCGCCTAGCCATAGCATGTCATCGCCTTGCACCAATTGGCCACCCAGATAGTAGGACCACTCTGTCTTACGATATCCTCCCGAAAAACCAGCGGTGTTAGCTAGCGAGACTGTCTGTTCCTCCCGCGTCACACCAGCCATGACTTGAATGCGACTATCGTAGTTGATTAGCGTTGCAACTAGGTCTTCCGCGATATCTACCATCGTTGGTAATTCTACTTGTGTTACTGCCTCATCAACAATTTCTAGTTCATCGTAGCTGGCAGGTCCGGGGAATTCATGCTTAACCTCGGTGCCAAACTTGACAATGGCAAGTGCATTTTCTAGCAGGGTCTGTTCATCGTTAGGCTTGGAGCTGGAGGCTAGCGCCATCTTGCCGTCCTTAATGACACGTAGGGTGGCATTTAAGGAGCGGCTATTCTGTATGTCTTCAAACTGGCTATCGGCATAGCTGATACTCTGGGATGAACTCTTGCTGGTTAATAATTCACCCTGTACGCCTGTTGGCAGAGACTGCAAAAGAGAAGTCATCATTTTGCACCCCCAATGATTACATTCTGAATGCGAATATGCGGGCTGACAGCACCTGTCGGTAATGGGCTTTGGCCGTTCTTGCCACAGCCGCCGGCGCTATCGTCAGGCATAGGGCCGTTGCCTACCATGTCGATATTGGCTAGCGTAGTAAAGACATTGCCCATCAGCTTCACGTCTTTTACGAGCTCAGCCAACTTGCCGTCGCGTATCATGTAACCGTGGCTGGCTACGAAGGTGAACATCTCGCCATTCGTCTCGCCCCCTAGGCCGCCGACAGCATATACGCCTAGCTGCACGTCTTTGATCATCTCGTCAAGAGTACTTGTGCCGGGTGCAATGCAGGTGCTACGCATACGACAGATAGGTGGATACTCATAAGTAATGGCACGCGCGCTACCAGTCGGCTTCTCGCCCATGATGGCAGCCGATTCGCGCGAGTGCAGACGCCCCACTAACACACCTTCTTTAATCAAGTAGGTGCGTTCTGTGGCTACACCTTCATCATCATAGACTAGGTGACCACGCCCTGCGGCATACTCTCCCGTGTCATAAATAGTTAAGATATCGCGTCCTAAGCGGCGGCCCAAAGTCATCGTCTTAGCCAGCTCCGGATTACGATGAATGTCATCACCCTCGCTCAGGTGCCCGAACGCTTCGTGCACGAACAAACCAGCCATGGCAGGATCACAAATGGTGGTATAGACGCCGGCTTGTACCTGCTGCGCATCTAGTGAATCAACTGCTAACTGGCAAGCCTGTTTGATGTCATCATCAATGCCTAAAATACAGTCAAAACCGATTGAGCTACCACGGCCAACAAACTGCTGTGTTGTAACCTCATCGCGCCGGGCAGTAGCGCCAAAATCGGCGCCGATGTCTAGCTTCTCCTGCTTGATATAGGTGCCTTCGCTATTAGCAAAATAGAGGTCGGTCACTTTCTCTATGTAAACAATATTGACTGCTGCAATAGCTGGGTTGTAGCCCAAAATGAGATCATTATAATGCGTGAGGATGCGTACCTTTTCATCAATGCTAACGGCCCGTGGGTCGAGCGTGTAGACAGGTTGCACTTCCTCATCGACAATGGGCACCGGAGCAAGTTTGCTCTCTTCTTGTTTCTTGTAGCCGGCAAATTTAGCTTGTTCGCAGGCTGCCAATAATGACGATTCTAGATCAGCAATATCGTTGAAAGACGCAAACCCCCACCCTCCTTGACTAAGTGCTCGTACGTTACCACCGTAGAGAACATTTTTGTTGATGCGGTCTAATCCCTTGCCCTGAAATCTGATGCTCAGAACTTGGCTTGCTTCAAAGCGAATTTCACAGTAGTCAACTAGGTCCGACGCTAGTTTCAGCGTCTTTAGTAGCAATTGCCTCATTAAACTCCTCCCTTTCAGCAACATATAGTAGTAAAAAAGGTATCTAAATTCCTGAAATTCTCTGCCCGTGCGTCTATCCCTCCATAAAATGCTGAGAAAATTCGATTATCATCAAAAATTACATGCGTCGCTAGTCTTTGCAACGTGTTTTTGGCCTAATCGGTAAACCAACGCCAAAGCAGCTGCTCCAATTGTACGTGCAATTGCGGTGCAAACTAGGGCCCAGCGGATACCTGTCAGACTCGAGAGTAGAATTCCAGCGTATGGGGCAACCACCGCTGTCGCATTCGTTGCTGTATTATGGTAAGCAATGTATTGAGTGCGGGAGGCTTCCGGGCTTAGTTCCAGCAAGGTATTGAACAGTAGCAGAACAGTACCGGCTACGGAGACCCCAATCAGCAGACTCAACATCGCCAACATCCATAGTTCAGTGCAGAAGACGTAGAGCAGTGGTGTAAGCGCCATGCCGAGTGTGGCAACCGCAAGCATGCGCTGATTGCTATAGCGATCTGCCAGCTTGGCCCAGATGGGATAGGCAGCTACTGCACTTAATGATTGGCAAACCCCGAAGACGCTAACCCAAGTTGTGGTAGCTCCCAGTATCTGCACCTGATACTTCGTATATAACGGCCAGCCCATCTGCCAACCAAGGTGGAAAAGTAACGAGGCGCCTGCAAACAGCCAATAATTACGATGGCGATGAAAGCCAGCTTGCATACTAGCCCAATTAAAGACGGACTTACTTGCTTCTGTCGGTGCGGCAGTAGCATGAGTTCCCTTAGGCTCAATTACTTGAGTAAAGGCAGCAATCTCTAACATAGCCAAAATAAAGCCAGTAAAAAACATGATTTGAAACCCTGTTGGAAAAACGAGCTTGTCCATAATCCGACCGGCAAGCAATGAGGCAACGATGCCGCAGAGGCTCATGAGCTGGTTACGTTTAGCAAAAGCTCTACCCCGCTCTGTTGCAGGAATAACTTTGCCCATAAATGATTGCCAAGCAATCACAGCCAATGATCCTGGCACGTTCATCAGAGCAATCATTGCCACAAATACAATGGGGCGTCGATTAGGGTCAGTCACCAAAAATGGGAGTAGGGCTAACAGGAAAAAGAAAATGCGGTTGAAAAACATCAGTGCAGCAACCAGTCGCTTTTGGCGTGGGTAACGGTCAACATACCGCGCACCCGGAATCATCGTCAGCAGGCTTACTAATGCTGGCCAGGACGATAATGCTGCGATCAGACTGTCGGGGGCCCCCAATTTAATAGCAAAGATACCGGTAAAGGGGGCCAACATGTTCTGGGATAAGGTTGAAAAGATCCCATTGATGTTATTCCAGCGAATATTGTGGGCTAAGCTTGTCCGTTCTTGTTTTGGCATGATCTCACTCCTATCTCATCATGCCAATTATACTATATTTAACTATTCTATTCCCTAAGATTACCGTACATCTCTAGTTATTAAATTATCGTATTAGCCATGTATTATTATTCTTCGATTCTCTTTCCATGATAACGGAAGTCCTCATAGTCACTTCTGGCTACAATCATGTAGTGCTTTGTCAATGGGTGTTTTTTAACCACGTAGTTGATTACTAAAGGCTCATCGTAACCGCCAGTCAGTACAGCACGTAGCAGGATACGCTCATTGTTGTCTTCCAATAACGTAACTTGGCTAACATTCAAGGAGATAGGTGGTACATCATAAGCAGCCACGTAGAGGCAACCACCTCTGTCGAAGATGGGTAAGTTGCGCAGCATATTGCCTGCTAACGTTGGCCCCCACCAACGCCGAAAGTAATTGTAGATGCAGCGGCGCCTTTGCCAACGCATGGGCAAGCGTAATAAAGGAGCGCCGTCGGGACTGAGAAAAGGACTACGTTTGCCTGAGTCAAACACCCTCAACCAGGCGCGTTCCGCGTCAATGATGAACTCTTTCCACATTTCGCATTTAGGCATTTAACTCCCTCCCCTAATCAGTTTATGCGTGCATAGCTGCGGGAGTACCAGCAAATCATAGAAATCGCTTTGCTTTGTCGGCAAATTACGACACGGTGTCACTTTTGCTTAACCTTTTTGATTTGAAAAAATGTTATCATGTTAACTGAAGACAAACAGGAAGGTGAGCTAAATGGGCAAGCAGAAGAAGTTCATTGTGGCAGTATTAGTAGTAGGCGTCTTAGTAGGCCTAGCGACACATATGTTCAAACTGCAAGCTACCGTGCAGGCATTGAAAAAAGAGAATGAACAACTGATAGACGAGAACACTTCCTTAAGCGTTGACTTGGAGATGGCCAAGCAAGAAGCTCAGCTAATTGATAGCAAACCCTCGACCCAACCTAAACAACCTAAGTTTGCCTATTTGACTTTTGATGATGGCCCGAGTTCCAACACGGAGCAAATATTAAATATCTTAAAGGAATACGATGCTAAAGCAACTTTTTTTGTCATTGGGTCAGAAACAGAATATAGTAAACATCTTTATAAAAGGATTATAGAAGAAGGGCATGCAATCGGACTGCATAGCTATAGCCATGTATACTCAGATATCTACAAGTCAGAAGATGCTTTTATGGAGAGCATGTATCAACTACGTAACTTAGTCGAGGATACGACCGGTGTTAGACCAGATATCTTGCGTTTCCCGGGCGGCTCAAACACGACGTTTACAACCAGATATGGTGGCGCAGAATTGGCGTCTAGCCTGACAAAGCGTATTCACCGCGAAGGCATGCAGTATTTTGACTGGAATGTATGCGGACAGGATGCGACTAGGCCGTTAGTAAGCACACCGGTAATTGTAGATGCTGTTTTGCGCGGCGCGCGAGGACGCAACCAGGCAATCGTGTTGTTGCACGATGCTCCTGCCAAGAAGACGACAGTAGAAGCACTCCCCGCCATTATAGAAGGTCTCAAGGCCCAGGGTTATACTTTTGAGGTGCTGAAACGTGATACCCAACCGGCACATTTCCGGTTGCCGTAAACCCAACCCACAGGCTGGCGCAATCTGCCTGTGCAGAACACCAATAGTGTCTAAGGCATCATGCTGTAGGGGCGATTTGCAGTCGCCCCTATCTTTAATTTTGGCTCTAGGCAGACTTCGATTATAATAGGAACTGGTGTCATGAGTAGACTTGCTACATTTAGGAGTGGATAGGTGTGTTGTTACCCGTATTGGCGAGCGCATTTGTGGGTGGAATTATTGGCTATAGTACTAACTGGCTGGCCATAAGAATGCTCTTTCGCCCGCTCACCGAGAAATACATAGGCCCTTTCCATATACCATTTACCCCGGGGCTAATACCAAAGAAGAGAGCGGCTTTGGCCAAGAGTTTGGGTAATACGGTCGCCGACTACCTGGTCACAACTGATACGCTGGTAGCTGCACTTGACCACCCGGACTTTACTGATAGCCTAGAGCGTTTATTAGGCGACGTCTGGGCAAAACTGGCCAGCAACCAGCAACCCTTGCAGCAATTAGTACATATGGCTGGTATTGACAGTCAGGTTGCAGCTTTGCCCGAGCAGCTAACTGAGCAACTCCTCATGCTGCTTGACGATGAACCATGGCTAAGTGAGTTTCTACCACAACTAAGGTCTAGCCTATGCCAGAGTTGGAAAGGCTGTTCTCCCGGTCAGGAGCAACAGGATTCATTGGGCGAATGCCTGACCGCTAGCGTAGGCGCAATTTTAACTAGCGAACGAGCGCGGGCCAAACTTTTCGCTCAACTGCAGCAACTTATTGCAGATAAGCAAGCTGACGAAACCACTTCACTGGCTGATATCTTGCCACTTACGCTGCAAGAACAAGTACATAACTTGATTCTTACTGATGCGCCTAATTGGCTAGATTGGCTACATCGCCAGCTACAAACCCCGGCAAGCAGAGCATTAGTTCAGTCTTTCATTCACCAGTTTTTGGCGGGTAGTACTTTGCTCAAACTGGTGAGTGCTTTTGCTGACACCGGTAAACTAGCCGATGCACTTATTCAGTCATTGCAGAAAGACGAGGTACGTACCCAGATTACCTCCATGCTGCTTACCAGTTGGGAGCGCCTTCTCAAGCAACCGGTAGCGCAGTTGGCTGCCAGAATCGACATTGAGCAACTGGGCCAACGAGGTAGCCATATACTGACTAGTACACTACAACCAGACTGGCTTGCTCAGATTAAGAACATCCTGTGGCAGAGCATCAAGCTTGAGGATGGCAACTTCGCCGGCGATGCAGCACTGACTCTGCGTTTGGAGGCCCTAGGTCAGCGTGCGCTGCAACTAGTCCTGCAATCGCCTGCTACCAGGCAAGCGATTACTAGTTTGCTAGATCATCTTCTGACACGTCTATTAGAGGCAACACCGGAGTCTTTATTAGCCAGTTTTGATTTAGTTGCACCTGCAGCCATCGCCCCTCGACTACAGAAGTGGTTATTAGCAGCTGCCACGGCCTATGGGCCCGAGTTGTTGCAGGCATTGCGCCTCACCGAAGTTGTCGAAGCTCAGGTTAATGCTTTAGACATTGTGCAAGTGGAAGAGATCTTGTTACAAGTAATGCGTGAGCAACTCTCAGCCATTACTAATCTAGGCTTCTTACTCGGTGCCCTAATTGGTACCATCATGCCTTTTATCAACCAGCTGCTGGGGAGTTAGTTATAGTAAGGGGGCTGTCGTGCGACAGCCCCCTTCTAGACTTACTCAAGGTTGTGTTCTTATAATCACAGTAGCGGACGGTTGATCCCAGTGCACAAAAGCTCCCAGCAGTTCGCCAACATAACGTATGGGAATCATCGTACGGTTTTGGCTAATTACAGGGACTGTATCCATAGTTATGGCTTTGCCGTTAACGAGCACCGTGCGCATCCCTATGGTTAGTACGATCTTAGTAGCGCCCTTCTGCAGTGTTACACTTCGTTCCTGCTCATTCCAGTGTACTTGCGCACCCAAAGCCTGGGCGATTACTCGGTATGGTACCATTGTGCGATTATGCCGATCAATAAATGGTTGTACATCGCTGAAAATCGGTGTGTTATCTACCAGTAAGCTCGGCCCCTTACCGCCATAGTAGCCATAAATAAGGTAAGGTTGTCGGTCTTGCTTGAACTTGGCTAGTTCAGCCGCATAGTTTGCTTCTATCTGTTGTGGGGTAAGCTTTTGCTCTAGCCACTCGCCAACTCGATTCCCACCCATTACCTTAGCGAACATGCTCAAGGCGTTATAGGTAGTACCACTGCTAGGCACTGAAAAGCTGATTAGCTGTTTAGCATAGGCTAGGGCATGCAGGTTGACGCGCACTGGGTTGAAGGTATGGAAATCGGTTATTTGCAGCCTTGCGCCACCGTGTGACCCTTGCATTTCTGGCACGAAGACTACCCCAGGCAGTTTGCTACTATTTAACAGTGCAGCAAACTTGTCGCTATTGATCCCTGCCCCACCAATCCACCTGAAATAATCCGCTTGATGAACACCCGTGCCATCACCTAATCCCGTAGCATTATAGCCGAAAGCCGACTCTATGAAGGGGATCATGGGCGAAGTTGGGACCCAGGCAAGGCCGGTATCTTGCCAGATCATGTCGCGCGTGTAGCCTTCCATGGGTACTACATGCAGATCGGCACCAATATTGCGGTTAAAGAAACGTGCTAGTTCACCAATTGTCATACCGTGCGCAATCGGCAGGTTATCAATACCAACAAAACCAATAGTGAAATCTTCTAGCACCGGCCCCTCACAAATCTCGCCGCCGACTGGGTTAGGCCTGTCCAAAATTACAATAGGAATGCCACTCGCTTTTGCTGCTTCCATTACGTAATACATAGTGGAAATATACGTGTAAGAGCGAGCCCCAATGTCTTGTATATCAAAGAGCATCACGTCGACACCTTGTAACATAGCTGACGTTGGCCTGCGGGTAGCGCCATAAAGGCTATAAACCGGGATATCTAGAATTGGGTGAGTGTACGACTCAACATCCGCACCGGCTACTGCCTTACCGTCGATACCGTGTTCAGGACCGTAAAGCGCTACTAGTTTTACTCTTGCATCAAGTGCCAAGGCATCGATGGTTTTTTTGCCGTGGCTGTTGACACCAGTTTGGTTAGTAACGAGTCCGACGTTCTTGCCTTCAATCAAGTGAAGAAAACGCTCAAGTAATACTTCGTTCCCTAGCTTGAAAGCTGGTTTCTCAAGAGCAGCAACCGTCACAGGTGCTGCGGTTGCAAGTAGCAGTGCAACGATAGTAAAGGCAATAAGTACCTTGCGCATTTCATCTCTCCTTCTGCATTGTTCTTCTGCTACCAATAGGACGCTTAATCATTGGCTTTGTTGCAGACGGCGTCTCGTAAACACCTCCTCTTGCCGTACTGGTTACATTCGTTAGCTTCAACCTTTTCTCCTGCAATTGACTCGCTAACCAATTTACGGAAATGAAGCAAAAAAGACAAGCCGACTAAAGGCTTGTCTTCTTGACAAGTATGAAATATTCTATTGAGCTGCAAGTACACCAGTTGGAGCGTTACGGAGTTGCTCTTTTGCTTTTGCTAACTGCTCTTGCTGATGCTCTAGTTTGTTATTAAGATCCTCAAGCTTGCGTCTGTTACGGACTAAGCGGCGTACATAAAGCACTCGTAGATCTTGATAGTCAGGCCTGTTGCTATCTTCGAGCAAAGCTAGCTTGAGCTGATCGTCTGCTAACTTGTCACCGGTCTTGATGATTTGCTCCATTAAGGTAGCAGTCGCCCGGCTCATCTCGTCGACCATCAATTCTAACTCTTGTCGACTATTTGGCACTTTTCACACTCCCTTCCTCTCCCATTTTGAACTAAGCTATCTTGCACGCTGTCTCATGTTGTTAAGCCCACATGCACCTAGCACAACATGATGTAATGATGTTGCATACATATCCAGAGCAAGGCTAGGATTCATGGGATGTCTGTAGGAATGTAACCCTACAGCATACTGAAATTAACAGCACTAACAATTGCGCTATGCAATTGTTTGCTATTTAATTCATCTTTATCATAGCATACGCATTCAAGTTATGACGAAGTTATTAAAATAACTTAACATTGTTGCGTATAGTCAATCGTTTCCATTATCTGATGGCTCGCAGCATGGCAGTTACTCGCTTGGGATCGACAAATGCTAGTTCGTACTCCGACTGCTGCCAGGCCCCCATATATAAACCCGTACGTTGCCACTGCATGGGGCTGGCAAGCACTTGCCTCCCCGATGAGTGGAATTCGCAAGCGCCGGTTACCCGCCTAAGCTCAGCAATATTCTCTTCTCTAACGCCACCTCCGGGCATGATGGTAATGCGTCCCGCAGCCTGCCGGACAAGCTCTGCAATTAGCTCCTTGCCGGCAAAAGCAGTCTGTTGTTGTCCGGATGTCAGCAGATAGTCACATCCTAAGGCGATAATATCTTCTAGTGCTTGCGCGGGTTCTCGAGCGAGGTCGAAAGCTCGATGCCAGGTGATTCGCAACGGCCTAGCCTCCAGAATGAGACGCCTAGCTACCTCAGTGTTGACTCGACCTTCGCGGTTCAGGATACCAATCACTACACCATCGGCAACCAGTTCCTTGGCCATACGAATGTCTTCTAGCATCACAGCCAACTCGCCTTCTGAGTAACAGAAATCGCCCCCTCTAGGACGAATGAGCACATGTAAATCGATATCAGTAGCTTGTCGCACCTGCTTAATCATGCCGTAGCTAGGAGTGGTTCCGCCGACTAGCAAGTTATCACAGAGCTCAACACGGCTCGCCCCACCCTCTTGCGCTGCACGAGCAGAACGTACGGAGTCGATACAGATTTCAAGATGAATGTTATTAGGCACCACGATCACTCCTTTCGTGAAAAGCATCATTACAACCTCAAGAATTCGCTAAAGCTAGTTCCCTCGCCTTTTCTAGCGCTTGTAGAGCTCTACCGATCGAGTAGTCGGTTAGCCAACGGCGGGCAGCTGCTGCATCTTCTTGCATGAAATCCATGGCTATCTGTTCAACAGCCTCTTGGACTTTCAACTCCTCATTTTCAAAGGCCGCCCAAGTCTGCCGCACTCTTGGCGCTAAACGAGCATAGTCGGCATTGACTGCGTGCGCTATCTGGTAGAATGGCCAGAAAGCAGCTTGTTCGTTGGGCTGGAAGATGGTTTGATTGGGCTGGAAGTGATGCTCCAGGCTGAGGGCAGTCTGCAAATCAGCTCCGTCATGAAACAGCTTTGGTACTTCCTCATGATGAACATACCAGGGCGTATATACGCTGGTACAAGGCACCGAGTTAGCGCGCCAAGCAACGCAGCCTATGCTACGCGGTAGCCAACTACGTAGCTGGAAGATGACACTTTCTTGCGTTGCTATGTTACAGGCACAGCGAGCAAAACTTGCATCGATAGCATCTTCCGGCTCGTGCGGGCTACCGCCTGTCTGCAGCTTAGTCAGATCAAACTCTGTATCTTCAAGATGACTGCGCAAGATGGCCGCTACATCTTGTACAGCATACTTGTGCGTTGGGTGTACAGCAAAGGGAAGTGGCCCAATTGGCGGCAAGTCAGCACGCTGACCGCTGACCAAGGCCTGTGTTTGCCATTGGCGCGAACAAATGCCATAAGCCTCTTCCATAGAGCCGGCCGGAGCTAGACTAAAGGCTGCTTTGAAACTAAAGGGTTCTCCGCTAGACTGATCATACCAACCGCGCTTAGTCGCATAAGCAACCAAGCCGCGTGAAGCAACCACATTGTCCTTATCGTTAAGATCGGTATCGGCACCAATAATATGGGTGTTGGGTAAGAGGACGACAGCATCATCAGGTACTCGCTGAGCAACAAAATGGTGGCCACGCACGAAGGCAATCACCCAAGCCTCATTGGGATCAGCAACAATTGCTGTGCGCCCACTTCCCGTGTAACCACAGCGAGTTACTAAGTCGCCAGCAATATCGACTGCCTGCCGCGCGGTTTGTGCCCGCTCAGCTAGCAACCTTGGTAGTAGGTAGCCTAGGCCACCCTCTTTGATGTCTCCACGAGCGATGACTTCTTGAACAGAGTCTTCGCGGGTGGGACAACCGTTCATGGTGATAGCTACGCCCCATTCGTTGATGCAGTTGTCACTGAACTCAAGGCCGGGGCTTTCGGTCCAAAGATAAGAGTATGTTTCCGGCACCTGCTCTATGGCTCCACCACCATAGAGCCGCACTAGCTCACCCAGCTGCGCTTGGCGCCTTGGAATGCGGCGATAATGAATGATGTTACGTCCTAAATTTTGTTCATTGTGCCCAAGCAAAACAGAGCCATCTTGCGATGCCCTCTTTCCTACTACAATGGCAAAGCACATTACTATTCCTCCGATCACAACCAGAATATTTAGCAAGAGAACTACCCTATACCTATGGGGACATTCCTCTGCCTCAAGCATCGCGGGTCAGCTATGCCAGATGCAGCCGACCAGCTGTCACTTTCTTATGGGCAGGACACCGCAGCAGTGTGCCCCCCAGACCTCTTACAAAAACTTCTACAATGTTGCACCCCTCATCCAGCACCACAATATCTGCCTCCATGCCGACCCTCAAGTCACCAATACGGTGCCCGAGGCCAAGCAGCTTAGCCGGGTTACGAGTAACCAGGCCAATGGCTTCAGCCAATCCGCAGCCGGTTGCTTGCCTAAAATTAGCCACTGCCTTGTCTAGGGTTAACACACTGCCGGCCAAAGTGCCATCTGCCAGACGGGCAGCGCCACTTTGCACGCGCACCGTTTGGCCACCAAGTTCATATTCGCCGTCGCTTAGTCCGGCAGCACGCATAGCATCGCTCACCAAGATCAGCCGCTCTAAACCTTGGGTCTTGAGCAACAAGTCATATAGGCCGGGATGCACGTGCAAGTTATCGGCAATAAGTTCGGCGCAGATCCCGCTGGCTAAAACAGCACCTACTACCCCTGGCTGCCGGTGATGTAAGCGAGACATAGCGTTAAAGAGGTGGGTTGCATGACGTACCCCTCCCTCAATTGCCCATTGTGTTGCTTCAAAGCTGGCGCCGCTATGACCGATGGCCGGCACTATTTGTGGGTACGCAGCCAGTTGGTCAAGTAGAGCATCGGTGCCCGGTAGTTCCGGTGCCAGTGTAATTATGCGAATGATATCTAGATAATCGGTCAGCAGAGCAAAATCAGGCAACGTTAAGTGCTCTGCGGCTTGCGCACCTTTAAACTCCGAGTTCAAAAATGGTCCTTCCAGGTGCACCCCCAACACCCTCGTAGCCACCTGAGTATCCTCACCAGTCTTCTGCAAAAGAGTCAACCCATTCTCTCCCGCTATCCTTCGCACAACACCAACCACCTGCCGAATCTTCTCCCAGGGAGCACTCATCGTTGTTGGCAAGAAAGCAGTGACCCCATGCTCAGCGAGGCATTGGCCCATTGCTCTAAGCGCACCGGTGGTAGCGTCCATCGTATCGTAGCCACCGCAACCGTGTATATGGATATCGATAAACCCGGGCGCGACAAATAAACCCTGAGCATCAATCAATTCACTTGCTGACCAAGAATTCAGCTCAGGTAATGGGCAAATTGCCCTAATTTGTTGGTCAAAAACTAGGGCGTGATCCGTTAAGATCCGCCCTTGGCTAATTACTTTACCATTAACTATTGCTTTCATCTAAATGCTCCCGCTTAAGGCCCAAGGCAAGATAGGCGGCGCCCAGCAAACCGGCGCTATTGCCAGTAGTTGCCGGCAGTAGTGCTACTGCCTCACCATGCATACATTGCGTCTGGAAAGCCTGTTGCACTTTAGCCCACCAGAATTGGCGCAGATGAACTAAACCGCCTCCGATGATAAACCCTGCCGGGTCGAAGATATTGTTAAGGCTAGTGAGTAGAACCGCTAAGTCAGAGCAAAACCGGTTAACAATGGGTGTCGCCTGTTCGTGCCCGACTGCCGCCGCCGCGAAAATTTCAGGGCAACGCAGTCTCTTACCGGCTAATTGCTCAAAAGTCGCTTCAATAGAGCGTCCAGACAAATATTGCTCTACACACCCTTGCTGGCCACAAGCACAAGGCTTACCACCAGGGTATAAAATAGCATGCCCAACTTCGCCCCCCCGGTAACTAGCGCCATTCCATATTCCTGTACTCCGCGCAAAAATAGCACCGCCTACGCCCGTTCCCAGTGTAATCATGAAGAAACTGTCGAGGTTGCGACCTGCTCCTACCCAAGCTTCACCGAGAGCCGCCACATTGGCATCGTTCTCTACAACAATTGGCAGGCTAATTATCCTGTGTAGTTCGTCTTCTACGTCAGTTCCAGTCCATTCCGATAAATTGGTCGCTAGCAATACCCGTCCGGCTTCCCTATTGACGAAACCAGGGGTGCCAATGCCAACTGCCTCTATCTCCACATCCTGCCCAAGTTTCTTCATTACCCCGGCCAGCTGTTCAATGAGAGCTGTGCGCCCCATTTTGTTAGTAGGCACTGTCAGTCGGCGCAAGATGTTTGCTTCTTGATCGACCAGAGCTGCCTTGAGGTTTGTCCCCCCTAAGTCGATGCTAATTACACGTTTCATTCAATCTGCTCCTTAGCCCTAATCTTAATCAAAGTCCAATTTTACCTATTTCTCCTATCATAGCATTTTTCCTGCCGGTTGCCGCCAAAGACACGTGACAGCCCAGAGAAGTAGCCAAAAAAAGAAGGCCGTTCGCAGGAACGACCCCTTAACCAAAAAACCTTTCTTTACTTGAGAATACGCCGAGCTCCGGCATAGCGGGAGTTCAAATACCTATAGGTAGTGAAGTTCTGCACGGTAACTCCTGTGCGCGGCCAAGCATGGATTATACGCTTGTTCCCAGCATAGATACCTACATGGGAGATGCCCGCCTTATATGTGTTACGGAAAAGAATTAGGTCCCCGTAACGCCAATTCCCTTTGGCTACTGCCTTACCTGCTCGCGCTTGGCTGGCTGCCGTACGAGGGATGTAATACCCATGCAACCGATAAACATAGCGTGTAAAGCCTGAGCAGTCGAAGTATTTTGGTCCGCTAGCACCAAAAACGTAGGGACGACCTAAATACTTGCGGGCGGTAGCGACGACCGAGTAACGATTGGTGTAGCTAGTCGCAGCCTCTGTTTCGTTAGTCAGCAAGTCAAAAGGTGCAAAGGTAACAACTACTGCCACTAGCAGTAGTGAGGCCAACAGCTTTAGGCCTCTCACGGATTTCAACAACACATATTCCCCCTTTCTGAAATGCGCAGAAAAGGGCAGCCCACTTATCTCTACTCTTATCTCTCTGTTCTTGTAGCTTTCTCTATGTACCAAGTGATAGCCACATTATAGTCTAACTTCCGAGAAATTGCAGTGGGAAGATATGGGACTCGTTGGGGACATTCCTCTGCCCCAGGTATCTGGGCCCACTAAGCTAGAGACACTGTCTGATACTTCCATCCTAAGAAAGCATTAGACACTGCAGAGGTGTGTCCCTTATCCCACAAATCCTTTACGGAGTAGCTGACCGGGAATGAACTCATCGAACTTATGCAGGCGCGGTTCTTCATGAGGCGCGAGCAACTGAGTTCCCGAATGAGTCTGTCGGCTGAGTTGCGTCAGCCCTTGTTCCAGTTGCTGCGTGCTTCCCCCCTCGGTCTGCACCAACAAGTAATAAGGCGCAAAGCCTATTACGTTACGTATACCAAGCTTGTCTTGGCCATGCAGGCGCAGCACACGTTCCAATGTGCGAAAACTAATGCTCCCACACCAAGGGAAAACGCAGAATAGATTGCCCCCCCAAGGAATTACCTGCCGCCGCTCCAGCTGTTGCTGCTTGGCCCAGGCGCGAGCTTGGCGCAAACGTGCCAAAGCCCCGGGGCGCAGATAACGGTATTCGTAGCTGCTGCAGAACCCTATCATGAATGTTGACACTTTTGCCTGACCAGAAGCTAGCAGCGCGACCTGGAGCCGCCTCAACCAGCACACGCTTCTGTTGACTATCAACCTCGCGTACTTCCCAAGTAGCTCCGGCCAAAGTTAACAGATCCCCTATAGCAGGCTCGCTACTAATGCTACCAATTTCCTTAGTGGAGTCATGCACACTATATTCGTCGCTATCTTGAAAGACGGCAAAAAAACGCCAATTACCGACTACCTTCGCACCTGCCAAGCCTATGATTAAGCTGCCCGTTTCCAGGCGTTCAAGATGGTCTATTGCCAGCAAGTGCTTGAGCAATAGACGATAGTCATCCTGGCTAATTTGTTTGAAGGGAGGCAGGGTCAATACCTGGTGGGCTAGCTGAGCAGGCTGCAATTCGCCCGCTGCCAAGAGGGTGCTCATGGTTTGGTGGTAAAGCAAGCTATAAGGGTAACGTGGCGGCTCTACCGGCTCAAGCCAACGGTCCTGCAAATAGAGCTCAATAATGGCTATGCTCTGCAGTAACTGCCAGGGCAAGGGAACTAGCCCACTCCCTTCTGCTTCCGGCTCCGAACTGATCATTCGCATTTCTTGCGGCCCCCCACGGCGCCCCGAACGGCCAAGCCGCTGTAAGAAGCTCATCACGGAATGTGGCGCATCAAGCTGAATAATGCTCTCCAGTTGGCCCAAGTCGATGCCCAGTTCCAGAGTAATAGTAGCTGCTGTGACTGCAGGCAAATAAGGGTCGCGCATAGCTAGCTCCGCAGCTTCCCTAAGTGTAGGTGCTATGCTGCCGTGATGCACATGATAAATGTCAGGGTAACCCAGATCGGCTGCAATCTGACGCAAGGCCGCTACGGCTGCCTCGGTCTCACTGCGGCGGTTGGCGAAAATAAGGCATTTGCGCCCCCGCGTTTGCTCGAAAAGATAACGGTAGTAGGGATCGTCTGCTGCACTCTCCGGCTCGGCCTCCGGTCGCACAAAATGTTCGAGTGATAGGCGTAACCGTTGTCCGCTTGTCCCCACACGCGGTGCCAGCACCGACCGTTCACTGCCGGCGGCCAGCCAACGCTGAGCTGAGGCATAATCGCCTAGTGTTGCCGAAAGCCCCACCCGGCGCGGCTCTGCCTGCGTATGACGGCGAAGACGTGCCAACTGACACAAGATTTGCTGCCCGCGATCGGACCCCATGAAAACATGTACTTCGTCAATAATTACAAAGCGCAAGTCCTGAAAGAGTGCCGTTAGCTGCTCAGATCGGTTAATCAAAAGCCCTTCTAATGATTCAGGCGTGATCTGTAGTATCCCTTGGGGGTTGCGCAATAGGCGTTGTTTCTGGTTTTGTGGCACATCCCCATGCCAACTCCAAACCGGTATATTGGCCTGCTCCAGCAGCCCCTGTAACCGATAGAACTGATCGTTGATCAAGGCCTTAGTCGGTCCGATATAGAGTATGCCGATGCTCGTGGCCGGTTTGGCTGCCAAGAGGGTTAATATAGGTAAGAACGCCGCCTCCGTTTTGCCGGAGGCGGTGCCACTGGTGAGCAGTAGATGAGCATCGGTATCTAGAATTGCCTGAATGGCTTGCACCTGAATCTGCCGCAGTTCTGTCCAGCCGTGCTGATAAACATACTCACGAATAAAGGGCGCCAGGCGGGCGAACTGAACCTCGCTCATAGCACAAACTCGGCGAGGTCGTCTTTGTTTGCGTCCTTATGGAACTCGAAATCGCCAATCAGCTGGGCAAATTCAAGCTCAGGGTGTTGCTGCAGCAAGTTCAAGAGCGTAACGAAGTCACGAATTACTTCCCGGGGAGTGAGCAACTCTTCCGCTCCCAGCCTGTTCACCGCTTCCTGCAAGAACTGTGTCAACTCGGTTTCCCGCAAGCGTGCCGGCTCGCCGTAGTGAGCGGCATGCACCTCCAACAGGCGCGTGAGCAGGACGAACAATTCTTCGTAGGAAAGCGTCTGTAAGCGCAGAATAGGCCCGCTGGTGTCCTGCAAGCCGGGTTGAATGAAACGGCTTTCAGCTAGGCGCGAACGCAGAGCCTCATAGCTATAGAGGCCTCGCCGGGAGTCTTCCACGAACTGTGTTGTGCCGGCGGAGATGATGCCCAGGTAGCTGGCTTTGCCCTGCATTGTATCGTTGAACATGGTGAGATACTTCTCATAATTGGCCTGCCGTGCTTGGGTATGGCTAATCTTATAGAGATTGACCATTTCATCTAAGATAATAACCAAACCCTGGTAGCCGATACCCACGACTAGTTGGGCCATCAGCTTTATATAGTCGTACCAAGAATCATCATCGATAATCACCCGTACACCTAGGGCACGTCGCGCATCAGTTTTAGTGGCAAACTCTCCCCGCAACCAACGCAGAGCTGCATCTTTCAGTTCATCGTTGCCCAAGCGATGCCCGCGCCAATAACTGCTCAGCACCGAGGCAAAGTCGAAGCCGTGTACCAAACCTTCCATCTGGCCAATAACCAGCATGATCTGCTGCTCCACAGCATCCAGAAAAGCCGCATCGGTCTGCTTTAGGCCTGTCGACCGCAACACTTGCATCTGTATAGAAGCTATCCAACGCTCCAAGATGGCAGACAATGCTCCCCCATCGGGACGTGTTTTGGTGGCCAGGTTTTTCATCAACTCACGATAAGTTGCTACCCCCTGGCGTTGTGACCCGGTGAGCCTACGTTCAGGCGATAAGTCGGCATCGGCCACCACAAAGCCGCGGTCCATTGCATGGTTGCGTATTAATTGCAGTAGGAAGCTCTTGCCAGAGCCGTAACGCCCCACTACAATGCGAAAGCCGGCACCTCCTGCCGCAATATTATCTAAGTCGCGCAAGATAGCTTTTATCTCGCTAGTACGACCCACTGCAATATATTCAAGCCCAATGCGCGGCACTACTCCGGCCGCTAACGAGCTCAGTAAAGCACTAGATATGCGTTTTGGTATGGTAATCGTCATCTAGCTTCACCTCTCTGCCTAACTCATTTAGCATAGTTTCTACATTTGGTAAATATTCTTCCACAATCTCAGGCTGTGCAGCCGTAGTATCAATCAATAAATCCCCTATAGACTCTAGTGCACAAGCGTTAATATTATCTAGCAAAAGTTCAGGCATAATCGCTTGCTGCTGACAATGCTGTACTAGTTCGTCCCAGCCTTGTGGCCGTAAAAGGGTCGCCAAGGCCAATAGCTCCTGCTCCCCCAGGCAGGCTGCCAGCTGTTGATAGGGGCTGATGTCCGCCTCAATAGGACGAGATAGGGTTTCTGGGTGCAATAACTTCTCATCACAATTTGCGTTACTGACAAGGCGTCTAGCGTCCTCAGCGTCTTCCGTTTCCGCCAAAAGCAGATCTCGTACTTCGTCCGATTGACGTGTCAATAAGGCTACCTTAGCGGCATCGATTTCTATCCTGGGTTTTGGTTGCGCTTGCCGGAAAGATTGTTCGATCAAAGCTGGCAAGCCGCCGACTAAACTCGCGCCACGCACTCGTCCCCGGTAACCACGTTTGGCTCGTAGCAGATTTTCAGCTTGTTTTACTAACCCTAGTAGCATGGCTACAAAAGACGGCTGTTCACTATAAGGATAATAGCTGGCGAAATAGATGAGGCGGGTTGACCGTGCAAAAAGCGCATTAGTAAAAGGCAGGCGCTTGACAGCGCGTGCCCGGTGTGGACGAAAACGGGCCAAAATACCCCGTCCATCTTGTTGCTTCCAGATGGCATCGATGCCGGCTAAAGCCCGCAAAACTACCTCAGCAATGATGGCGCGATCTTCTGGTGTGTAAATTTCGCTAGCTTCCAGCGAAATATTGAGCATCTGCTCCAGCAAAGCGAAAGGCAGCTTCTCCCAGTCCAGTGCTGCATAGCGAGCGAGCAACAGATCAGTATAGCGGCTTGCCACATTTAGCTCTGCTGCCTGCTGCAAAGGCAGCAACGGATCAACAGGACACCCATTGACTAGGAGATAGTCGCAAAGCCAGTCGGGCAACCAATTATCTAGCGGTGGCATGCGGTCACGATAATTGAGCCAAAGCCCCATAAGCTGCTCATAGCCATCGACCACACTGGACATGCCAAAACCGTTGATTAACTCAGTAGCGTAGAGCGTAACGTAGTCAAGTCCCGTGTCAGGAAAACGACATTGCCGCACCTCAGCACGCCAGTATAGATACCAAGCCAATTGCCGCTTATCCATACTGCCATAGCTGGGGTGTAGATGATAGTAGGCGCGAAAAGGAACTGCCGGGCTGGTAACATGCTCGTAGCGCTTAGCGTCGCCCAAAAAAGAACGTAGTTCATAGCTGTAGGGCGCCAGACCCGGACTATCGTTCTGCTTTGTTTCACTACTCCCTGGCTGCGCAGAGGGTGGCTCGGGCAGAGGCTTTGCGGCTTCTGCCGGGTTGCGCAACAAATAGCGCCAGATCATGTGTGTCGGACTAACCGGCGAAATGCCCAACAGGCTAGCGCAAGCGTCACGGGCAGCCTCTCGTTCCCTAAAGGCTAATCCTGCGAACAGACCCACAAATAGTGCCTTGGGCATTGTGTGCAAAATGCCAAATAGCCTTGTACTCTTAGTCGCCAGAAAGGAATCGGCGTTAATCAAGCAAACAATATCCCAGTTAGCTTTGGCTATGCTCGGTGCTTTCTCTAATAGCTCAGGCGTAACCAAATTTAACATGCCTAGCTTAGGTTCTTTCTGATTTGTGGCATCATCAAGGCGCCAAATCAGCTCTCCGTCTGCAAGCCTATTGATATAGTTCTGTACCGTAATAGTACCGATTATCAACACTGCGGCCTGTTCCACGCGGTTCGCGTAATCTTTTAGCCACTTTATTAGCGGGGTACCGACTTTATGTAACGTGCCCACTAAGCCACCCGAAAATCCCCAAGTGCGCAACCACTCCAAATGGTTGTACGCATTCTTACAAAGGCTGCCGGTGGCCGGTGGCTGTAAGCCAAGCGGTAGGATATCTTGCCAGGGACCTGGCACTTGGCTAAAGTCGTGCCAGAGCACTGCTTCCGGGCCGAGTGGAAATGGTGCCAGCGTTGCTCCATCAACTGCACGTCCAAAACCTGCCAAGCCAGCCTCGCGTAATAGGTCGGCAGCCACCCGACCATCAGGTAAGCGCACATATTCGGCCTGTGCCGATAACTGCAGCGACAATTCCAGTGCAGAGAACTCCTCCCCTGCCACTCTTATCCGTGGCTCGGCCTCTACCAAACCAATGGCGCGGTGCTCTCGGCGCACGCCACGCAAGCACAGGCGAGCCGGCCCGCAAAGGGTTGGAGACGGTTCTGTTGGCACATTAACTTTTCCCTCTAGGCTTTGATCCAACTGCGGCACTATCTCCCTCCTCTTGCCCCTTAGTACTTTCTGCAAAATTTGCCATACCTACTATTCTTAGCCGTCAACAGGCCAAATTCCTGCCGCATCGGCACTGAAACAAGGGGAGGGTTCAAGACCACTGAAGAAGTGCCTTTCAACTTAGGCAAAGGGCGTGCGTCATACGTTAAAGCGCGTTGGGGCCCTAAATAATGGGTGCTTAGACATCGCCCGATTAAAGACAGCCAACTGTTTGAGCTAGGGCGAGTTTTGGCTGTCTCAGGCGGTGGCTAAGCACCTACATCGAGTCAGCTAGGCCACTAGCGTGCGAGTATGACCACGACCTCTATCAGCAATCTCGGAGGGTTCTTCATTTCAGTGTATCTGTTTCCATGTTGTCTTAGGCGCCGTTGGCTGTGACGCGGCCATCGATCATCTGGTGCAACTACTCGCAAAATAGTCACATCCCTGGCCTCGCCCCAAACCGTTTTTTCATTGGAAATTAATCCTTAATATTTTTTTTTACCTCTTGCAGGAGTTACTACCCGGAGCATTGAATACTTCTGGCTAACAAGTTGTCGCTTCAAGGCTTACATGTGTCGGCCGAGTGTAAGCTTTGGGATGACGACTTTCTATTATCCAAAAAGAGGAGTTTGACAGCATGAAGCAAAGAACTGGTTTCCTAATCCTGGTATCGGTTCTCATCATCGCCTTATCCCTTGCTGGTTGCACACCGGGCGGCGGTGGCCGAACTGACAAAGTCGTCCGTATTGTACAGTGGAATCCGCCAACAGGCATGTTCCATCCAGAGCTATTAACCAGCGATTACGATGGTAATGTAGCTGATTTGATCTATGAGACATTGGTTAGTTTTACTCCCAGCTTCGAATATGAGCCTGCTCTGGCTGCTAGTTGGGATATTTCTGACGACAATCGTAGTGTTACCTTCCATCTACAACCGGAAGCAAAATGGCATGACGGTCAGCCTGTAACAGCTGAAGACGTAAAGTTTTCGCTCATGTTTGTTGGGCATAAGGATTACACCGGACCGCGCTATTCCAATGTTAGCAGTATTGTCGGTATGGACGCTTGGCATACCGGAGCCGCCGATGATGTGGCAGGGATTGAAATTATTGACGAAAAGACCATCAAAATTACCACTATTGAGCCCTATGGTCCTTTTCTCTATAGCATTGGTGGACGCTATGTATTGCCCAAACATATCTGGGGGGCTGTAGATGTCGCCACAGCCGATCAGCAACGTGAGTTATTAGAGAACCCTGTAGGCAGCGGCCCCTTTGTCTTTAAAGAATTCGTCAAAGATCAGTACGTTGCTACTACAGCTAACGCTGATTACTGGGGCGGCAAGCCAAAAGTAGACGGGGTTGTCATTCAAGCAGTTTCTCAGGATACTGCACAAGCGCAACTGATCAAGGGCGAAATTGACATTATGGATGTTAGTGATTTTAACCCGACCGCTGTCCAGGCGCTAGAAGATGCAAAAGTTCAACTGAAAACAGCCGGTTTAGTTGCAGTACAATATATGGGCATTAACCACAAAATGCCGGAATTCCAGGATAAACGGGTGCGCCAGGCCTTAGCCCACGCCATTAACCGCCAAAGCATCGTTGATGATCTGCTTTATGGGCGTGGCAACGTGGCAGATAACCCCCTGCCCAAGACAATTTGGGCTTATCCTGGCGATGAGTTCATCAAGCACTACAACTACGACTCTGCCAAAGCTATTGAACTATTCAAAGAAGCTGGCTATACCTACGAGAACAACGTGATGAGCAAAGATGGTAAGCTGGTAAAATGGACCTTGAAATACCCTGTAGGCAACAAAGTGCGTGAAAAAGCTGCCGAGTTGATTCAGCAGAACTTGAAGGATATCGGTATTGAGGTTGAGCTTCGTATGATGGAGTTCCAGACACTATCGGAAGCAGCCTCCAGCGGCGATTTCGAAATGTTCCTGATGGGCATGGGCACTAGCTTTGATGCCGACCAGCTATACATTTGGGGCCCTGGCTCTACTTTCAACTACTCAGGCTGGAGCTCTCAGAAGAGCTTAGATTTGCTTAACCAAGGCGTCAGCGTGGTAGACATTGAAGAACGCAAACCCATTTATAAAGAGTGGGCAATGTACATGAACGACGAGATGCCCTGGATTTGGCTTTATAACTGGGATGGAGGTATTGCCGTTACCGAAGATCTGCAGAATGTGCAGTTCTATGCAGGCGGCAGTTACTATAACATCGTTAATTGGGAATTCAAATAGGCTACACAAGCAGAAAACCCTCTAAATGAGGGTTTTCTGCATATTCTGATGGGGACATTCCTCCGCCTTACGCATGCGGACCCGCGTGGTCCAGAAACTCGCATTGTTTCCTCTACCTTTGCTGAAGGGAAAACACTGCAGAGGTGTGTCCCCTATCCTTTAAAGGAGGTGTGCACTGTTGGCAAACTATTTAACCAGGCGCTTGCTACTCATGGTTCCGGTGATTGTCGGTATCTCTATCATCGTTTTCCTTCTGATCAACATCGCGCCCGGTGACCCCTATCGCGCTATGTTAGAAACTAACCCCAATATCACGGCAGAAGACTATGAGAACATGTTGCGCTCTATTGGGTATTACGATCCTTTGCCCGTCAAATACCTCAAATGGGGTTCCGAGGTACTTTCAGGCAACCTAGGCTACTCAATCGATAGTAAGGAGCCAATCGCCTCATTGCTGCCTAGGCGGCTAGCTAATACGCTGGCGTTATCGTTACCGGCGTTAATTCTCAGCACCTTGATTGCTGTCCCTCTGGGCGTGCTTTCGGCTACGCGCCAATATTCGCGCCTAGACTATTTCTTATCGATTCTAGCCTTTATTGGCGTTTCTATACCGGCGTTTTTTCTGGCCCTATTGTTCATCAAGTTCATTGCCTTTGATCTAGGTTGGTTCCCTATGCAGGGTATGGCCAGTGTCATGAAAGGCTACAGTGGTTTTCGCCTGCTGCTCGATCGCCTTTACCACTTGGTGCTGCCGGTCACTGTGCTGACATTGGTGCAAGTAGCCTCACGTATGCGCTACACCCGTTCAGCCATGCTGGAGGTAATTCGACAAGACTATATCCGTACGGCCCGTGCCAAAGGACTATCTGAGAAGCGAGTTATCTACAAACACGCCTTGCGCAACGCCTTAATTCCGGTGATTACCGTGTTAAGCATGTCGCTCGGGTCGATTCTTTCGGGAGCCGTACTCACTGAAACGGTTTTCATGTGGCCTGGTATGGGAACTATGGTCTATCGTGCCATCGGTAACCGCGACTATCCTGTTGTTATGGCAGGAACGATGGTGTTGGCGATAGTCATGTTGTTCGCTAATCTGTTAGCTGATGTGATGTATGCCGTAGTCGACCCACGTATCAAATACGACTAGTTAGGAGGTAGCTCATTGTCTAGAACAGCAAACAAAGCGGCGAATGAAAGCGGGCTATCTCCCCTTAGGGTAGCCTGGATTCGCTTTAAGAAGCATAAACTGTCCCTATTTGCCGCAGGTGTAATCTTGTTTCTCATCCTGCTGGCACTGACTGCTCCCCTGATTACGCCTTACGAGCGCGATGCCGTTGACCCCAGCCAACGCTTTAGCAAGCCTTCAGCCAAGCACTGGCTGGGCACTGATGATATGGGGCGCGACGTATTGACTCGCTTAATCTATGGCGCACAAGCATCGCTCGCAGTCGGTTTGGTTTCCACCGGTATCTCGATTCTGATAGGAGTTACCTTAGGTGCTATTTCTGGTTACTTTGGTGGCGTCGTTGATAACCTGATTATGCGCCTAGTAGATATTTTCATGTGCTTTCCCTTTTTCTCATGGCTATCGTGATGGCAGCCGTCCTTGGGCCCGGTATTCGCACTGTCATGCTGGTTTCCGGCGTTCTTAGTTGGCCGGGGTTGGCCCGTATTGTTAGAGCAGAAGTGCTGGCTATCAAGCAACGCGAGTTCATCGAGGCAGCACGGGCTCTCGGACTTTCTGCGCCCAGTATCATCTGGCGCCACATTTTGCCCAACGTTTTTGCCGTGCTGGTAGTATATGCAACGCTGGGTATTGCCGGCGGCATCTTGGGTGAAGCCGGACTGAGCTACCTCGGCCTAGGAGTCAAGGCGCCACAACCCAGTTGGGGCAACATGCTACACATGGCTCAGAACTTCACCGCCTTAACCAGTTATCCTTGGCTCTGGGTTCCGCCCGGACTCATGATCCTGTTAACAGTGTTATCGATCAACGTCTTGGGAGACGGCTTACGCGATGCCCTCGATCCCAAACTGAGACAATAGGGGGTGAAATCGATGGCATTATCAGAAGTAGAAGATTTACATGTAGGCTTTCTGGCAGATGGACGCCTAGTACCGGCAGTACGCGGTGTCAGCTTTCAAATTGAGCCGGGCAAAGTACTCGGACTGGTTGGCGAATCGGGCTGCGGTAAGAGTGTTACCAGCTTAGCCATCATGCGCCTGCTGCCTAAGCCACATGGCCAGATTAGTGATGGCCAGATTATGTTCGATGGGACTGATATTCTCTCACTAAGTGAAGATAACATGCGCAACATCAGGGGGAACGCCATCTCGATGATTTTTCAGGAACCGATGACGGCGCTCAACCCGGTGCTCACCATTGGCGAGCAAATTGGCGAGGTATTGGAAGTGCATAAGAGTATGCCACTCAAGAGCGAGGCCAACCGCAAGCGTTGCGTTGAACTTTTAGCAATGGTTGGTATCCCTCGCCCCGAAGCAATAGCGCAGGAGTATCCTCACCAACTATCTGGCGGCATGCGTCAGCGCGTGATGATTGCTATGGCTCTTGCTTGCGATCCTCGCCTGATAATAGCCGATGAGCCTACCACTGCTCTCGACGTTACCATTCAGGCGCAAGTGCTTGACCTAATGCGGCAGCTTAAGGAAGAACTGCGTACAGCTGTGCTGTTCATTACCCACGACCTTGGCGTCATTGCTGAAATGGCCGATGAAGTGGCCGTTATGTATGCGGGAAAGATTGTCGAGCAGGCACCGGTGCGTACCTTGTTCCAAGATCCGCAGCATCCGTATACTATCGGCCTCATGCGATCACGTCCGGCGCAGATGAAGAAAGGCGAAACACTTTACTGCATACCGGGTATGGTGCCTAGTGGTGAAGACATGCCACCGGGCTGCGCCTTTGCTCCTCGCTGCGAACATGTGTGCCCCGAGTGCAGCCAGGCCAGGCAGATACCCATAGTGACGGTTGGGCCTCAGCATCAAGTGCGCTGTGTGCTGGCGAAAGGGGGCGACCGCGCATGACTACCCCACTCATCACAGTGAAAAATCTGAAAACATGGTTCCCTATCACGGGCGGTGTCTTTTCCCGGCGCATAGGTGATGTAAAGGCCGTCGATGGCGTGAGCTTTCATATTAACAGGGGTGAGATATTTGGCCTGGTGGGCGAATCGGGCTGCGGAAAGTCGACCATTGGGCGCAGCGTTTTGCGCTTACTCAAGCCGACCGCCGGACGAGTAACCTATGAGGATACCGTTCTCTTCGACGTTGAAGCCAGAGAGCAAATTTCGGCAAAGCAAATGCGCCTGCTCAGGCGCAACATGCAGATTATTTTTCAAGACCCCTTCGCTTCCCTCGACCCACGCATGAATGTGGGCTCGATAGTCGCCGAGGGTCTGAGCGCCCATCGCATTGCGACTGGGCAGGCGGCTCTCGAGCAAGCCCAAGAATTGCTCTATCTCTGCGGGTTGCCGGCCAGCGCTGTCAATAAGTATCCCCACGAGTTTAGCGGTGGGCAACGCCAGCGCATTTCCATCGCACGCGCCTTGGCTTTCCACCCCGATTTCATCGTGGCAGATGAACCCATAGCAGCGCTCGACGTCTCCATTCAAGCTCAAATTCTAACTCTGATGCAAGAGCTGAAGGAGAAACTCAAGCTGACGTATCTGTTCATCTCCCATGACCTTGGTGTGGTGCGTTACTTCTGCGACCGTATAGCCGTAATGTATTTGGGTAACTTTGTTGAGACTGGTACTAGTGAGCAGATTTTCGCTAATCCGCTACACCCGTACACCAAAGCTTTGCTTTCAGCGGTGCCCAATACCGAGCTAGGGGCGCGTCGTCAGCGTATTATTCTACAAGGGTCAGTCCCTAGTCCGGCCAACCCGCCGTCTGGCTGCAAGTTCCACACACGTTGCCCGATGGCCAGGCCGCAATGTGCCAATAGCAAACCGGAGTTAGGGGAGCTAGAGCCCG
>ENA-UOOR01001507-UOOR01001507.1-fermentation-metagenome-genome-assembly--contig:-NODE-1507-length-27262-cov-9.449774_pt1 | contig 27262 bp, 18 predicted proteins | sample MGYA00245780_ERZ724029 | MGnify/ENA primary metagenome ERZ724029 (study PRJEB28704, sample SAMN03018315) | fermentation metagenome | biome: anthropogenic terrestrial biome; feature: soil; material... | reverse complement strand
ATGGAGCTGACTAATACTAATAGGTCGAGGGCTTGACCTAAAAAGTTTGTTCATATTTGTTAAGGATGAATACATTCAATGTGATAGTAATTGTCAATTATTGGCCTAGTGGCTCAGTTGGTTAGAGCGCCGCCCTGTCACGGCGGAGGTCGAGGGTTCGAGTCCCTTCTGGGTCGTTTCTTTAGAAATAAAGGATGACAATAATTTTATATTCCCATGGGATCTTAGCTCAGCTGGGAGAGCATCTGCCTTACAAGCAGAGGGTCATAGGTTCGAGCCCTATAGGTCCCATTGAATTTTAAAAACTATTAGATAAATATGCCGACGTGGCTCAATTGGCAGAGCAGCTGACTTGTAATCAGCAGGTTATCGGTTCAAGTCCGATCATCGGCTTCATGAATAATTAATATTCATGTAGATAAATTAATAATAATGCATATAATATTGTTAGTATTTAAGTTTTAATCTGGATGGGTTCCCGAGTGGCCAAAGGGGGCAGACTGTAAATCTGTTAGCGACGCTTTCGAAGGTTCGAATCCTTCTCCATCCACTTAGTAACATAATTTAATATAATATAATATCGCGGGGTGGAGCAGTCTGGAAGCTCGTCGGGCTCATAACCCGAAGGTCATAGGTTCAAATCCTATCCCCGCAATTCGAAAACTACATAATGTTTTCGTTATCATTAATTCGCAAGTCGAAGGCAATGCCCAGATAGCTCAGTCGGTAGAGCAGAGGACTGAAAATCCTCGTGTCGCTGGTTCGATTCCGGCTCTGGGCATTTTTTATTGGGAATTAGTACATAAATATGTCACTAACTCAATAAATTTGGGATATTAGCTCAGTCGGTAGAGCACTTGACTTTTAATCAAGGTGTCCCGGGTTCGAATCCCGGATGTCTCATATATTTATTAAAAATAAGACCAGAGGGTCTTTTTTTTATGCTTAAAATTAAAAATTAGCTTTTAGTAGATATAAATAGACTACATATGACTAATAATTTATTATTCTATCGATTTTCTATTGAATTATAAATTTTGATATAGTATAGTATATTTGGATTAATGATAGAATCAATATAGTAATAATTCAAAAATTCCTTTCATTAATCAAGTACTTAACGTTAATTGGAAAAGGAAACATTATCACATTCACCGCCAATTAATTCATGAATCAAGTACTTAATATTAATTGCAATATATTTATATAGATATGAATTCTAAGGAGGATTTGATTATGAAGTTTTTTATTGATACAGCTAATGTGGAAGATATTCGAAAAGCTAATGATATGGGTATTATTTGCGGTGTAACGACTAATCCCTCATTAATTGCTAAGGAAGGAAGAGATTTTGTAGAAGTTATTAAAGAAATAACCTCTATAGTAGATGGACCAATTAGCGGTGAAGTAAAAGCTACTACTGTAGATGCTGAGGGAATGATAGCGGAAGGAAGAGAAATTGCTAAAATTCATCCTAATATGATTGTAAAGATTCCCATGACAGCAGAAGGTTTAAAGGCTACAAAGGTTTTAAAAAGTGAGGGAATTAAGGTAAATGTAACTTTAATATTTACTGCAAATCAGGCATTATTGGCAGCAAGAGCTGGAGCAGCTTATGTTTCTCCTTTCTTAGGACGTTTAGATGATATATCAACACCAGGTATTGATTTGATTAGAACAATAGCAGAGATTTTTGATATTTATAATATAGAGACTGAAATTATTGCAGCAAGCGTACGTAATACCATTCATATAACAGATTGTGCTTTAGCTGGCGCAGATATTGCTACCGTACCTTTTAATGTATTAGAACAATGTATAAAACATCCTTTAACAGATCAGGGTATTGCAAAGTTCCAAAAGGATTATATAGCAGTATTTGGGAAGTAGTATAATTTAACCAGTTTTATAGTAAGGATTTCTGTTATAATATGGAACTAAAATAATATTAATTAGGAAAAATTATGAGGACTTTAGATTATTATAATAATTTTGAATAAACAATATTATTTTGATTATAATGAATATCACTTAATTTTAGGAGGAAGTAAAATGAGTAACATTGATTCAATGTCAGTAAATGCACTTAGAGTTCTATCAGCCGATGCAGTTCAGAAAGCTAATTCAGGACATCCTGGACTTCCATTGGGAGCTGCAGCTATGGCCTATGAACTTTGGGCAAAGCATATGAACCATAATCCCAAGAATCCTAAATGGCCAAATAGAGATCGATTTATTTTATCCAGTGGTCATGGATCATCCCTTTTATATTCCTTGTTGCATTTATTTGGATACGGAAATCTATCAATAGATGATTTAGCCCAGTTTAGACAATTAGATTCCTTAACTCCCGGTCATCCGGAATATGGTCATACAGTTGGTGTAGAGGCTACTACAGGACCTCTTGGTGCAGGAATGGCTATGGCAGTTGGTATGGCAATGGCAGAAGCACATTTAGCAGCTAAATTTAACAAAGAGAATTTTCCTATTGTAGATCATTACACCTATGTACTTGGCGGGGACGGTTGTATGATGGAAGGTATTTCATCAGAAGCCTTTTCTTTAGCTGGTACATTAGGCTTAAATAAATTAATAGTTTTATACGATTCTAATAAAATATCTATTGAAGGTGGCACAGATATTGCATTTACTGAAGATGTGAAAATGCGATTTGATGCATATGGATTCCAGACTCAGATTGTAGAAGATGGTAATAATCTGGACGAAATAGGAGCTGCAATAGAAGCTGCTAAAGCAGAAAAAACAAAACCATCCTTAATTATCGTTAAGACTAAAATTGGTTTTGGATGCCCTGCCAAGGAAGGTAAAGCTAGTGCACATGGAGAACCTTTAGGAGCAGAGAATATCATTGCATTAAAAGAAAACTTAGGCTGGCCATCCATGGATCCTTTCTATGTTCCAGAAGAAGTATATGCAAATTATAAAACAATTGCAGATAATAATGCAAAGGTAGAAGAAGCATGGAATGCATTGTTTAAGAAATATTGTGATACTTATCCTGAGATGAAAGAACTTTGGGAGAAACAACATGATTTAGATATTGCTAAAGACTTGTTAAATAACGAAGATTTCTGGGCATATGAAGATAAAGCAGATGCAACAAGAAACTTATCCGGTATGATAATTAACAGAATCAAAGATTTGGTTCCAAGCTTTATAGGTGGTTCAGCAGACCTTGCTCCTTCCACTAAGACATACATGAAAAATGAAGGTGACTTTTCAAAAGATAATTATGGCGGACGTAACCTGCATTTTGGTGTTAGAGAACTTGCAATGGCAGGAATCGGAAATGGTTTAGCACTTCATGGAGGGTTAAGACCTTATGTTTCTACTTTCTTTGTATTTAGTGATTATGTAAAACCTATGGCAAGATTATCTTCCTTAATGGGGATACCTGTAACTTATGTATTAACTCATGATAGTATCGGTGTAGGTGAAGATGGTCCTACCCATGAGCCAATTGAGCAATTAGCTATGCTTCGTGCAATGCCAAACTTTACTGTTTTTAGACCAGCAGATGCTACGGAAACAATAGCTGGGTGGTATTATGCAATAACTTCAAAAACAACACCTACTGCTTTAGTTTTAACACGTCAGAATCTTCCTCAATTAGCTGGTTCCAGTAAGGAAGCTTTAAAAGGCGGATATGTTATAGCAGATTCTGTGAAAGAAGTACCAGATGCAATTATTTTAGCAAGCGGTTCAGAAGTTGAGTTAGGTATTCAGGCAAAAGAAGAACTTGCCAAAGAAGGAACGGATGTCAGAGTAGTAAGTATGCCATCACAGGAATTGTTTGATGCACAATCTGAGGAATACAAAGAAAGCGTTCTTCCAAAGAGTGTACGAGCAAGAGTTGCTGTAGAAGCAGCAATTGACTTTGGCTGGGGAAAATATGTGGGTTTAGACGGAGCATATGTAACAATGAAGAGTTTCGGAGCTTCTGCACCGGCAAATCTATTATTTAAGAAATTTGGCTTTACTAAAGAAAATGTTGTGGCGACTGTGAAATCTGTATTATGAGAATATAAATTGATTTAAGAATATCGTTTTATATAAAAAGCAATTAAAATAATATGGCAATTAATATATTAAAGAGTTTTTCTTAGGCTTATATGGTTAAAGAAAAACTCTTTTGTTGTAACTGAATGCAAAATAGGAAAGAGGATTCTTTTTTAACCTCAGCAGGAATTCCCCACTAATAATGCAGCAAAATGATTTACAGTATTCCATGTTATACCACGACATGCAGCAATTTAGTTGCAAAAAGTTTCTAAATATTGTATAATCATTTCAACAAATATGATACCTAATGGTTTGGAGTGAGAAATGGCTAAGATATTAATAATTGAGGATGAAAATAAAATTGCTAGATTTGTGGAATTGGAATTAAAATATGAAGGCTACGAAGTAGAGATTGCATCCGATGGCAGGGTAGGGTTGGAAATGGCTTTACATAATAATGTTGATCTTGTTCTATTGGATATTATGCTACCTGGGTTAAGTGGCATAGAAGTTTGCAGAAGGATAAGATTGGATTCAAGCGTTCCTATTATCATGTTAACGGCAAAAGATGATGTGACGGATAAAGTAGCAGGTCTGAATATAGGCGCAGATGATTATATGACTAAGCCTTTTGCAATAGAAGAATTGTTGGCACGTATTCGTGTTGCCTTAAACAGACAGTCAAAAATGTATCAGCCTAAGGTAGATGTGTTACAAATAGGGGAATTAAAATTAAATTTAACTAGTCATAGTGCATTTTATGGTGAAGATGAATTAGTTCTTACTAAGAAAGAATTTGAGTTGCTGGAATATTTATTAAAAAACAAGAATATTGCCATAACAAGAGAACAGTTGCTAAATAATGTTTGGGATTATGAATATTTGGGAGATACCAATGTGGTAGATGTTTATGTCCGATATTTAAGACAGAAGATTGATGATAAATATGGTATCCACCTAATAAGCACAGTGCGAGGGGTAGGGTACATAATTAAGGATGAAAAATAGATTAGTAGAAGCAATACGGCAATTATTAATTAAAATTATACTTCCCTTAAGAAAGAAAAAAGAAGCCTTTCTGGGGCAATTTCGTTTTTCCATTGAATTTCGTATTTCACTTCATTATTTAAAGTTGCTGTTGGTCAATGGTGCAATCTTTATGGTGGCAATTTCTCTGCTGTATTATTTAGCTGAATGGAGAAAATGTGAAAATAGAGCCAATGTTATAATCAATCAGTTTGTATCTGCCACAGCGGATGAGGAAACTATATTAAATCTATATAAAAGTAGTTTATCAAGCTATGCAGAGAGTGGATATAACCTGCTTATCAATCCTTATTATGTAGATGGTATATCTTTTAAAGTATATAATTCCAGTACAAATATGGAATTATACAATGATATTTCATACGATATATCAGAGAAAAAGAAGATACTAAACACAGTATATACTGAAGATAAAGTTGGTGATGAACCAAAGAAACTGATTATTTATGAAGAAAAGGAAGCTTCTAGTAATAATGATACATATGTATTTCATTTTCAATGCGATTTTGCAGAGGCAAGCAGTAGGTTACACTGGTTAATAATAAATATTTCCATAGTTTATCTAATAATTGTATTTATTATTATTCGCCAAGGAAAGAAAAGTGACAGAAAATTATTTCAACCTATTTATGAGATGTCAGCGACAGCCAATAAATTAACAGTGAATAATCTCCATAGTGAAAGATTAAATGTGGAAGGAACTAAGAACGAATTAAAAGACCTAGCTACAGTTATCAATAATATGCTCGATCGCATTGAAACCTCTTATGAAAGTCAAAAACAGTTTGTTTCAGATGCTTCCCATGAACTTCGTACACCTATAGCAGTAATACAAGGATATGCTAATTTACTAAATCGATGGGGAACCAAAGATGAGGCGGTGTTAATGGAATCCATTGATGCTATAAGCAATGAAGCAAAATTCATGCAGGATTTAGTAGAAAAGCTCTTATTCTTATCCAGAAATGATAAGAAGACTTTAAAACTTGTGAAAAAGAGATTTAATATGTGCACCGTTGTAGAAGATATGGTTAAAGAAACCCGTTTGGTAACTACCAATCGAAATATTCAAAGTCCAATACTTGAAAATGTAATTGTATACGGAGACAAACAGGCATTAAAACAGGCCATTCGTGTATTTATTGATAATGCTGTAAAGTACACCAAAGAAGGGGATACTATAACCGTAACCTGCGAGAATAAAAGTGGTGATTGTGTTATAACAGTACAGGATACGGGAATTGGCATGACAAGAAAAGACGTTGATAACATATTTAAGCGATTCTACCGTTCAGAACATGTTAGAAATGAAAAAATTAGCGGTCATGGTTTAGGATTATCCATTGCAAAATTAATTATAATGGGGCATACGGGAAAAATCAAAATACGCTCTCAATTTACGAAAGGAACTACTTTTACGATTACCTTACCTCGAATAAGGCATTAATCTATGATTAGTGCACCTAAGGGAGGTTGTGAGCAAGTAGTATAAGGGGCTGTTGCAAAACTGTCATTCTCGGCTGTCATTCTAGGCTGTCATTCTGAGAACTTTAGTTCGAAGAATCTCATTTTAAAGTAGATTCTTCGCAAATTCAACTTCGTTGAATTTTTGCTCAGAATGACATGCTTTCATAGTAGTGACATGCTTTCATAGTAGTGACATGCATTCTTAGCAATGACATGTTTTCATAGCAAAGATAAGCTTTCATAGTAATGACATGCTTTCAAAGGAATAACACACTTTCCTTGTAAAGACAAATTTTATTTTGTAACAGCCCCTTTGAATCAACTGACTTTGGAGGAGCATATTAAATATTCTTAAATTGAGCCATATATAAGTCGTAGTACATTCCCTTTTTCTCTAATAATTCCTGGGCACTGCCCTCTTCTTTGATACCGCCATCATCAATTACAAAGATGCGGTCTGCCTTTTGTATGGTTGAGAGGCGGTGAGCAATAACAAAGGAGGTTCTTCCTTTTAATAAAGCTTCGATTCCTTGCTGCACTAAGATTTCTGTATGAGTATCTATACTGGAAGTTGCTTCATCAAGGATTAAAATTTTTGGCATGGATACCATGGTTCTTGCAAATGCTAATAACTGCCGTTGACCAATGGATAATCCGCTGCCTCTTTCTTTTAGTTCTGTATCATAACCTTTTTCTAATTTTATAATAAAGTCATGAGCATGAACTGCTTTAGCAGCAGCAATAACTTCTTCGTCTGTGGCGTCTAATTTTCCATATCGAATATTATCCTTAACAGTTCCTGAGAATAAGAAGTTATCCTGGGTCATAACACCCATTTGCCTTCTTAAGCTTTCAATGGTTACATCCTTTACATTGTAGCCATCAATAAAAAGATCACCCTCCTGAATATCATAAAAACGGCTGATAAGATTAACAATAGTTGTTTTTCCTGCACCGGTTGGTCCTACAAGAGCTATGGTTTCACCGGGATTTACGTGAAAGCTTACGTCATTTAACACCTTTGTATCTTTATCATAGGCAAAGGACACATGGCTAAAATCAATATCACCTTTTATCTCAGGTATTTCAATAACTTTATCCCTATCAGCAATTTCAGGCTGGGTATCTAATATTTCAAAGATACGTTCTGCGCCGGATATATTGGTTACCAGTTGGTTATAAAAATTACTTAAATTCATAATTGGTCTCCAAAACATAGATATGTAGGAGCCAAATGCAAGAAGAGTACCAACTGGTACGGAATCCCTGCCAATCATTTTTACACCAACAAAATATAAGCTTACGGTTCCAAGTCCCCAGCAAAAATCAATGGCAGAGCCAAAAGCGTCATTTAATAGAATTGCATCTATAAAAGATCCTCTGTGTTCCTTTAATAATTGGTCAAAATCCTCTTCCGTTTCATTTTCAGCGGTAAAGCTTTGAATAATACGCATACCAGATAAATCTTCGTGTATAAATGCATTTAGGTTGGAGCTTTTTTTACGGTGAATCTGCCATCTGACATGGGAGTATACCTGAATAAACCACATGGCAATGATTAATATTGGCAAACTAATCATAGAAGCTAATGCAAGCTTATAATTTTTTACCAGCATGATAGTGACTACTCCACATATGGATATAAAATCAGGAATTAAAGTAGTAACACTGTTGGATAAAACATCTTTTAGTGAATTTACGTCACCAATAATACGTGCCAGAATCTTTCCGGTTGGTCTACTGTCAAAGAAACTAAAACTTAGTTTTTGTATGTGTTCATAAAGTTCTTGCCTAATTGTCAGTAATACATTATTGGAAATTCTGGACATAATGTAGATTCTTAGTTTTACCATGCAAACATATATAATATTTATAATAATGGAAAATATACCAAGTTTAATTAATCCGTCCCTATCTTTATTTGCTATATGAACATCAATGGCACGTTCAATAATTAAGGGATTAATTAAGGTTATGGTTACAATACATGCCATAATTAAAAGTACGATTATAATTTCCTTTTTATATACAAGTAAGTATTTGAATAATCTAAGGAGAGTTGTTAATTTCCCTTTACTTACGGATTCCTCGTCATCGCGAGTTGCATTTATAGACATTACATCACCTCCCTAGGTGTTAAACATTCAGGTGCATTTATAGTAGGAGGTTTTAAGTCCTCTTCCCGTAGTTCGCTGGCACCTTTATTATATTCTTCCATTTCTTTTTGAAAATCTTTATTTAAGATATCTCCATACTGTGCCATATATGTTTCATAGTACAGACCTTTTTTCTTTAACAAATCATTATGAGTACCTCTTTCTGCGATGGAACCTTCCTCTAAAATAATGATTTCATCTGCGTTACGAACGGCGGAGATTCTATGAGCAATGATAATTTTCGTTGTATCATTTAATTCATTTAAGGATTTTTGAATCGAATGCTCTGTTTCCATATCTAAAGCAGAAGTGGAGTCATCTAATATAAGTATTGGATTTCTTTTTGCTAATGCTCTGGCAATACTGATTCTTTGCTTTTGACCGCCGGATAAACCAACGCCTCTTTCACCTATAATAGTTTCATACTGTTTATCCATTCTTTCAACGAAATCTTTTGCCTGTGCATTATCAATAGCATAGGCTACATCTGCCTCACCTATATAATCCCGTTTACCCAGTTTTACATTATCACTAACCGTATCAGAGAAAAGGAAAACATCCTGCATGACTAAAGATATATTGCTTCGCAGCTCATTTAAAGTTAAGTTTTTGATGTTTACCCCGTCTAATTTTATTTCTCCTTCGTCTACATCATAAAATCTTTGGAGTAAATTTATAATGGTAGATTTACCTGCTCCGGTTGCACCCATAATACCAATGGTTTTTCCCGCCTCAAGTTTAAAGGTTATGTCAGATAATATCTGCTTTCCATTTTGGCTAAAGAAGACGTGATTGAATTCAATGTTGCCTTTTACTTCATTTAATATGGTAGGGCTGCCTGATTCCTGAATAACAGGTTTTTCCTCATAGATTTTTTTAATTCTTTTATTGGATGCAAATGCTGAAGCAACATCATTGGTTAACCAGCCCAGCATTTCCATGGGCCATACAATGTTAGTAGAATATTCAGTAAAGGCTCCTAAGGTACCAAGAGTTATTTCACCTTGTAAAACTAAAATACCTCCATATATAATAGTTAAAACGGGCATAAGTTTAGAAATAAACTGAAAAAATGGATAATACTTTACAAGTACCTTTGATTGTTTCATGTTTAAGTCATAATACTTTTTATTGTGAGATAGGAATTTTTGAATTTCAAACTTTTCCCTTGCAAAGGCTTTCACGGTTCTGACACCGGACAGATTTTCTTGTGCTACTCTATTTAAAATAGAATTTTCCTCACTTATATCTTCATAAACACCGCCAAGCTTATTTTCCATTAATATAGCAAGAAAACCTACGATAGGCATTGCAATTAAAGGGATAATAGTTAACTTAAGGCTAAGATTGATCATGCAATAAATAACCAAACTAGTATGAATAATGACTTCTATCACTAGCATTCCAATAAACCCTAACGCACCCCACAACTTATCTACATCATCTTTTACTCTTGACATTAATTCACCTGAATTATTTTTATCAAAAAATTGGACGGACAGTCCTTGAATATGGCGAAATAAGGTTCTACGGATATCGCAGGCAATTTTGGAACTTACAAGGTCAAAGGTTAATTCCTTTAAGTATTGAAAGATACATCTTCCAATGCCAACCAAAAGAATACCTAATAATAGTTTTGTCAGAAGTTCTACTTTTCCATCTTGTATAACGTCGTCAATAATACGCTTGGTAATTTGCGGTGATAATAAATCTAATGAAACACTGATAACCATACATATAATACCGAATGCATAGAAATACCAATATTTAAATATATAACTTGATATTTTTTTCATAATTTCCCCCATTTCGAATGTACTTATCATATACATAAGTACTTAAACTTTTCTTCCTCTAAATTAAGAGCAACCTTTTTTGGGCAAAAAATAAGCCGTAAGGTAAGACACCTACGGCAAATAAACGAATCCCATTAAAATATTTTAAACCTGCATAAAGAATAAATATGCAGTATCCAAATTATTAGGTCAATCTATTTTAGAGGTAAACTTACATAATGTGTTACATATAAAATTGTTTTGCTCACTTTTTAACTTAATCATGATTTTACCTCTCTTTCTTTTATAGTCTTTCCATATTATAGCACAGATGTTTATAATGTCAATAAATTTATTAAAATTTTTAAAAATAAATAAGTCATAAATAAGTCATATTAACCAAGCTTATAAAATAAAAAAATAATTCATGAATTAAAATGAAGGAAAAATTAATATTTTATTAAGTATTTAAATATTCAAAGATTGTTCATAATTTAGTGTTATAATTTAACATGTAATAAGTTCTTTTCGTTGCCCAACAGGGGAATGGAGTTTTGATGACAGAAAGAAATAGGATGTTAAGATATAGATGTTAGAATAACAAATATTGAATTTTTCATAATAAATAAATGCATGGTTAGTAAGAAATGAAAAGAACTAAAAGCTGAATATGAATATAGAAAATAAAGGAATAAATGGTAATAAAGGATATAAAATAGTGGAAGTAAGGAATAAAAAAAGATATAGAATAATAAAAATAAGAGATAAAAAAGTATGTAGAGCAATGAAAGTAAAAAATAAAGGATATTAAAAGTAAAGGGAAGAAAAAGTACGAATTATATTTGAATTTATAAAAATATTGGGGAAAACATATAGGAGGAAGTTATGGATTTACCTATGTTTTACAATGAAGAGGAAGAATGGAAGAAAGTCATGCTTATGTATGACTCTGCATTAAAAGAAGTAAATACTAAAATTGAAATACTTAATAATGAATTTAAATTAGCACATCAGTATAATCCAATTGAACACGTTACATCCCGAATAAAGTCGCCGCAAAGTATAGCAAAAAAGATACGTCACAATGGAAGAGAGCTAACCGTTGAGAATATAGTAAAATACATTAATGATGTTGCCGGAATTCGAATCATTTGCTCATTTACCTCGGACATTTACCGCATTGCAGACTTACTTGCCAAACAAAGTGACGTAAGGGTATTAAAAGTAAAAGACTACATTATGTGTCCGAAAGAAAATGGTTACACCAGCTATCATATGATAGTATCGGTACCTATTTACCTATCTAATACTATGGTAAATACTAAAGTTGAGGTACAGATTCGAACCATCGCCATGGATTTCTGGGCAAGCCTTGAACATAAAATATACTATAAATTTGAAGGAAATGCACCAGAGGAAATCCGCAAACAATTAAAGGAATGTGCGGATATAGTTTCCTTTCTTGACCAAAAGATGTTATCTATTAATGAAGAAGTGAAATCCTATAATCCAGAAGACAAAGATGCACAATATAGGGAAATTGTATCTGATACCTTCCAGCATATGATTAAAGATTCATTTGGAACTGTAGTAGATGATGAAGAATCTATCAGCTACACTGAAAAAGAAGTAAAGATTGTTGAAGGAATATCATCGCCTTCATCGGCAAAAGAAGATAATGTAAAAACTTATAATGCTGAAAATAAGAAAAAAGAAAAAAGATCTAAGATATTTAAGTTTATATAGAGGACGAAGGATGCTAAGGATAGTAAGGACGCTTTGCCTTATTTATTTTTAAGAGACCTTTGTGAGTATGGGATGTGTTTCATGTTCCATTGGGAAATTTGATGGTTCTAATGCTATAGTAATCGCTTAAAGCATATTGAAAAATAGAGAACTCGCCGGGGTTATACCCCGGATCAAACAGCTCTATTTTTCAATATTGGCGCGATTTCTATGGCATAAGAACCATAACAAATTTGCCAAAGTCACATGAAACACATCCCATACTCACGAAGGTCAATTTAGGTTATGAGGCAAAGCTTCATTAATGTCTATTTATAACTTAATCTTAGAGAGTAAACTTCCCAAACTGGTGGAGACTTCTCCCCCTGAAGTATATTCGGATGGCACGTCTTCGGCGGCGTCAACTATTTCGGCGGTTTCTTCTACTGCTTTCATGCTTAAGCTGACTTTGCCATCTTTAATATCTATAATTTTTACGGTAACTTCCTGTCCTTCTTTGATTATTTCGTTAGGGGATTTAATTCGTTTACCGCATATTTGAGATATGTGAACTAATCCGGATAATCCGTCGCCAATATTAATAAATGCACCGTAAGGTACAATTTTTTCAACAGTTCCAGTCGTAACTACACCTTTTTGAAGCCTGGATATTTTGCTGTTTCTGTCAGCTATAGCTTTATTTCGCTCTACTTCTTTACCAGATAAAACCAGCTTTCCGGTCTCTTCCCCTGCAGTGATAACTATAACTTCGATTTCTTTATTTACCCAGGTTTCTAAATCTTCTACATAATTTAATGAAAGATGAGAAGCAGGTATAAAGCCTCTAATTCCTTCCAGATAGGTTATAACGCCACCATTGACAGCCTGAGCGATTTTAACCTTCTTTACTTCCTGATTATTCAAATATTCTTTTAGTTTTGTCCAAGAAAGTATGTCATCTGCATTTCTCTTAGATAATAAGATATTACCTTTCCCATCATCTTCTTTTATAACAACACCATAGATTTCTTCACCTAGGTTGATATCAGCCTTAATGGAAAAACGAGGGTCATTACTAAGTTCTTCTAATGGAATGATACCTTCTGCATAATAACCAAGATCAACGGTAACTTCAGTTTCAGAGATTCCAATTACGGTTCCTTTTAAAAGCTCACCTTCTTTTATTCGATGAAGGGAACGGTTAATCTCTTCTTCGAAATCTTTCATGGAAGGTATTTCTTCTGGAATTGTATTTTCTGCAGTTACAGGTGTATTTTCCTGTGGTACTTCCTTATTCAATTCCTTTGTTTCCATATCCTTTTCTAAATCATTCATCTTTTAGCTAGCCAGAATACCCCATCCTCTTTAGGCGGGGGAGGAATGGCATACTTGCCATTTCTATATTTGGCTTCTCCTTTCTGTTAAATATAATTTACGTGGTTCTATTAGTTTTAAGTCATTGGTTTTTACGCTGTCATGTATTTTTTGCTCTACTAGTGTTTTTAATGCAGTGTTTTGATTCATATTTTGTTTCTGATTTTAAGCCTTTTTACCAGCATGAAAAGGGACTTATAATATTATTCATTATATCATGAACAAAAAGCGCGTTCATAATCTTGGCACTCCGCTCGGAATTTGCAAGCAAGCTTGCGTGGGAGTGTTGTGTCTCCCACTTTCCTCACTTCGTTTTTATTATATCATAATAATACTAGCTTTTCTAGCAATAATCAGATTGCGATGGGATTCTATGTATGATAAAATATATGTACTTCTATTTGAAATGTAATATTGGTTATACTATTCTTATAATAGTAATTCACTAATTTAAAATAGGATTTGAGTGTTAATGGTCTTCAATAATTACTATATTCAGACTTGATACTCAAATCAAATATAGATTATCAATGTGATAAGAAATGGGGAAATTCTAATGAGTGATGCAAATAAATTTCATGAAATGCTTTCAGATATTATGGAAGTTGCCAGAGTACAAGGCAATCAGTTGACTATGGAAGACGTTAAATCTTTATTTGGTGATATGCATTTAACAGATGAGCAATATGATCACATTTACGCTTATCTAGCTGCAAATAAGATTAAAATTAAAGGTTATGTAGATTCTTCTTCCCTTTATACAGAAGCGGTAAATCAAGATAAATTAAGGGAACCTGATAAAGAGGCATTGGAGCGGAAAAAGTTAGAAAATACCCAGGATAATGATAAATTAAATGTGCATCAAGAAGAGGATTCGGTTTATCTAAAAATGTATTTAGAAGATTTAGAAGCTGTAAAGGACTGTACATTAGAAGAAGAATTGGTACTATTGAAACAGATTATGCAGGGTGATTCCTTTGCAAAGCAGCAGTATATTGAAGGAAACCTAAGAAATGTTGTAAAAATTGCAAAAGAGTATAGAAATCAAGGAGTTACCCTTGAGGATTTAATACAAGAAGGTAATATGGGTCTTATGGATTCCCTGGAACACCTTTCTGAATTTTTGGAAGAGGACATATTGCGTGACCGCATATATGAACATGTTCGAAGCGTTATAGAAGCTGCTATTAACGAACAAAAGGAAAGCAGCAGTTTTGGCAATAGAATTGTGGAAAAAACTGATTTTCTAAATAATGCAGCTAAGAATCTGGCTGAAGGTTTAGGCAGAGATGCTGATATACATGAATTAGCTGCTTTTACAAAATTGTCAGAAGACGAAATTAAAGATATACTAAGTATGTCTGGGGATGCAGTGAAGGTAAACAGTCATCTTCACCATAGGAAGGATGAAAAGAGTGAAGGAGTATGAAAAAGGGAGTAAATTGAATTTCTTAAAGAAATTATCTATTAAGAAATTTAACATAGAGAATGAAAAACCTACTAAATGGTTTCATGCATTAAATAAAAAACGGTCATGGATTCTTATCTTAATTCCAATCTCTTTGATTATATTATTTCTGGCACAGGCAAATCCCTGGATTGCAGAATATGTTTTTGCAAGAGGAATCTATAAGTGGTTATCACAAGGGTTCAGCCTAATTACTGGTATGGTACCTTTCTCTATTATGGAGATAGAGGTAATCGTTCTTCCTATACTGGGTATCATACTGATATTGCGTTTTCTATGGGGAATTGTCAAAAAGATATACAAGGCACAAAGCAACTTAGGTTATTATATTGCAAATGGGTTATTAAATGGAGCTTGCATATTTAGCGTGTTTTTATTTTTATTCGTCATATTTGCAGGTGTCAATTATCAAAGATACTCTTTTGCAGCTTACAGTGGGTTAGAGATAAAAGCTTCCAGTGTAGAGGAACTTTATAATCTAAATGTTGAATTGGCAAAGGAAGCATCGGATATAAGAACAAAGCTGCATATAGAAGGTGCAGAGGATGAGAATGGTGTTGTTAGGTTAAGCAGTGATGATTGGAATGAAATAGGGAAAGAAGCAGCAGAGTCTTTTGATAAATTAGCTGAAAAATATCCTGTATTAGGTGGTAATTATGGAACACCAAAACCCGTTTCCTTTTCAAAGTTTATGTCTAGAATGGAGATTACAGGTATCTATTGGCCTTTTACCCTGGAGGCAAATGTGAATGTAGATACAACGGAATATTCCATCCCTGTTACTATGAATCATGAACTGGCACATTTAAGAGGATTTATGAGGGAAGATGAAGCTAATTTTATAGCTTATTTAGCTTGCAGGGAATCCGAGGATTTAACATTCCAATATAGTGGTGTTATGTTGGCTTTATCTTATGTAAGTAATGAATTATATAAAGCAGATAAGGAGCTGTATGGGAAGGTTGCAGAACTTTACAATCCTTATATGATAGCAGATATGAGAGAAGAATATTATTACTGGAAACAGTTTGAAGATACGGTTATTAGTACTATATCGAATACCATGAATGATACTTATCTTAAGGCAAATAATCAGGCAGATGGAGTAAAAAGTTATGGAAGAATGGTAGATCTTCTGCTAGCTGAATACCGAGAAAATAGTAAATAACACAAATAGGAACATATATCTAGGAAACAGCCGTAATGTCATTCTGAGCAAAAATTCAACGAAGTTGAATTTGCAAAGAATCCCCAAATAAGAACATATTCTAGAAAACAGTCTTACCTGGAATAAAGGTAAGACTGTTTTTGTTTTCCCACTTTTTTAATAGCACCTACATAATTAAGAATATTTAATGCTGAAAATGCATACTTTTGGCTAAGCCTTGTAACTTTTTTAAAATCTGTAGTTGTAAAATTCCCATTTAAACCAGGCGGTATTAACTTTTCATACTGGGAGATATCTTCAATAAATATTTCGTCCACTAACTTTGATGGAATACCATCGCTTCTGGTAGAGCCTTTCTTCTTATCTTTGCTCCAACCATTTAGAAGCCGGTATTCTTCCATGTCAAGAAGGATTATATGTAACTTTAGATTAGGATGTAAAAGATAACTTTTAATCTTATAGAGTTCAGGGAAAATCATATAAGGAGAACCTTTTTTTGGAGATTTCCTAGGTGGACTGATTTCACCGGTTTCTTCATTTACCCATCTTAACATTTTAGTGTAAGGGATTGGATAAACAATGGTTACCGGTTTTAACTCTAAGAATACATCTAATTTTCTTCTCAATTTATCAAAGTTTCTTGTTTGAATTTCTATAATCCCTTGATTATTTAATATATCTGCGTAGAAACTGCCTATTTTAATTTCATGGCAGGAAGTGTCGGGGGATAAATAATTCTTTATCACAGCATGAATGGTTTTTTCACTTAATGTACCAATTTCATGACCTTCCTTAACCTGATCGATTACTTTATTGCAGGCTTGTTGGAATAAGATTTGGTCCATGGCGACCTCCAAGTTTTATCTAAATTAGATGATTGATTTGAGAGTCAAAAGTCTAAATATAGTTTATTGAATGGATAGTGCTGCATATATATACTATTCATAATTTAATTAGTGTAAGACTTTTTACACTCTATGATTATAATATCAATAAAACAAACAATATTACCATCATTTATAGGATATATTACATATAGGCTCCAGTCAAGTTAGAAAAAAGCTATTGTTTAGTTTTAAAACATGGATTATAATACCTTTATAAATACATGTAAAAATATAGAATAATTGATATAGAAAGGAAAGATTATATGATACAAAATAAAGCAGCAAAAGAATTAATTGATTATATTAATTCAGCAACTTCTCCCTATCAAGTTGTTGAAAAGGGAATAGATACACTAAAGGCAGCAGGTTTTCAGGAATTGAACCTGAAAGATAAATGGAGTTTAAAAAAGGGAGAAGCTTATTATATTATGCCTTATCCTACATCTTTATTTGCATTTACAGTGGGAAGCCAGTGGGAGGAAGGACAGACTTTACGAATTGGAGCAGCACATACGGATCATCCATGTTTTCGTATAAAACCTAAGGCAGAATTAATCTCAGGAGAGTATCTAAAGTTAAATACGGAAGTTTATGGAGGTCCAATCATTAATACCTGGCTGGACAGACCTTTATCCATAGCAGGAAGGGTTATGTTAAAAAGCAAAGATCCTTTTCATCCAAAAGCAAGAATCATGGATATGAAAAGACCGGTTATTACAATACCCAACCTGGCAGTTCATATTAATAGAGAAGTAAACAAAGGTATTGAATTAAATAAACAAATTGATACCATTCCACTGATAGCCATGATGAAAGATAAATTAAATAAAGACAAGTTCTTTATTCAGTATCTTGCGAAAGAACTTGAAGTTGATGAGGATGATATCCTGGATTTTGATATGTACATTTACAATGCAGAAGAAGGTTGTATTGTTGGAATAGATGAGGAGTTCATATCTTCACCCAGATTAGATAACCTGACATCTGTATGGGCTTTACTAAAAGGTATTATACAGGGAAAGAGAAGTACAGGAATCAATGTCATTGGCTTATACGATAATGAGGAAATTGGAAGCAATACGAAACAAGGTGCGGACTCTGCTCTCCTGAATATAATTTTACAAAAGATTTACTCGGGACTTGGAGTAAAGGATGAAAATACTTTGTATGAAGCTATGGCAGATGGTTTACTTTTATCGGTAGATGTAGCTCATGGGCTTCATCCAAACAAACCTGAGCGATACGATCCTACCAATGTAACATTTTTAAATGATGGTGTGGTATTTAAAATTGATAGTAATCAAAAATATTCTTTTGATACAGAAGCCATTGCAATTATTCAGCAAATATGTGAAACATTAGGGGTTAAGTATCAGAAGTTTGTGAAACGCTCGGATATGCCAGGTGGCGGCACTTTAGGACCTATCATTTCATCCTGGCTTCCTATGAAGACCGTTGATCTCGGAGTTCCTTTATTAGCAATGCATTCTTCCAGAGAAATGATGGGTGCTTATGATCAGGAACAATTAGAGAATTTATTAAAAGGCTTTTTTGCTTTAGAGTAAAGTGTTTTTGTACGTTCAAAATGCTCCGTTTCGCAAAATGTGTTCGGACAGTCGACGCAAAATAGCATATATATACAGTATTATTCATAATTTAATTAATATAAGACTTTTGAGCCTCTAATCTTAGTATTATGTTAACCAAATTCATTTTGATAAAAATAGTTTTAGTGAAAATAACAATAATTAAACAAAATGTACTCTATCTATTGACAAATCTCACAATAAATGCTATTATCAAATAAGTCGATACACGAAGGTATTGAACTAGAGGATGTAAGCGCGTTGGGGAACGTGAGAGGGCAGAGACTATGATAAAATAAGACTAGCTGATACGTGTACTTGGAGTTATGGGTACACCTTTGGTTAGCCTTATTTTATTATTATCTAAAGGTGCTAAAGCGCCGGGATCGAGGTTATTATGAAATGTCCGTATTGTTCAAATGACATGGAAGAAGGGTACATTCCATGTGATCGCTATTCTTTAAAATGGATTAGTAAAAAAGAAAAGTCAAAATTTCCACTTTTGAATAAAAGAATAAAACTAAACAGTATGATGGATGAACCTTCTGTAGATGCATTTTATTGCAGCACATGTGAAAAAGTAATTATTGATTTAATCTCATCAGGTAAGTCTCCCACTTTGTAAATGGGGATAAGACTTTCCTGTTTCAGCAGGAGCTGAAGCTACTACTAAAATGCCACGTAGTGGCAATGAGGTTATGGGCAAGTAGCGTAAGCGGGTAAACTTGCTGTAGGAAATAGGGAATATCCGATTTGACAAAAAGAATAAATTACGTGGAGGGACTGTTTCAAGGTATGATACTTACCAACAGAATTGTAAATGCCTGACGGAGTATATAGAACACCGGACTGCTTCAAGGTACGGTACTTACCAACCAAAAGAACCAGAGGTTAAGAAAAAAGAAATAATAATTACAGTTTTAGGGAAGGTATAATAGGATAGTTTTAAGTGGGTCTTTTTTATAAGAAAACACCTATAATTCCACCACTTAGTGTAGGATTATAGGTGCTTTTCATTTTAGAATATAATTTTTAATTAGTTTATTCTAAACTATATTTCACATCCTGACGGATAGGATAATGAAATAAATTTTTCCAATCGCCAAGTATCTGTTTTGCCAGTTTTCTCGTACCAGCCAAGGTAAAATTACTTTCCTTTTGTAAGTTTAATATTCCATGCCGAATTGCTTTATCTATCGTATAATCTTCTAATTTATATACTTCATAGGAATAATCTTTGGTAGATTCATAATGAGTAACAATAGGTGTTATTCCTGCCTCACTGATATAAGTTACCTCATTTTCCTTTGTTATGGTAATGTGAGCCATACCTCCTAACATTCTAGGTGCTTCCTTTTGATAGGATACATAGTTACCCAAAGAATAATATATTAACATTCGATGACCTGAATTTGATACCACCCACTCAACCGGTTCCAACACATGAGGGTGGGTGCCTATAACCAAATCCACACCTTCTTCTGCAAAGAAATAAGCTAACTCCTTCTGTTTCTTATCCGGTTCATATTCGTATTCTGTTCCCCAGTGAGGAAATACAATTACAAAGTCAGCCTGTTCCTTTGCCCTTCTTATATCTTCTTTCATCTTAGACTTGTCCAACATATTGACAAGAAAAGGTTTATTTTTTGGCATAGTGAAGCCATTTAATCCGTAAGTGTAATTTAACATGGCAACCTTTATTCCATTTATCTCAAGGATTTTAATGGTATCTTGGTCCCCTTGGTTTTTGTTTATTCCCAGAACTGTAATCTGGGGATGCTTACTCCAATATTCAAGTGTATTTAAAACACCCTGGTAACCTTTATCCAATGTATGGTTAGAGGCGTGTAATACTACATCGAAACCTGCTTGAACAAGCGCATCTCCCACCTGGGTAGGCGAATTAAATACAGGATAACCTGTATAAGGAAATTCTTTACCTCCTAATATGGTTTCCTGGTTAATGACAGCTATATCTGCAGCTTCGATTTCAGGTTTCAGTCTGGAATATAAATGGTCATAATTAAAGGTTCCATCCTCTTTCAGACCGCTTTCAATGACCTGAAGGTGCATTAAATTATCTCCAACAGCCAATAAGGTAAACTCTTTATGATGGTTTTTCTGATTCCAACTCGTATTGGAATTACTCACATTGGAGCTGGTATCTTTAGGAGTTTCTTCTTTGGTATAAATAATAGGAACAGGAGAAATTTGCTCTGTAAGGACTGTCTTATTATTAGTATCAGAGACAGATACAGAGGTATTTTCTTTGGAATTATTACACCCATACAAAAATGTTAGCGGAACCATGATAAAACATAGGGTGAAAATTCTTTTAAGCTTTTTAACTTTCATCCTTATAATACCCATGCCTTTCCATATTCATTTATACAAATATAGTATACCACATTTTGGTAGAAAAATAATTAAAGAGTTTATAAAGAATTGCCGAAATATGTTTCAACAGTGGGAAAACATTATAAATTGAAATATAAATGTTTTTAAACATAAGAAAAGTGAGAGAGTGAATTCTATGAACATTAATTCCATCTATGGTAATAGTACAGCTCAAAATCAGATAGGGGAAAATAGTATTGGTAAAGAAATAGAGAAAAGTACCAATATATATCAAAAGGATTTTAAAGGTATCAATTCCGATAAAAGTCCCTATGAGGTAACCCTTCAAACCTCAGAACCTGGACCTGGTATTTATGAAGAAGAAACTGATAATTCTCCTGGGGAAGTTACAAGGAAGGAAGAATCTGAAGAAGATAAATGGAAATCCAATTCGGAGCGAATGACAGAAGAGGATTATAAGGATTTGGCAAAAGAGGGTATAACCCTTGAAGAATATACGATAGAGCAATTAGAACGTGCATTGATTCGTATTAAGGAACAAAGGGTGATAAATACAGAAAGTATAGAGCGGCAAAAGCAAAAGCTGGATGAACAAAATGTTGCAGTGAAAAGTTTAGCCAGTTCACCAGGTGTTTCAAAGAAAATTATTGAAAAATTAATAGAGTCTGATTTACCTGTAACGGCGGCAAATATTGAAAGAATATCCAAAGCCTTGGATATGGCAGCCACAGTTATGAACTTATCAGATAAAGGGATTCATTACATTATAAAAAATGGTTTAGAACCAACGATTGAAAATCTATATAAAGCTCAATATAGCGGATCCTATTATCAATACCAGCAAGTATCAACAGATACATGGAACAGTTTATTGCCCCAGGCATCAGAAATAGTATCCAATGCAGGTATGGAAATAAACGAGGAAAGTTTAAGTTCTGCCAAATGGCTAATTGATCATAAACTGCCACTAACGGAAGGTACTTTATGGGCATATCGGGATTTGAACTTAATTAAAAATAATTCCAGTGAAGAAGAAATTTTAAACAAAGCGATTAATGCATTTGCCAATTGTAATTTACCAGAATCCGCTAATTTAAGTATGGCTGATACTGAACGCATAGAGGCAATTAACCAGGTGTTAAACAATATTAGTGATGAAGCTCTTCATCTTGCAGTGAATACAAAAGAGAATATAGACTTGATAAATTACCGGGATTTAAAAGGAGCTTGGCAAAAGGTACAGCAGAGTACTGAGCAGGTGGATGATAAACTGGTAAAAGAGAACGTGAAGAATGCTCAAGATAACAGGATTAGGGATAATAGCATTACTACTGATGGACAAATTTCTCAGCAAGAAGATATCCATTCCATTGATATAAAGACAATTACAGTAAGGCGGCAATTAGAGGAAATCCGCCTAAGACTTACTGTAGAATCTGGACAGAGGTTAATAAAGAACGGAATTCAATTAGAAACCGACAGTTTAAGTAAAATTGTTGATGGATTAAAAGAAATAGAAGACCAGTACTACCGTAATCTTCTTCAGGAGAAAAATGTAACGGCTAGCCCGTCTAATATAGAACTATTAAAGGATACCATTACAAGTCTTGAACAATTAAAGACAATGCCTAGTTATGTATTAGGTTCTACACTAGCAAACCGTTTCACTGAAACGGCAGATGGATTATTAAAAGCTGGTATCCAGTGTAAGCAAGCTCTGGATAAAGTCAATGAAGCATATGAAACCCTTATGACAAGTCCAAGATCGGATATGGGGGATTCTATTAACAAGGCATTTCGTAATGTTGATGCAATCTTAGAGGATATGAATCTGGAAACTACAACGGCTAATCAAAGAGCAGTAAGAATATTAGGTTATAACCAGATTGCAATAACAGAAGAAAATATCCTTCAAGTAAAGGCATATGACCAACAAGTAAACCATATGATGAAAAACCTTCATCCTGCTGTAACTGCAGAATTAATTAAAGAGGGTATCAACCCTTTAAATACACCAATAGAACAGCTTAACTTACAAATCCAGCAGATGAAACAAGAATTAGGTGTAACGGGCACGACTGGGGAAGAAGAAAAGTATAGCAAATATTTATGGAAGCTGGAAAAAGAAGAGAAGATAACAGAAGAAGAGAAAAAATCCTATATAGGAATCTATCGTTTATTACATGCTGTAGATAAAACTCAAGGGGCAGCAGTAGGTGCAGTAATTAAAGCTGGTCAGGAAATTACTTTGAGTAACCTGCTTGCAGCTGTCCGAACCATAAAAAAGGGTGGAATCGAAGCTACCATTGATGATGATTTTGGCACCTTAGAAAATATAACCAAGTCCAGGGAAAGTATAACGGATCAAATAAATGCAGGATACTATAAGAATGTCATTAAAGATATAAAAAATGATATAGAGCCTGACAAGCTAGCTTCTCTTGGAAATTCAGAAGACATTATGAATATGTCCATTGAAGTATTGCAGGACAAATTAATATCTTCTCCACTTGATGATTCAATAGATAGTGGCAAGGAACAAGAATATTGGTCGGAAAAGGTAAAGGACTATAGAGAATTAATTGAAAATTCTAAGGAAGCTATTCATTTCATTGAAAGTAATCAGTTGCCAGTTACCATTCAAAACATTCAGGCAGCTACTGATTTATTAAGTGGTGAACAATCCTTCTATAAACAATGGAAGAAAATCACCCCGGGTATGGACAGTGATTACACAGAAGCCTCCTCAATCCTTGATTCCATAAACTTTACGGAAAGCCAAGAAGAACCATTTAGCGTTGATACCATATCAGAAGGCTTAATAAGCAGTATGGATAACCATAATACCATGATAGAGCAATACAGTATCATTGAAGAAAATGTGGAAAATATTATTACACAATTATATGAAAATCCGGTTATTACAACGAAAGATATTAAAACTCTTCAACGAATCAGCAATGGTATGGCTTTCTTAAATAATCTTGCAACAAAAGAGAGCTATGAGATACCTTTAGCTATTGGAGATAAAGTTACCAATGTAAATGTAACTATATTAAGAAACACAGAAGAAGCAGGAAAAGTTGATATTAGCATAAATTCTGAAAACTTAGGAAAGGTAAATGTAAACTTTTCTATAAAGAAAGAAGGTTTGAAAGGTTTCATAACTTGTGATAATAGAAACGGTTTAGACACATTAAAGTCTTATGAAGATAGGATTAAGCAATCAATTCTTCAAGAGGGGATAGAAGTAAAGCAGATGAATTATGGAATGGAAAATAAGACAAAGAGTATAAACAACTTGAAAATATCAGGTTCATTCCTGCAAGGAGATAAAACTTTTATAGAAAACTCCGATACTTTAGTTGAACCCCAAGAGGCAAAAACATCAACAGAAATCCTTTATAAGACAGCAAAAACATTTTTAATTCAAATAAGAAATATAGAAATGGAAAGTATACAAAAATAATATTTATAAAAAAATATATATAAATAAGAACAAGGAAATAAGATTTAAGAAATAAAATAAGATTAAAAAAATAAGATTAAAAAATAAGATTAAAAAATAAGATTTAAGAAATAAGGCTTAAGAAATAAGATTTAAGAAATAAGATTTAAGAAATAAGACTTAAGAAATAAAATTTAAGAAATAAAATCTAAAGGTATTTAAAAGATAAAGTAAAATATAATAAAATGAGATATAATCTTAAAAAATTACATTTATAAATAATAAAATCAACAAATTAATTTAGTAACTACAATAAGGATAAAAAGAAAGGTGAGAAAACAGAATGAGAATTAATCATAATATACCAGCCTTAAAAGCAAATAACCAGTTATTAAAAACAAATAATGCACTAGACAAAAGTTTAGAAAAATTATCTTCCGGATTTCGTATTAACCGTGCAGCAGATGATGCTGCAGGTATGGCAATTTCTCAAAAAATGAAAACACAAATTGCAGGACTTGACCAAGCTTCCAGGAACGCTGCCGACGGAATCTCTGTTATTCAAACGGCAGAAGGTGCTTTAATTGAAGTGGGTGCTATGCTGCAAAGAATGAGAGAATTATCAGTGCAAGCTGCCAATGGAACCAATACATTAGATGACCGTGCCTCTATTCAAGCAGAAATTGATCAATTAACACAAGAAATCCAGAGAATATCAGATACAACCGAATTTAATACTAAGAAATTATTAAATGGGAATATAGATCAAAAATCATATTCCAGCGATTCCTTAGTCAACTTGGTTTCTGTATCAGATACCGTAGCAACGGGAAAATATACAATAAAGATTGATAAAGATGCCAGACAGGCGGTTTTAGGTGGTGGAATAATTAATGCCCCCGCTAATAAAATACCGACAGGTGCTTCTGGTATTATAAACTTAAATGGAGCAGAAATCAAAATTGAAGAAGGAGAAACCTTAGAGCAAGTTTACGAGAAAATCCGTAATGTTGCGGATAATCTAAATATTAATGTAATTGCTACTACGGCATCAGCTCCCGGAGCTGGAATCGAGGGGACTGCAGGATATCCTTCAGATGCAATAAAGACAGGCTCAACTAGACTAATGTTTATTTCTGAAGGATATGGTTCTAAATATAAAATTGATGTTCAATGTAATAATCAGGCATTATCAGATGCGCTAGGTTTGTCTACTAGCGTAACATCAGCAAGTGGAATCGATGCTGTTGCTGATATATCAGGATTTACTAGTAAAACAGCAACTGTTTCCTCTGAAGGAATGCTAATTAAGGTTACTGATAATAGCGGGTTTGAGATGGTATTTGAAGCAGAACCAGGGGCTGCTAAAACTGAATTTATAGATAGAATAATTGGAGGAGCGCTGCCAAGTGTAACTGATAAAGGAGATGCAGTAGTTGATATTACTGTTCTAGATGCAGGCCCAATGCTGCTCCAAATTGGTGCTAATGAGGGACAAGTTATGGAAGTTAGAATTCCTAAAATAACGCCAAAAACATTAGGAATAGATACAATAAATATAAGTACAGAAGAGGGTGCCCAGGAAGCAATTACAGCTTACGATAGTGCTTTGCTTAATGTTAACGCAACACGTGCTAAACTTGGTGCTTATCAGAATCGTTTGGAACACTCCATATCAAACTTAGATGTAGCTTCTGAGAACATGTCCGAGGCACTTTCCAGAATTGAAGACGTGGATATGGCTGCTGAAATGGCTACTTACACTCAAAAAAATGTACTAGCTCAGGCAGGAACCGCTATGTTAGCACAAGCAAATCAAAGACCACAGAATATTCTGACACTTTTACAAGGTTAATAATAAAAGTGAACTAAAAAGATTGCATGATACAAGTTTAAACCATCAAAAGAAAGGCTGGTTAAATCATGACAAAAGATTTGATACAAGCATATACAGCTAGAGTTACCCAGGCTTCTAAAACAGAACTGGTTGTCATTATGTATGAGATAATTTTGGAGGATATTAAAGCTGCTAAAATATTTTACAAGAGTAATGATATAGAAAGCTATACAAAAGAATTAAAACATGGGCAGCGCTTCTTAAATGAGTTAATGGGAAATTTAAATTATAAATATAATTTATCCTATGATTTATTAACTTTATACATATTTGCTAATAAAGCTATCATAACAGCAATATATAAGAAAACACCTGAAAAATTAGATGGAGCAGAAATCGTACTTGAAAAACTATACAATGGCTTCAAAGAAATATCCAAAGAAGATACTTCAGGTCCGGTTATGCAAAATACCCAGCAGCTTTATGCGGGGCTAACCTATGGGAAAGGTGTACTTAATGAAACATTTATAGACCCTCAACAACAAAATAGGGGGTTTATGGCTTAATAAAAAGTTAGCTTATTAAATAGGACGCTTTGCCTGAAAGATGTTGAGAACTCAGAAAGTGTTGTCTGGTTCTTCATAATGACTCAATTTCTTTGTTACTAGGATAACACAGCATATATTAGTAATTTTGCTACCTTACCCTCGTGCGGCATGTCCTTGGTAGAGCCTCAAAGCGTATGACCCACATCGCAGAGGGCGATGCGTGTCACTGAGTCTCTAGTCGGACATAAACAGCCTTCTCGGTCGGATGACGCAAAATTACTAATATATACTGTGTTATCCTAATATACTTTATTGTGAGTCATTACGAAGACCCAGACAACACTTTCTGAGTTCAATTTACGTTGAGAGGCAAAGCTGTTTATATAATAACCTAA
>ENA-UOOR01001503-UOOR01001503.1-fermentation-metagenome-genome-assembly--contig:-NODE-1503-length-27294-cov-7.339770_pt1 | contig 27294 bp, 21 predicted proteins | sample MGYA00245780_ERZ724029 | MGnify/ENA primary metagenome ERZ724029 (study PRJEB28704, sample SAMN03018315) | fermentation metagenome | biome: anthropogenic terrestrial biome; feature: soil; material... | reverse complement strand
GCGGCGGGCGGGTCCGCAGGTCGAGGTGGTCCGCAAGCCCGAGGCCGAGGCAGGCGCCCAGGCCGGCGAGCCGAGCGCGACCGCGGAGACGAGCGCCGAGACGAGCGCTGGGACGACCGAGGGCGGCGAGCAGTAGCCCTCCTGGCTTGGCTCAATGAGCATCGGGGCGCCGGCGTCTGTCGGCGCCCCCAATCTTGATTTTTTCGCGATCCGAACGAAGGCGGGATGCCTGCACCGGTAGGTGCGGCGGGTTCTCGCCCGTGGGGAAAGGAAGGAACCGATGGCAGAGGTAACTGCGGACAAGGTCAAGGAGCTTCGCGAGAAGACCGGCGCGGGGATGATGGACTGCAAGAAGGCGCTCGTCGACAACGAGGGCGACATCGCCAAGTCGATCGAGTGGCTGCGCCAGAAGGGCCTCGCCAAGGCCGCGACCAAGGCCGGCCGCGCGGCAGCCGAGGGCGCCGTCGGCAGCTACATCCACATGGGCGGAAAGATCGGCGTGCTCGTCGAGGTCAACTGCGAGACCGACTTCGTGGCCCGCACCGAAGACTTCCAGCAGGTGGTCAAGGACGTGGCGATGCAGATCGCGGCGCTCAGCCCCAAGTACGTGCGCCGCGAAGAGGTGCCCGCCGAAGAGGTCGAGAAGGAGAAGGAGATCTACCGCGCGCAGCTCAAGGAGTCCGGCAAGCCTGAGAAGGCCTGGGACAAGATCGTCGAGGGCAAGCTCGACAAGTTCTTCAGCGAGGTCTGCCTCCTCGAGCAGCCGTTCGCCAAGGATCAGAACAAGACCGTCAAGCAGATGATCGACGAGGCGATCGCCAAGACCGGCGAGAACATCCAGGTGCGTCGCTTCGCCCGCTTCCAGCTTGGCGAGGGCCTCGAGCGCAAGAAGGAAGACCTCGCGACCGAGATCGCCAAGATGGCGCAGGGCTAGCCGCGCTCGTCTTGAAGACTGGCAAGGTGGCGGGCGGCTCCTCACGGGGCCGCCCGTTGCCGTTGGGTGGTCGCGCGAGCGTCGCCTCGCGCCGGCGGGGGCCGCCCTCGAGCGCACGCTCGCTGGCAGGCAGGGACGCGACCGGCGTCGATTCGTGCTGGCCGCCCACAAGGCTCGCCTCGCGGAGCCAGGGCCTTCAAGCTCAAGGGCGAAGAGCGCGCGCGAGCGTCTTGGCGAGCACCATCAGCGCGCGGGCCCTCTGGCTGAAGGGGTCCCTGCCGCTCGGGTCGGCGCCGATGGCGCGCTCAAGATCGCCGAGGGCCGCGTCGGGCTGCCCGCGGCGCAGGCGGATCTCGCTGCGGCCGACGAGGGCGGCGAGGTCGCGCGGATCGAGGGCGAGCGCCGCCTCGTAGAGCGCGAGCGCGCGGGCATCGTCGCCCTGCGCCAGGTAGACGGCGCCGAGCATCGCGTAGGCGAAAGCCTCTTCGGGTTCGCAGGCGACGATGTTCTCGAAGACGAGCTGGGCCTCGCGCACTCGGCCGCGGGCGAAGAGGGCCTGTGCGAACAGCGCGCGGTCTGCGAGCGAGCTGTCGCGCTGGGGCCGCGCCGAGAGCCCTTGCAGCCTGCGCCGGTGGTATTCGAGCGCCTCTTCGCAGCTCGAGCTGCCGTCCTGAGGCGTCGGATGGGGGGCTGAAGGATCGGGTTGCCGCTCCCGCGGCGCGCGGGCGCTGTCTGCCGGCCCGACCTGCGCCGGCGGCACGAGCGGCTCGAAGTCTGTCGGCGGGGTCGGGCGGCGCGCGGCGGCGCTTCGCCGCTTGGCCGAAGGGCGCGACGGCGGGGTCGCGCGCCGATCGCGGCCTGGCCGATGCCGGGCGGGCGGGTCGGAAGAGCGCCTCTCGGGCCGCGCGCTCGGTCGGATGGTCGGGGCCGCCGACGCAGGGGGCTCCCCCGGAGCGAAAGCATCGAAAGGTTCGGCTCGGGGACCAGGAAGCGTGACGTCGATTCCCGGCCGCGTCTCGAGCTCTTCGATGGTGCGCGCCGGCTCCGGCTTCTTTTCGAAGTAGTAGATGCGCGCCCGCGCCGGGGGCTTGTGGCGGCCCCTACCGTCAGTCATCGACCGTCCCCCTGGCTACCGGGGGGCGAGCCGACCGCGCGTGCGAGGGGTATGTCCGGGTGCGGCGAGGTCATACCCATATTGTCGTCGGCGCGCCAAGAAAGGTGCGCTTCGAGGCGACTACCTACTCGAGGGCTTGTTCGCAGCGCCCTTGTTCGCCTTGGGCAGCACGTTTTCGGCAAGCCCTCGCTTTTCGAGGGTCTCGAGGGCGGCTGCGGCCAGAGCGCGGGCGCGCAATGACAGCGGGTCCTTGTTTTCCGGATCCAAGTCGACCGCACGCTTGAAGTCCTCGGCGGCGTCGAGCAGCAGGCCCTTGCGCAGCCGAATCTCGCCGCGGTTGACGAGCGCCGCGGAGTCCTTGTCGTTGAGCTTGAGGGCCCTGTCGAACTGCTCGAGCGCCTCGTCGAGCAGCTCCTGCGCGAGGAAGACGGCGCCGATGGCGGTGCGGTAGTACGACTCGGTCGGGTCGAGGGCGCACAGGCCCTCGAAGATCACCCTCGCCTCGCGGTAGCGGCCCTGCTCGTACATGGAGAAGCCTGTGATGGCCATCTCCATCATCTCGGGGCCGCTGATGCCGTCGAGCTCGGCGAGGGTCATCTCGCCTTTGGCCCAGCCGAGCACCCGCTCCTCTGTATAGAGGATTTCCTTCCAGTTCTTGCTCGGCTGCTTGCCCTTGTTGCTGTTCGGCTGAGACATCGATTCTCTCCGTGCTCGAGGGCTACTCGGCCTGATGCCCGCCCCCGCATTTTTGGCGACAGACTCTACTACGACCACGAGGGGCAGCAAAACTCGCTGGAACTGGGCCCGAATAGACCGCGGGCGCGGCCCCTGCGTGGAGCCGCGCCCGCGAGAATCGTCAGACTTCAGTGCGGCTAGCGGATGTTCTGGATGATGTTCTTGCGGGTCTCGTGCTCCATCCTCATCAGGTTGCTCATCAACTCGAACATGGCGCTGCGGGCCTGCATCGCCTCCTGGATCTGGAACATCTTCTTCTGGTCCTTGCCGTCCCAGGAGTTGATCATGTCGGAGACGTTCGCGTTCATCGCGTTGGCCCTGTTGCCCAGCGAGCTGATGGCGGCGCCGAGGCTGTCGCCCCCGGAGACCGCGGTCGCGCTGCTGGTGCTGGTGCCGCCGCCGATCTCGGGCTCGTAGTCGACGTCGCCGGCGTCGTCGACGTCCCCTGCCTCCTCGATGTCCTCGACCTCGGCCGGGGCCACGGCCTTCGGCGCGCCGCCGACCTCGGGCACGTACTCCTCGATGCGCTCGGGCAGCTTGGGCATGTCGAGCTCGCCGATGCCCGGGACCTCGCGCTTGCCGGTAAGCATGCGGGCGATGACCGAGGTGTCGAGCCCGAGGCCCTGGAGCTTCTCACCGACCTTGCCCAGCAGCTTCTCGGCGAGCGCCTCGACCGGGTTCTTCAGACGGATGTCGAAGGGGCCGACCTTGTAGTGCAGCTCCTTGTTGAACAGGCTCTGGCCGTCCTTGGCCGGGGCGAACATGTCCCCGACGACTCCCTTGAGGATCTCGACGCCCTTCGAGATGTCGAGCTTGGGAAGGTTGAGCTTCGGGAGCTTGATTTCGGGAAGCTTGAATCCGCCGATGCTGAATCCCATGGTTCTTCTCCTTGAGTGTTGCCGGGGTTGGGGTGCCGCGTCGCAAGTCTGAGTTCTGCTTGGGTTATCGCCGGTGGGGCGAGCGGAGTTGCGTCCCCGTTCGCGCCTATCTGAGGCGCAGGGCGTCAAGTAGCGATTCTGCCTTGGTTTTCAGCCTTTCGTCTCCCTCGCATCGGGTGGCGCGCTTGAGGTCCTCGGCCGCCTTCTGGCGCTGGCCCATCGACAAGAGCACCTCGGCGCGCCCCAGGTAGCCGGCCGCGTCGCCGGGGGCGAGCTTGACGGCGACCTCGTAGGCCGACAGCGCACCCTCGGGGTTGCCGGCCGCATACTCGACGACCGCGAGAGCGCGGGCGAAGTACGGGTCGCGCGGGTTGATGGCGAACAGGCCCTGGAAGAGGGTGCGTGCCTGGGCCACCTTGCCCTGGTGGAAGAAGGCGTGCCCGACGCGGGCGACCGCATAGAGCTCTTCGTCCGAGTAGCCGCGCACCTCCTTGAGCGTGGCACGGCCCTCGGCCCACTTCTGGACGAGCTGCAGCAGCTTGTCGGGGTGCTGAGGAGGAGAGGGGCGCATGGTCAGTAGCTGCCGGTGGCTTTGTACTCCTCCTTCATTCTCTCGATGATCTCCTCGGTCTCGGCCTGCACCTGGCCGAGAAGGTTGAGCATCTGGGCCTCGCGCTGGATGACCGCGCGCATGCGCTCGAGCTTCTCCGGAGCGACCGCCACTCGGGCGAGGGCGGCGTCGAGGCTGCGGCGGGCGGCCTCGTCGCCACGGCCGACCACCTCGCGGGTAAAGGCGCGATCGGGGAAGGGGGTCAACTCTCGGGCCCCGTCGCCAAACGGCGAGGGCGGGGGCGGCAGGCGCAGCTCGTCGGAGGTGTGCCCGGGGCCGATGAAGTCGATAAGAGTCGAAGAGGCGAGCGCCGGGCGCTTCGGATCGCCAAGCTTCTTGCGCCGCTTGCGCTCGAACTGAGTGGGGTCGACCAGCTTCTCGCGCACGCTGCGCGGGCCGCCCCAAGGCCAGACGGGGATGTTCGGTTGACCGATCTTCGCCATCACACTCACCTGCCCGCCAAGACACCCCGGGCGCGGGCGCGCCGACTTCGAGCGCGTTAGTCATCCTCAAGCGGAAAGCCGGCTGCCAGTGTTGCCCGGCGCGCGTGGCGAGGTCAAGGAGACGGCAGCCGGGCGGTTTGACACCCAAGGGCGCGCGAATTAGCCTTCGCCGCTTTTGGTTTCCCCAAGAAGCGCAATTCAGGAGGCAGAGCGCAGCGATGCAGAAGAACTTCTTGTTCACCTCGGAGTCGGTGACCGAGGGCCATCCAGACAAGGTTGCCGACCAAGTCTCGGACGCGATCCTCGACGCGATCATCAAGCAGGACAAGTCCGGCCGCGTGGCCGTCGAGACGCTCGTCAAGACGGGCTTTGCGGTCGTGGCGGGCGAGGTGACCACCGGGTGCTATGTCGAGATCCCGGAGATCGTGCGCGGCGTCGTTCGCGACATCGGCTACGTCGACAGCGCGATGGGCTTCGACGGCAACACCTGCGCGGTGCTGGTGGCTATCGAGAAGCAGTCGCCGGACATCGCCCGCGGCGTCGACTCCGGCAAGCGCAAGGAGCAGGGGGCCGGCGACCAGGGGATGATGTTCGGCTTTGCCTGCGACGACACGCGCGAGCTGATGCCTGCGCCCATCACCTATGCCCACGCGCTCACCCGCAGGCTCGCCGAGGCGCGCAAGAAGGGCGTGCTTGCCTGGCTGAGGCCCGACGGCAAGAGCCAGGTGACCGTCGAGTACCGTGACGGCAAGCCGGCCCGCATCGACGCGGTGGTCGTCTCGACCCAGCACAGCCCCGAGGTCTCGAACAAGGAGATCTTCGAGGCCGTCAAGCGCGAGGTCATCGAGCGGGTGCTTCCCGGCAAGCTGCTCGACAAGAAGACCAAGATCCACGTCAACCCGACCGGCCGCTTCGTCGTCGGCGGGCCGATGGGCGACTCGGGCCTGACGGGCCGCAAGATCATCGTCGACACCTACGGCGGCATGGGCCGGCACGGCGGCGGCGCCTTCTCGGGCAAAGACCCGTCGAAGGTCGACCGCTCGGCCGCGTACATGGGCCGCTACATCGCCAAGAACGTGGTCGCCGCAGGCCTGGCCTCGGTGTGCGAGGTCCAGTTCGCCTACGCCATCGGCGTCGCCGACCCGGTCAGCGTGATGGTCGAGACCTTTGGCACCAGCAAGGTGCCCGAGGAGAAGATCGCCCAGGCGATCCGCAAGGTCTTCGGGCTCAAGCCCCGCGAGATCATCGAGCACCTCGACCTGCTGCGCCCCATCTATCGCAAGACCGCGGCCTACGGCCACTTCGGCCGCTCCGAGAAGGACTTCACCTGGGAGCGCACCGACAAGAAGGACGAGCTGCGCGAGGCGGCCGGCGGCACCGCGCGCCTGCGCGCGGTCAACGACTGAGGCCCGCGCCTCCCTTCGCCCAGGGGTCTGAACCGCAAAGCCCGGCCCGCGAGGGTCGGGCTTTCTTGTCTGCCGCGTGGAGCTGCCCGCGACGCTGGCCAAACACCGACCTGACGCCCTGTCGGCCGAAGGCTCCGCGGCACGGCGAGTCTCCGACGCCCTGCAACAACCGGTAGGAGAATCGACATGCGCGCACTCGTCACCGGGGCCAACGGCTTCGTCGGCAGCGCTCTCGTTCGAAGGCTGTGCGAACGCAAAGACTCGGTGCGCTGCCTTGCGCGCCGCGGCGCCGATCTGTCGCTGCTCGAAGGGCTCGATGTCGAGCTCGTCGAAGGCGACGTCACCTCGCCGCCGAGTCTGAAGCGGGCCGTCGACGGGATCGACGTTGCCTTCCACCTGGCGGGAATCCGTCGCGCTGCGGCGCGCGAGGAGTTCTTCCGGGTCAACGCCGAGGGGACGCGCCACCTGTGCGAGGCGATGGTCGCCGCCGGCAACCGACCGCGGCTCGTCCTCGTCAGCTCGCTCGCTGCGGTCGGGCCGACCCGCGAGTTTCCCGACGAGTCCGCGCCTCTGCGGCCCGTCGATTGGTACGGCGAGTCGAAGGCCGAGGCAGAGCGCCTCGCAGCGGAATACGCCGAGCGCATCCCGATCGCCATCGCCCGCCCCTCGCGCATCCTCGGGCCTGGCGACAAGGAGAACCTCGTCTTCTTCAAGCTGGCCCTGCGGGGCCTGCGCGTTTCGGTCAGCGGCGGGCCGCGCCCGATGTCCACCATCGACGTCGACGACGTGGTCGACGGGCTCGTGCTCCTTGCCGGGCACCCGGAGGCGCCGGGCGAGGCCTTCTTCTTCAGCCGCGACACGACGAGCGTCGAGGGGCTTCAGGACGAGGTGCTGCGTGTTCTGGGCAGGCGCGCGTGGACGGTGCGGATCCCTCAGTCGGCGTTGCGAGGCCTCGCCTCCGCCGCGGACGTCTTCTCTCAGCGGACCGGCAGGAGGTTGCCGCTGAACCGAAAGCTCGCGCAACAGCTCCTTGCGCCCGGCTGGACCTGCTCGACGGCCAAGGCGCGCGAGCGGCTCGGATTCGCGCCTCTTGTCGGGATTCCGGAGTCGGTCGAGCGCTCGGCGCGGTGGTACCGAGAGTCCGGATGGCTCGGTTCGCGCGCGGGCAGGAGCTGAAGAGGGCGGGCGTGGCCACGACGCGCCGGCGAGCACGTGCGGTTCGTCCGCCCGGAGGAAGAACGGGCCCGCCTTCGGGGTCTGCTCCTGGCCGGCGCCGTAGAAGCCCTCGAGCGTGGTCAGGTTGCGCGTGTTGCCCGGCCAGCGGTTGCGTGCGCGAAACTCGAACTTGCCGAGCTCAGGGTTGTGGCGAAGCTCGTGGACCGCCTTGCCGACGGCGTTGGTATCGATGCCGTCATCACGGCTCGACGAGCACCCGCTGCTGATAGAGCGCGAGGAGCACGCTCTCATCGAGGTCCGCAGCATGGGCCCGCCGCAGGCGCTGGCGCACGGCGTCGACGGGCTCGGTCCCGTCGAAGGCGACCAGCAGGTGGTACGCGGCACCTGGGAGTGCGAGCGCCTCGTACTCGCTGTAGGCGCCGAGCGCGACGCTGCCACCTCGCAGCCACTTGACCGTCGCGCTGGGGTTGAACCGGAGGGTGCGCGGCAGCCTCCCCGCGGTGGCGGCCGAGTGCCGTCTCTCGAGGGCTGCGAGCTCGATGGTGCCGTCGAGGCCGAGCATCCTCGCCAGATCTGCCGACGACAGCGCGCTCACTTCCTTGAAACAGGCCTCGTAGAAGCTGGCCTCGGGGCCGGCCCACGCTCCCCACAGCTTGCGGTAGTCATTTTCGGGAAGCGGGCGCTCGTCGAGGTCCTCAGCCGAGAGCGGCCCGTTCGCCGGATCTTCGCGATCCTGGCCCTCGAGGACGAAGTCGGGGTGGAGCTGGAGGAGCGCCCATCGCGAGAGCTGGATCTCGGTGAGTGCGAGCCAGCGCTTGAGTGACATCCAGAAGGCGTGCCCGTCGGCCCCGGCGACGTGCTGGCAGAAGAAGGTCGAACAGACCGACTCGCGCCACGACCAGATCGCGCAGCCTCCGCTCGACTGATCGAAGTAGGGACAACGCAGCGATGAGGCTCGGCCGAAGAACCGCCGCGAGCTCGAGTAGAGCAGGCTGAAGACGGCGGGCGGGCGCAGCCACTGAGGCCCCAATCCGACGCGCCGATCTATCTTCGCGAGGACTCGACCTCTCCCCTCGGCGAGCCCGGGGCTCGAGTCGCCGAGGATGGCTCCGACCAGGTAGTTGGGCAGCCGCGGGTGGAAGGTGCAGCACTTGGTGTCCGGGCGAAAAAGACGGCTCACTCCGTCGACCGGCTCGATGGCCTCGCCGCAGTGAGCTGCGCACATCGAGCAGCGCCCGCAGTCGGCCTTCGTCTCCGCAGGAACCTGCCGGGAGAAGAAGGCGGGCAGCAGACCGCGGTAGAGGCTGGGCAGCACATCGAGGACCGCGGGCATCGGGTCGCACCTCGTGAGTGGGCAAGGCGCGAAGATGCCCCTGGAGCGGAGCCCGACGGCGAAGCGGATGCCAGAGATCGGCTGAACAGTCTGGCGTCCGACACCCGAGGGACGGACCTTGCGCGTGAGGCGAGGGGCCTCGTCGTGACGGCCCGCCTCGGCCAGGCAGGCCGATCCGGGGATCTTGCGGGCGTCGAAATGCCGCCAAGGCCACGAGGCTGGCCCCTGGGCGATGCGAGCGAGGGGTGCCGTGTTTTAGCAAGCCTGACAGACGAGAGCCTGCCTGGGCTCAGCCTGAGGCCTTTGGCGCGGTTGTTCAGGAAAATGGACATCAGCGATGAGCCATCGACTTCCCCGGGCAGGATGCACCGCGTGGCTGTGGGCTTCGCCGAGGCCCGCGTGGAGCACTGAGCCGTCGCTGAAGACGACCGACCAGGGCGCGGCGGCCGCGTGCAGGTAGGTCGTGCTCGTCTAGAACCGAGCGGCCGACGCTCCAAAAATGACGCAGGGTCGGGGCTCGCCTTCGCATCCCCCAGTCGCCGCCGTGTGACGCCCTGGAGGCGGCGAGCTTGGGCGGGGAGATCCGCGCTCGCGTTCATCTCGAGCTCCTCCGGAAGACGTGAGCGCCTGGTATGAATCGATGAGCTCGAAGCGCGGGCCCGTCTTCCAGCCCATATGGAAAACTGCACCTGGAGTGCGCGCTGGGCGCCGAGCGCTCCGCTGTAACCGGAAAAATCCAGCCCCGTTGTGTCCATCGGGCGCTTCGGGTAAGGGAAGAGCCGGAGCTGGGCGGAGCCCCGGTACCGCCGGTTGGACTCCGAACCCCGGGCGCCTCCATGCGCGGGAACGGGTGGTTTGGCGGCACGGGCCGGGGGCGAACCCGGGAAGCGAAACGGCACAGGCGTGAAGCGGGTTCACCAGAGAGTCGGCGCGTGATCGGGGTTCCAGCACAGGCGTTCGGTAAGTACCGCTTGCTGCGCAAGCTGGCCAAGGGTGGGATGGCCGAGGTCTACCTAGCGCAGGCCGATGTGCCCGCCGGTTTCAGCAAGACCCTGGTCGTCAAGCGCATCCTGCCGCACCTGGCCGGGGACTCGAGCTTCGTCAAAGTGTTCCTCAACGAGGCCCGGCGCGCGGCGCTGCTGAACCATCCGAACATCGTCCAGATCCTCGATCTCGGCGAGCAGGACGGCAGCTACTACGTCGCGATGGAGCACATCGACGGGCCGAGCCTGCGCGCCCTGCTGCGGCGGGCCCAGGCGGTCGGAAAGCCGGTTCCTCCCGAGCACGCGGCGAAGATCGTCTCGCTCGTCTGCGATGGCCTCGGCTTTGCCCACGACTTCGTCGACAAGGGCCGCCCGCTCAACCTCATCCACCGCGACATCAGCCCCGGCAACGTGCTGCTGTCGCGCGCCGGGTCGGTGATGGTCGTCGACTTTGGCATCGCCAAGGCGGCCACCGGCCAGCATCTGACCAAGAGCGGCACGCTCCAGGGCAAGCTCGCCTACATGCCGCCCGAGCAGCTCAAGGGAGAGCCGCTCGACCGGCGCGCCGACATCTTCGCGCTCGGCATCGTCCTCTACGAGCTGCTCGCGGGGACCAAGCCCTTCGACTCGACCAGCGAAGAGGCGACGACCCAGGCGATCCTCGACGACGAGCCCGCACCGCTGCGCGAGCGGCGCCCCGACTGCCCCGTCGAGCTGTGGCGCATCATCGAGCGGGCCCTCGCCAAGAGGCGCGAGCAACGCTATCCGGATTGCCGTTCGATGCAGCAGGATCTCGAGCGGTTCCTCTTCAAGCGTGGCCTGCCGCTCGGTGCCCATGAGCTCTCCCGCCTCGTCGCGGAGATGGACACCCCGTCCGCAGCAGACGCTTCGCCGGTGCCGCCTCGCGCCCCTGCGCCAACGCCTCCGTCACCTCCGGCGACGGCGCTCGCTCCCCGACCGCCCGCGCTCAAGCCGTCTGAGCTGCCGGCCACAGAGCCGGGGGCCGGCGATTCCGGCGCTGGGGACGCGGATGCTGCGTCGGCGCCTGCTGCCCCTGCCGTCGCGCCGGAGCCGCTCGTCGACGCGAGCGCTCTCCAGCCTCAACGACCTTCGCTCGAAGTCGTGGCGGAGCACGGAGACCAGGCTGCGAAGAGCGGACCCGAAGCGCCCGTTCGCCCGAAGTCACGTTGGCCAGCGCTCGCCGGCGGGCTGCTGGCGCTGACGGTCGTCGCCATCGCCGCGTGGGCGCTTCTTGGCCGCTCGGGCCCGGTGGCCGAGCCGGCCTCTCGTCTTGATGCGGAGTCGGCCACCGTCGCGTCGGCGCCCCCGAGCCCTGGTGCGCCTCTCGTGCCGACGGCCGAACCTTCGGGTGAGGGCATGGCGCCCGAGCCGGCCGCTGCCGAGTCTCCCGCCCCGACGCGCGCGCCGCCCGCCGTGAGCCTCGAGTCTGGCTCGCCGTGAGCCGCGGCGACCGCGAACAACGGGCGCTTCTCCTTCTACGTCCCGGCGATATCGGTCGAAGTCGGCAGTCGGTCGTCGGGCCAGAGCTCGTCGCCCACCGGGCCGTCAGGACTGTCGCGGACTCGGTGACCGTGTTCACGAACGCGCCGTGACGTTGGGGGCCGAGCGGTCCGATCGCCCCGCTTGTCTTCGGGCCCGTGACGGTCAATCCGGAAGGCTGCGGCGAAAGGCTGCCCTGAAGCCGCTCGCGACAGCCTGCCGGTCGAGTCAGATGATCACCTTGCGGAAGAGGTCCTGCTCGCGTGGCTCGGCCTCGAACCCTTGGGCGAGCAGATAGTCGCGGTGCGCCTTGACGCTGCTGCGCACCACCAGATGCCGGTGCCCCTGCGCGCTGAGCTGCTCGTTGAGGATGCGGAAGACGAACTCGGCGTTCTTCTGGTCGCGGTACTCGGGGACGACGTAGTCGAGCCTGATCTCCACGTCGCCGCCGGGCAGCGGCTCGTAGAAGACGATCCCGGCCGGAATCATGTTGCGCAGCACGAAGAAGCCTGAGCGGCTGGCGAGTGCCTCCAGCTCGAAGCCCGGGAAGAAGCGCATCACGTCGGTGCGGTGGAAGAGCAGGAACTTGCGGGTGAACGTCTCCAGCCCCTGGATCGGCAGCAGCGTGAAGAAGTCCTTCTTCCGCCGGGTGCGCACCAGGTAGTACGCGTCGACGACGGCGATGAAGAAGTTGACCGCGAAGACCGGCCAGGCCTGCAGCAACGCGCCGTAGGCGGCGAAGGTGAGCGCGCCGACCAGGTTGTACCAACGCAGCTTGGTGATGTTGCTCATCGTCAGCGACGCGGCGATGAGCAGCGAGCCGACGTAGCCGACGATCTCAATCCAGTTGAGCGAGAGGACCATTTCTAGAGGAGCGAATCCGAGGTGGCGAGGGTCCAGCGAGAAATGCCGGCGAGGCTAGGGGCCGCGGCGACCGGGGTCAAGGGAACGGCGCGTCGCGCTGCCGGGGCCTCGCAGCGGGCAGGCCGGATGCGCGTCTTCCCGCCGAAAAGGCGAAAACCACGATGACTGCTGGCGCCCGCTCGGCCCATGGGCAGCCAGCCGGACAGCCTCCCGATTGCTCGGCCTGCTCATGAGGTGTCGGGAGATCTTCTGCGGGCGTATCGGGCGAGGCGTACGACCGCCTCCGTCGCGGCGGCCTGTGTGCGCGCATGAAGAAGAGGCGCTGAAGCGAGGCTTCCGAAGGATTTCTCGACGGGTCTTCAGGACCGTCCGCCTTCTTCCTGTGGAGCGAAGGTGATAGACCCTCGCCCCTCCTCAGCCCACCGACCGAGGTCGCCATGGAACGACTCACCACCGCCTGCTGGCTCGCCATTCTCGGCGCCGTCGTCGCTTTCCTGGCCCTCCCGGACGCGCGCGCCGCTTTCGAGGAGGCGACTCGCGCCCATCCCTACCTGCTCGGCATGGTCAAGATCGCCGTCTTGGGCACGATGGGCGAGCTGCTCGGCAAGAAGATCCGCACCGGGCGCTGGCAGCTTCGCGGAATCCGGCTGTGGCAGCGCGCGCTGGTGTGGGGCGTCATCGGCATGGTCTTCGCCGTCGTCTTCCCGCTCTTCTCCTTTGGCGTCGACGGGCTGCTAAAGGCGGGCTTGCTTCCCGGAGCCGGGGTCGCACTGGCGGCCGCGTTTTGGAAGTCCTTCTTCATGAACACCATCTTCGCCTTCCCGATGATGGTCTCGCACCGCATCAGCGACACGCTCATCGAGCGCGGACAGCTCTTCTCGCGTTGGCCGCTGGTCGAGGTGTTCGTCGGCATCGAGTGGAAGGGGATGTTCCGGGTGGTCGGCGCGGCGTGTCTGTGGTTCTGGGTCCCGGCGCACACGGTCACCTTCCTGCTGCCGCCCGAGTATCGGGTGCTGTCAGCGGCGCTGCTGGCGATAGCGCTCGGCTTCATCATGGGGCTCGCCAACCGTCGCGCGGCGGCGCCGGAAGCGGCGCCGGCGGCCTGAACTCTTGGCGACGAGCCCGTGTCGGCCGGTTTCCTGGCGATGGCTTTGGCTGCAAGCTTGTGCAGGGCGAGGCACGACTCGGACTTGCGCCTCTCGACCTCGCGTCGCGCCTCTTGGCTTCGAATCGAGCCTTCGACTTCGCACTGAGGCATCGCCTCTCCGACTTCGCATCTTGTCCCTCGATTTCGGCCTCTCGACTTCGCATCGAGCCTCCCGACTTCGCCTCGAGGTGACCGGCAGCTCGCCTTTCCGCGCCGCGCGCGCACAGGCCCTGCGCGTTTGCTCCTCTGCGCCCCGCGGGTGGTTCGCGCACGGGGGATGCGGCAGTCCGCAAGTACGCTTGCTTTGAGCTCAAAGTGGTTGAACTCTGCGTCCGCATCGCCCAATATGCCGCGCTCATCTCGTCGCGACCCGCTCCGAAACAGGGTCGGTGACGTTCAGCAGCTTCGCGCCCGGCCGCGTTGGTCTTCGAGCCGAAGGCCTCACTAGCCGGACAGACTTCAGAAGTCGCCCTGGTGGACTCCGAGTCTAGTTTTCCGAGGCTCGTCTCCTTCGCCGTTCTCCGCGGCATCGGGCGACAAGCGCGCCGTCGCCGAGCAGCGTCCCGGCAGGCGCAAGACAAACATCGATGACGGTCTCCCCAGTCGCTCGGCTGCGGCCTCGCGTGGTGTAGCTCGCGTGCTAGGCGAGGAGGGCTGGGGACGACGGCGGCGACGCGAGCGCGGCACGGGCCGAAAGGCCGCCCCTGCGCCCGGTCGGGAAAGGAGCGCTGTGAGCGCAATCGAGGTGAAACATCTCTACAAGGTCTTCGGGCCGAACCCTCGACGCGGCGTCGAGCTGCTCGAGCAGGGCCAGAGCAAGCAGGCGCTGCTCGAACGCGGGCTGGCCATCGGGGTGCGCGACGCGTCCCTGCGCGTCGAGGCCGGCGAGTTCCTCGTCGTCATGGGCCTGTCCGGCAGCGGAAAGTCGACGCTGCTGCGCTGTCTGAATCGCCTGATCGCCCCGACGTGCGGCGAGGTCTTCCTCGACGGCGTCGACATCACCCGGCTCTCCGACAAGGCGCTGCGCGAGGTGCGGATGCGCAAGTTCGGGATGGTCTTCCAGCACTTCGCGCTGCTGCCTCACCGAACGGTGCTCGAGAACGCGGCCTTCGGCCTGGAGTTGCAGAGGGTCGATCCGGCCGAGCGCTCGCGTCGGGCCGCCGAGGCCCTTGAGCTCGTCGGCCTGTCAGGCTGGGCTGGCTCGCTTCCCGGCGAGCTCTCGGGGGGCATGCAACAACGCGTTGGGCTCGCCCGTGCGCTGGCGGTCAATCCGGACATCCTGCTCATGGACGAGGCCTTCAGCGCGCTCGACCCTCTGATCCGCCGCGACATGCAGGAGGAGCTGCTCGGCCTGCAGAGCCGGATGCGCAAGACCATCGTCTTCATCACCCATGATCTCGACGAGGCGCTGCTGCTCGGCGATCGCATCGTGATCATGAAGGACGGGCAGATCGTCCAGGTCGGCGCGCCCGAGACCATCCTCACGCAGCCGGCCGATGACTACGTCGCCCGCTTCGTCGAGAAGGTCGACGTCTCCAAGGTCCTCACCGCCGAGGCGGTGATGCACAAGGCCTCGTCGATCACCTGGCCGAAGGACGGGCCCAAGGCGGCGCTGCACAAGATGCGCGAGGTGGGAATCAGCGGAATCATGGTCCGCGACCGCGACCAGCGGCTGCTTGGCGTCATCTCGGCCGAAGACGCGGCGAGGGCTCTCGACGCACACGTCGAGACCCTCGAGGGGCTCATCCGGCCGGTGCCCAGCGTGCGCCTGGAGACCCCGCTCGCGGAGATCTTCGGCATCGCGCAGTTCCCGGTCGCCGTCGTCGACGAGGAGCGCCGCCTGCGCGGGCTCGTCGTGCGTGGCGCGCTGCTCGCGGCGCTCGCCGGCAACCGCGCCCCCGAGAGAGCGGCAGAGCTGAGGGAGGCGGCATGAGCATCCCGGCAATTCCGCTCGCGCGAGGGGTCGAGGCCGCCATCGAGTACCTCACCCTCCACTTCGCCTTCCTCACCAAGGCGCTCTCGCGGCTGGTCGAGACCGGCGTCGACGCGCTCGTCGACGCGATGCTCTGGCTGCCGCCCTGGCTCTTCATCGCGGCGCTCAGCGGCCTGGCCTGGAAGCTGGCCGGCAGGCGCATCGCAGTCTTTGCGGCCGCGGGGCTGCTGCTCGTCTGGAACCTCGGCCTATGGGCGCCGATGGTCTCGACGCTGGCGCTGGTGCTCATCGCCACCCTGGTCGCGGTGTCCATCGGCATGCCACTCGGCGTGTTGGCGGCCGTCTTCCCGGGGGTCAAGCGTGTGGTCGCGCCGGCGCTCGACTTCATGCAGACGATGCCCGCGTTCGTCTACCTGATCCCCGCAATCCCGTTCTTCGGCCTCGGGCCCGTCTCGGCGATCGTCTCGACGGTCATCTTCGCGATGCCGCCGGCCACCCGCCTGACCTACCTGGGCATCGAGCAGACCCCGGCCGAGTTGGTCGAGGCCGCCGACGCCTTCGGCGCGACCCGCGCACAGAAACTCTTCAAGATCCAACTCCCTCTCGCCAGGCCGACCATCATGGCGGGCGTCAACCAGACCATCATGCTGTCGCTGTCGATGGTGGTGATCGCCGCGATGATCGGCGCCAAGGGCCTGGGGGGAGAGGTGTGGAAGGCGATCCAGCGCTTCGAGCCCGGCAAGGGCTTCGAGGCCGGGGTGGGCGTCGTCATCGTCGCCATCATCCTCGATCGCATCACTCAGGCGGTCGCTCGCAAGAGCCCGGCCGCACAGACCCGATAGGAAGGAGCACCATGACGCGAACTCGACCGCGGGGGGCGACCCTTGCCCTGTTGTTGACCCTTTCCCTGCTCGGCTGCAAGAGCGAGCGCACAGGCGGCGCGGCCGCCGAGACGAAGAAGCAGGACCGGCGGCTCGAGCTGGTCTACGTGGAGTGGGACTCGGAGGTCGCCAGCACCAACCTCGTGCGCGCCGTGCTCGAGCAGCGGCTCGGCTACCGCGTCGAGCTGACCCCGGTGAGCGCGGCCGCGATGTGGCAGGCGCTCGCCGCCGGCGACGCCGACGCCATGGTCGCCGCCTGGCTGCCCACGACCCACGGCCACTACCTCGAGAGGTTCAAGGACAAGCTCGTCGACCTCGGGCCGAACCTCGTCGGTACGCGCATCGGGCTCGCCGTGCCCGCCTACGTCGACGTCAAGTCGATTGCCGATCTGGGCCCTAAGGCCAAGCTCTTCGACGGCAAGCTCGTCGGCATCGACCCGGGCGCCGGGGTGATGAGCAAGACCGAGGAGGCCATCAAGGCCTACGGCATCAAGGGAATCGAGATCGTCGAAGGCAGCGGCGCGACGATGACCGCCGCGCTGGCCGACGCGATCAAGAACAAGCAGCCCATCGTCGTGACCGCCTGGACGCCACACTGGAAGTTCGCGCGGTGGGAGCTCAAGTACCTCGAGGATCCGAAGAATGTCTTCGGCGGCGACGAGCAAATCCACACCTTCGCTCGCAAGGGTCTGCTCGAAGAGCACCCGGACGCCTGCGCCTTCCTCGATGCCTTCCATTGGTCTCCGGCGCAGATGGCCGAGCTGATGATGAAGAATCGGGAGAATAACCAGCCGTACGAGAACGCGAAGAAGTGGGTGGCTGAGCATCCCAAGGAGGTCGATGCCTGGCTTGCTGCCATCAACAAGAAGGGGGGAGGCGAGGCGGTGGCGAAGTGACGATTGCTCTAGCTCGAATTCACCCGTGTGTTCTTGCCTCCTCACTACTCCTTTCCCTGGTTCTTGCCGGGACGGCTTGGAGCCAGGAGAGTGGCCCCTCGGCAAGCGACAAAGCAGCTCGGGCCGCTGCCTCTCCGGGGGCGAGTGAAGCTGAGCCCGTTGACGCCGCCGCCGCGCCGACGCCTGGCAAGGTCGCGCCCGCCGACGCAGCGACGGTCGCGGCGCCCGCAAAGGCGGGTGCGGCGGCTCCCGAGGCCGCGTCCGAGCAGGCTGCGCCCGCGTCCGAGCAGGCCGCGCCCGCGCCCGAGCAGGCTGCGCCCGCGCCCGAGCAGGCTGCGCCCGCGTCCAAGCAGGCTGCGCCCGCGTCCAAGCAGGCTGCGCCCGCATCCGAACAGGCTGCGCCCGCGCCCGCGCCCGAGTCCGAGCAGGCTGCACCTAAGGCGAGCCTCGATCTCGGCGGGGCCCTTCGCTTCAACTACTTCGTCAAGAGCTGGGATGGCGAGGAGGCGAACCGCGCCCGGTTCGGCGACCTCGCGTTCGACACCCTTCGCCTGAACGTCGACGCGACCTACGACATCCTGCGGCTGTCGGCCGAGTACCGCTTCTACGCGGGCTACAGCATGCTGCACCACGGTTACGTGGGGCTTGACCTGGGCGAGACCAAGGTGGACCTGGGCATGACGCAGGCGCCGTTCGGAATCCTGCCGTACGCCTCCCATAGCTGGTTCTTCAACCTCGGCTACTACCTGGGCTTCGAGGACGATTACGACGCGGGGATCAAGGTCTCGCACAAATTCGGTAACCTCGATCTGCAGGCCGCCTTCTTCAAGAACAGCGAGGGGTCGTACACCGGCTCCTCACTGGCGAGTGCTCGCTACTCGTACGACGTGGTGCCAACCACGACGGCCGAGCTCGGCTATGCGGGGCTGACTGAGAATCGCGCCAACAGCGAGACGAACCAGGCCAATGTGCGCGTTGCCTACACCCTCGATCATGGAGAGGGGCTCGCGACGGAGATCGGAGTCTCGGGGCGGCTCGGCCAGCTCTACAACGCCGAGACGACTCGGTTCGGCGCGCATTGGGCCGCCGCCGCCCACCTGCACGGCAGCTATGGTCCTTTCGACCTGCAGCTTCAGGGAGTCGCCTACCAGTTCAACCCGGCCAACCCCGCGGGCGGCGACGACCGCTTCGTCGTCATGGGCGCCTATGACGCACCGTACCTGGTCGCTGCTCGGGGCTATCTGCTCTCCGGCGGCTTGGCCTACGAGTGGGTCGTCGACAAGGGGCCGCTGCATTCGTTGACCTTTTACGACGACTTCAGCGCCCTGCTGAAGCCGGAGTCGGGATATGCCGACTCGATGCAGAACGTCCTCGGCGTGCTCGTCAGCGCAGGACCCGTCTACACCTACATCGACTTCGCGATGGGCAAGAACCAGCCGTGGATGGGCCCGAACTACGGTGCCGGCCTTGCGGAAGGCGACGCGGACGCCGGGTGGGACAAGCGCTTCAACGTCAACGTCGGCTGGTACTTCTGATCACGGGCGGCCCGGTCGGCTCATCGGCTGACCGGGCCGCCTTCGGTGCGTGAGGTGGGCGGTGGCGTTGGCAGGCAACGCTTGCCGTGCGGCACCTGTTCGCGTAGCCGTTGGCTATCGCAGGCCGACGGCGTGCCGCTCCCGGTTGTATGCTTTGCCAGTCGAACACGGCCGGGCCAACTCCAAGGTCAAACCATGACGCGCGTCGCAACACTCGTCCTTGTCTCCATTCTCTCGATCGCTGGAAGTGCACGGGCGGCGGTCTTCTCCAACGACGCCGGTACCGTCGGCCGCGGTCGGTTATCGATCCGCGCCGGCCTGTCGTTCGGCTCCGACTTGTTGCTGGCCGAAAGAAGCAGCGTGCTCGGTGCCATGTTGAGGGCAGATGTCGGCTTCCACGACCGCTTCTCGCTCGGCGGCTGGGCCGGCACTGGCCTCGGCAGGAACGTCTGCGTCGACTACCCCCTCGACAGTCCTTACTCGAGCGACTGCTTCTGGGAGAACTACGAGGCCGCGGGGCTCGTTGGCCGTGTCGGCGTGCTCCAACTCGCGCTCGTACAGCTCGGCGTCGAGGTCGGCCTCGGCGTTCGCCGGTTCGAGGAGTGGGGCATGCCGGCCCAGGCCTTCAGGCTCGACGGGGCGGCGCTCGCCAGCGTCAAGCTCGGACCGGTCGGTCTGCTCTATGGCAAAGCGGGATTGGCCTGGCATTACCTCGACGACTCGGTCATCACCAGCAGTCGGCGCTTGCCCTATGGCGTGGTGGGCCTCGAGCTGCTGCCTTTCGTCTGGCACCCATTTGTCGAGTTCAGCTTTGCGCGCCTGTCCTACTCCTCTCAAGGCAACAGCGTCGACGCCAACAAGTGGGCGGTGACCGCGGGCGTGACCCTGGGGATCGAGTAGCTTCGCGCGGCCGGCCGTTACTGGAAGTCGCTGACCTCGCCCGTCTTGCTCGAAAAGCCCGCGGCCATCACCTGCTCGCCGGTCGGCGCGCTCACGAGCACCAGCAGCAGCCGGCGCGAAGGGGAGAGCAGCACGGTCGCCGCCTCCGGAGGAATCGGCCGCGGCAGCCGCAGGCGCTTTCTCGCCTTCGGGGTCTGCAGCACCAGGCCTTCGCGCTCGACGTGGACGCGCAGCTCTCCTCGGGCGAGGGCGTCGCCGTCGTCCTCGAGCTCCGAGAACTCGGCCTCCATCGCCAGCTCCGGCGAGACCACCACCACCTCGGAGCTCAGCTCCGCGCAGGCGTCGCCGCGCAGCTCGACGCCGCGAAACCGCGTCGCGACCAGGGTCTTCTTCAACTCGAGCAGCGCCTGGCGGCACGCCTTCGCGGAGATGCGTTGCAGGCGCGGGCCTTCGCCCGGGGTCTGATCGTTCGAGACCTCGTGGCGCTGCTGCAGGACCCCGGGGCCGACGACGCGGTAGGAGATCAGGGCGCCGCCGTCGGGTCGATGGACCGACTCGCGCACCAGCGCGTGCTCGCCGGATGTGGACCAGGCGAGCAGCAGCATGTCTCTCGGGGCCGCCCCACGCGCTTGGACGGGGAGGAGCAGCAGCAGGACGAGGGCGAGGGGGCGGGGCATCGGTCTCTCCAACACGGGTTGTACCATCCGCTCGTTCGGCGGGGCCAAAGGCTGACCGCGCTCTTCCGCTCGAGCGCCCCCCTCGCGGCGGCAGCGCCCCGCTGAGGCCAGCGCGCAGGAGGCAGGTACTCGGTAGCCGGCAAACAATCCGATCGCCTGCCCCAAGTGCACATTGATGAAAGGGTCCGGGGACCCCGAGTGCTCCCTCTGGTGAGATTTCTCTCTGATCGTCCTTGTAGCTGCCGGCCGGGCACCCGCTGTAGAGTCGCGCCGCTCGACCAATGAGGGGGAACCCTCGGGGAGTACAAATGAGACGAATGGTATTGCTGTTTGCGGTCGCAGCCATGGCGGCCGGTTGCGATAGCGGTGTGGACTGTGGACCTGGCACCAAGGCCGATGGCGACGCTTGCGTTCCGGTCGGATGCGATGCGGGCAAGTATCTCGGCGCCGATGGCAAGTGCGTCGATCTGCCGAAGGCGACCGAGTGTGGCGAGGGCACGGTGCTCGACGCGCAGACCGGCGAGTGCGTGCAGAAGAGCTGCCCCGAGGGCCAGTACCTGGGCGACGGCGGCAACTGTGTCGCGCTGCCCGCGCAGACCGAGTGCGGCGCGGGCACGGTGCTCGACGAGGAGAGCGGCGAGTGCGTGCAGATGAGCTGCCCCGAGGGCCAGTACCTCGACCCGACCGGCACCTGCGTCGCGCTGCCCGCGCAGACCGAGTGCGGCGCGGGTACGGTGCTCGACGAGGAGAGCGGCGAGTGCGTGAAGATCTCCTGCCCCGAGGGCGAGTACCTCGACGACACGGGGACTTGCGTCGCGCTGCCCGAGCAGACCGAGTGCGGTGAGGGCACCGAGCTCGACGAGACGACCGGCGAGTGCGTCCCGGTCTGCGTCGCCGGAACTCATCAGGTCGAGGGCAGCGGCGCCTGCCTTCCCGACAGCGCCGCCTGCCAGAGCGGCCAGGTCTGGGACAACGCGACGGCGCAGTGCATCGAGGTCACCGGCTTCTGCGCCGAGGGGACGACCTGGAGCGCGAGCGCCTCGGCCTGCGTGACCGACGACAGCCTGCTGGTCGCCGACCAGTACGAGGGCACCGGCGAGAACGATCTCAACTTTGGCGACACGGCCGAGACCTTCACGCTGCCTGCCTCGGGCGCCTACGTCATCGGCGGCACGGTCTCGACGGCCACCGACAAGGACGGCGACGGCATCGTCGACGCGGACTTCGACTGGTGGATCTTCGAGACCACCAGCCCGACCCTGGTCCGGGTCGCGGCCGACGGCATCGGCGGCACCTCGAGCGGCTTCGCGGTCACGGCGGTCGACCAGGGCGTTAGCTACGCGCGCTTCGGCATCGGCTCGACCAGCGACGGCGCCACCCGCGATCTCTACCTGCCGAAGGCCGGCATGTACGCCATCGTCGCCACCGACGCGATGAACTTCCTCGCGACGCCGCCCCAGGGCCCTGCCGTCGGCGGCCCCAACTACGGCTACCTGATCACCGTCGAGCGGCTCCCGGTTCCCACGGCGACCGAGCTGGTGCTCTCGAGCGGCAGCGCGTCGAGCAACGGCGTGTGGCCGGTCGCCGCCCCGGCCTCCGGCTCGATGCTCGGCTTCTACCAAGCGCAGCTCGACGCCCTCACGCTGTACGAGCTCGGCCTGCAGGCGAATGGTCAGCCCTTCGCGCAGGCGCTGCTGCTCTTCGACGAGAACGGCTACCTGGGCGAGTTCGATGTCACGGGCACCCCGATGTTGCCCGAGGCCGCCACCACGCTGACGCTGGTCGCCGACTACCACTTCTCGTTCGCCACCGCGGATGTCCCCTACACGGTCTCCGTCGCGTCGCGCTCGACGCTGATTCCGGGCGACACCCTCCCGAAGACCACCCTCTCGCAGCCTGCATGGAGCGCCGCGAGCGGGGAGGCGTTGCCCTGGCAGTACTTCGTATTCGAGGGCAAGGCGGGCGAGGTGGTAGACGTCGTCGTCGAGACGGTGAGCGGCGAGACGGCGATCGTCGTCGCGGACGGCGCCATACAGGTGGGGTTTGCCATGGCGCAGGGTAACCCCGGCGCCCTCGAGAACAGGGCGCACGCGCGCTTCTACCCGACCTACACCGGAGGCTACGTCATCGAGGTCATCGGGCTGCGCGACATTGTCTGGGGTTGGGACGGCCCGGAGCGCATCCCGGAGCAGTCGTTCTCCCTCAAGGTCGATATCCAGCGCCAGGAGCCCGCGGACATCGGCCAAGTCTCCGCGCCGGTGACCCTGTCGGCTCAGACCATCGTCGAAGGCTGGGGCGAGACCTACTACACGATGCCCGCCGCCGAGGGTGAGCTCTACCGGCTCGAGGCCACCAGCAGCGACATGACCCCGGCCCTGTCCGTCTACGACACCGAGGTCGTCGCGCCGCTGACCCGCATCGACGGGCCTTCGGGGCGCCTTCTCTACCGCGCCGGTACCGCGGCCCCGCTCTTTGCCGTCGCCGACATGGCCGCGGCAGGCCAGGGAACTTTCGAGCTCGTGGTCACTCCGATCACCGTCACCGATCTCGGACAGGTGAGCGGCGCCGCGCCGATAAACGCCGCGGGCGAGAGCATGCCGGCGGTGAGCCCCGGCCGCTTCTTCACCCTCACGGCCGGCGCGACTGGCAATGCCCAGGTCACCGTGGCCCCGGCAGCAGGGCTCGACGTCGAGTTGATCCGGTACGACACCGATGGCCAGGAGATCGGCTGGGCCAACGGGGGCGGCGCGGGCGCTGCCGAGTCCTTTGCTCTGGGAGTGTTCCCCGGCGACGTCGTGCTCTTCGAGGTGGCGACCGTCGGCACGCTCGCCGCAGACAGCACCTTCGACATCGGCGTGACCCTCGATGAGTTTCCCTTCGAGACCGAGGTGAACGACGACACCACGGGCGCCAACCTCCTCGACGTGACCACCCCGGCCCAGATCTACGGCCAGATCGATAGGGGCAACCTCGACTGGTTCAAGGTCGTGCTGACCGCCTACGGGAGGCTGAGCGCCGAGACTTTCGCCTTCGGCCCCACGCCTGTCGGCGATACCAAGCTGTGGGTGTACGCCGCCGACGGCGCGACCGAGCTGGCCTACAATGACGACAAGGGGCCGAACTGGTACAGCGCGGTCAACGGTGTGGCCGTGACTGCTGGGACCTACTACGTGGTGGTGGGCGGCTACGGCGATGCGGCTGGCGGCTACCGGCTCTTCGTCAGTTTCGAGGAGACCGTTCCGCCGACGATCCTCGGCGACATCACCCCGGGGACGCCGATCGACAGCGAGATCACCGTGAGCGGCGAGCTCGACTGGTGGCGGCTGACGCTCACCGAGCGCTCGAACGTGGTGGCCGAGACCTTCGCTGGCGGCCCCGCGCCCATCGGCGACACCAAGCTGTGGCTTTACCGCGCACCCGATACGACGAACCACATCGTCTACAACGACGACAAGGGCGACTATTACAGCCGAATCAACAGTCTCGCCCAGACCGGCGCGCCGCTGGAGCCGGGCGAGTACTTCGTCGTGGTCGGTGGCTACTCCGCGTATGTGGGCAGCTATCGGCTGGACGTCACGGTGGACGTGCCTCCGCCGCCTCCGGCCGAGAGCGAGCCGAACAGCGACGCATCGAACGCCGACACGCTCGACTTCAACGTCGAGCTCGAGGCCGAGCTGAGCGCCGGTGACTCCGACTGGTTCGTCGTCACCACCACCAGCGCTGACCAGGAGGTCACCTTCCAGACCACGCCCGCGGGGAACGGCGCCCTCGTCGATACCGTGATCACCGTGTACGGCCAGGACGGCACGACCGTCCTCGGGGCCGACGACGACTCGGGACCGGCCTACTTCAGCAGGCTCACGCTGAGGCTGCCGACCCCCGACACCTATTTCGTCGAGGTGACGGGCTACGCGGCTAGCTCTTCGGGCGCGTACCTCCTGCAGGCCGCCAGCTACTAAGGCGGCAAAGAAGCATCGCTTGACGCGACGGGCTGCGTTCGGTCGAGGGCGACCGGACCAGCCCGTCGCTCGTTGGGCGCGAGTCGCGCTGTCGCGTTGCCTCGACGCAGACGCAAAAGCCCCGACCCGCAAGACAGCGGGCCGGGGCTCATCGCACGTCGGTGTGAGGCCCGCTCGGGCCCGCCGTCCCGACTTCAGTACCGGTAGTGCTCAGGCTTGTAGGGGCCCTCGACCGGCACGCCGATGTAGGCGGCCTGCTTCTCGGTGAGCCGGGTGAGCTTGGCGCCGAGCTTGTCGAGGTGCAGCCGCGCGACCTCCTCGTCGAGCCGCTTGGGCAGCGTGTAGACCTTCTTCTCGTACTGGCCGGCGTTGCGGTGCAGCTCGAGCTGCGCGAGCGTCTGGTTGGTGAACGAGGAGGACATCACGAAGCTCGGGTGCCCGGTGGCACAGCCCAGGTTGAGCAGCCGGCCCTCGGCCAGCACGAGCACGCTGTGGCCGTCGGGGAAGACGAACTCGTCGTACTGCGGCTTGATGTTGATCCGCTCGACGCCCGGCAGCTTCTTGAGCCCGGCCAGGTCGATCTCGTTGTCGAAGTGGCCGATGTTGCCGACGATGGCCTTGTCCTTCATCCGGCTCATGTGCTCGGCGGTGATGACGTTGTAGTTGCCGGTGGCGGTCACGAAGATGTCCGCGCAGGCGACCACGTCCTCCATCGTCTTCACCTCGTAGCCCTCCATCGCCGCCTGCAGCGCGCAGATGGGGTCGATCTCGGCGACCACCACCCGGCAGCCCTGGCCCTTGAGCGCCTGGGCGCAGCCCTTGCCGACGTCGCCGTAGCCGAAGACCAGCGCCAGCTTGCCGCTGAGCATCACGTCGGTGGCGCGGTTGAGCCCGTCGATGAGCGAGTGGCGGCAGCCGTAGATGTTGTCGAACTTCGACTTGGTGACGCTGTCGTTCACGTTGATCGCCGGGAAGAGCAGGGTGCCGGCCTTCTGCATCTCGTAGAGCCGGTGCACGCCGGTGGTCGTCTCCTCGCTCACCCCGCGCACGCCCGCGGCGATGCGGGTCCACTTGCCGGGCTCGCTCTGAAGCTGGCTGCGCAGCAGCGCGAGGATCTCGCCCCACTCCTCGGGCTCGGTCTCCGGGTCGAAGCCGGGCACCTTGCCCGCCCTCTCGAACTCGGCGCCCTTGTGGATGAGCAGCGTCGCGTCGCCGCCGTCGTCGACGATGAGGTCCGGGCCGCGGCCGTCGGGCCAGGTGAGCATCTGGTCGGTCGCCCACCAGTACTCGGCGAGCGTCTCGCCCTTCCACGCGAAGACCGGCGTGCCCTTGGGGGCCTCGGGCGTGCCGTCCTTGCCGACGACCACCGCGGCGGCGGCCTGGTCCTGCGTCGAGAAGATGTTGCAGCTCGCCCAGCGCACCTGCGCGCCGAGCTCGACCAGGGTCTCGATGAGCACCGCGGTCTGCACGGTCATGTGCAGGCTGCCGCTGATGCGCGCGCCCTGCAGCGGCTTCTCCTTGCCGTACTTGGCGCGCAGGGCCATCAGCCCCGGCATCTCGTGCTCGGCGAGGCGGATCTCCTTGCGCCCGAGATCGTGGAGGGAAAGGTCCCTGACCTTGAAGGCGGGGCGATCCGTGGTCGGGGTGGCAGTCTGCTGCGTCATGGGCTTCTCCTGGTGCGGGGTGGGAGGCGTGTCTTCAGGTGGGAGCGCCCGCCGCGAGGCGGGCGGTAGCGGCGAAGAGCGAGGGGCCCTTGGCGCCGGGCTCGGGCGGCAGCGGGCGCCACAGCAGGTGCGTCAGGCCGCACTCGGAGAGCCAGCGGATCATCTGCTCTTCGGAGAACCCGAGCCAGACGTGGCCCATCTGCGCGCGGTAGTCGGTGCGGTCGTGCGGCTGCATGTCGATGACGAGCAGCTTGCCGCCCGGCCGCAGCACGCGGGCCGCCTCTTCGAGCGCGCGGCGCGGCTCGGCGAGGTGGTGCAGCACGAGGGTGATCAGGGCCGCGTCGAGCGAGCGGTCGTCTATCGGCAGCGCCTCCATCTCGCCGCGGCGCAGCTCGACGTTGTCGAGTTGCGAGAGGCGCCGGCGGGCCGCCTTGAGCATCGCCGCCGAGGAGTCGACGGCGATCACCCTCCCGACGAACGGGGCCAGGGTCTCGGCGATTCCCCCGGTGCCGCAGCCGAGATCGCCCACGACCCAGCGCTCGTCGGCCAGGCCCGCGAGCGCGCGCAGGTCGAAGGCCCGGCCGAACAGCTCGTCGCGCAGCCGGTCCCACTGCCCGGCGGTGGTGGCGAAGAAGGCCTGCGAGCCGGCGCGCCGCGCGGCGAGGATGCGCTCGAGGCGCCGGTCGTCGTGGCGGGCCGTCTCGGCCTGCCCGAGCTGCTCGCGGACCAGCGCCCAGAGCCTTCGGGCGGGGGCGTCGAGCCCCTCGCTCGACATCCGATAGAGCCGGCTGGTCGCCTCGCGCCGTGAGCCGATCCAACCCTCGTCGGAGAGCACCTTGAGATGGCGGCTGACCGTCGACTGCGGGAGCTGCAGCACGTCGCACAGCTCGGCGACCGCGAGCTCCTGGCGCTCGAGCAGGCGCAGCGTCCGGGCCCGGGTCGGGTCGGAGATCACGGACATCAACGCGAGGATGTGGGGCGTTGCGGCCATCTGCTCCATCCGTAAATCCGGATGAATGGTTGTAGCAGAAGGGGCCTCGTGTCAAGAGGAGAGGTGGCCGGGCCGGGGCGGGCGCGCGGGCGCCAGAGCCCATTCGGCCCTCGCCCAAGCAACGCGGGCAGAACCGGTCACCCCGAGCCAAGTCGAGGCGCCCGAGCGAAGTTGCGCCCGAGCCCGTGGGGCTGTCCCTGGCTCTGGAAGTGGCCGGCGATCTCCTGCAGATGCTCCGGATGCGCTCGGGCCGCCGTCTCGCCCGCCTCTCGAGCGCTCGAGACCATCGCCCCGCCCCCAAGACTCGTCCTCACTGCGCCAGTGCGGGGCTTTGATCCGCGGCCGCGCGCGGGATTGGAGTGCGGCGGAGGTGCCGATCGTCCCTGCGCACCCGCGGCAGAAACCAGCTCGGGATCGCGAATCGCGCGCCAAGCGCCGGCGACGCCCCTCCCGGAATCGCCGAGCGCCAGTCCGACCGGGCCAGGCCCTTCCCTGCGGCCCTCAAGGCCGTTCTCGACTCATCGAAGCCCCTCCTTGCGGCTCCCCAAGGCGCCCTCGAGCCGCCGAACCCCTTCCTCGTGACCTCCCTGGCCTCGCGCAGCGTGGCGCAGCCCAAGGGAGGCGCCTCCCCTGACGCGCGCCACGTGGCGCGAGGCTAGGGAAGTACCTCCCCGGGTCGTGCGCCACGTGGCGCGAGGCTAGGGAAGTACCTCCCCGGGTCGTGCGCCACGTGGC
>ENA-UOOR01001494-UOOR01001494.1-fermentation-metagenome-genome-assembly--contig:-NODE-1494-length-27368-cov-5.484348_pt1 | contig 27368 bp, 29 predicted proteins | sample MGYA00245780_ERZ724029 | MGnify/ENA primary metagenome ERZ724029 (study PRJEB28704, sample SAMN03018315) | fermentation metagenome | biome: anthropogenic terrestrial biome; feature: soil; material... | reverse complement strand
ATACTGAAAACAGGGAGTCGGTTAATTTTATACAAAAAATAATTAATGAAGACCTTGCCAGAGGTACATACGGCAATAGGGTACAGACAAGATTTCCTCCGGAACCAAACGGTTATCTTCATGTGGGTCATGCTAAGTCAATATGCTTGAATTACAGCCTTGCAAAGAAAAATAACGGTATTTTTAACTTGAGATTTGATGATACCAACCCTACCAAGGAGGATGACTCATTTGTAGAATCTATAATAGATGATGTAAAATGGTTATGTCCGGATTGGAAGGAAAGAATATTTTTTGCTTCTGATTATTTTGATCAAATGTATGACTATGCTGTTGAATTAATTAAAAAGGATTTGGCTTATGTAGATGATTTGTCAGCGGATGAAATAAGGGATTATAGAGGAACGCTGACTGAGCCCGGAAAAGAAAGCCCCTGGAGAAACAGGTCTGTTGAAGAGAATTTAAAATTATTTGCTGAAATGAAAAATGGTATATATGCAAACGGCGAAAAGGTTCTGAGAGCAAAAATTGATATGGCAAGTCCCAACATCAACATGAGGGATCCAGTTATTTACAGAATTCTTCACGAATCTCATCACAATACTGGTGACAAGTGGTGCATATATCCTATGTATGATTATGCACATCCCGTTGAGGATGCCATAGAAGGAATAACTCATTCAGTTTGCACTTTGGAATTTGAAGACCATCGACCGTTTTATGAATGGGTGCTAAATAATCTAAATGATTTTAAGGCAGCTCCCACGAAACAGATAGAATTTGCCAAATTATTTTTAAGCAAGACAATGATGGGCAAGAGATATTTGAAGAGAATGGTTGAGGAAGGCTACGTAGACGGATGGGATGACCCACGTATGCCCACGGTTGCAGCACTGCGCAGAAGAGGCTATACACCTGAGTCCATACAGAACTTCTGCGAGGCAATAGGAGTTTCAAAAGCGCAAAGCGTTGTTGATATAGCTATGCTTGAACATGCCATAAGAGATGATTTGAGCTTAAAGGCACCAAGAACCATGGCAGTACTTGACCCTATTAAATTAATTATTACTAATTATCCTGAGGATCAGGTGGAGTATATGGAATCAGAAAACAACCCTGACAATCCGGATATGGGTTCAAGAATGGTTCCCTTTTGCAGGGAATTATATATTGAACGTGAGGATTTCATGGAAGAACCGCCAAAAAAATATTACAGACTTTTCCCGGGCAATGAAGTGAGACTTAGAAACGCATATTTCGTAAAATGCCAAGACTTTATCAAGGATGAAGATGGCAATATAATTGAGGTGCATTGTACCTACGATCCTGAAACAAAAAGTGGCTCAGGATTTACCGGAAGAAAAGTAAAGGGAACAATCCACTGGGTATCTGCTAAACACTGTGTTGATGCTGAGGTAAGGCTTTATGATTACATGATGGAAGACCAGGAATATGACAAAACCAATTTCCTTGAAAAATTGAATCCCAATTCCAAGGTAGTCCTGAGTAACTGCAAGGTTGAGCCTGACATGAAGGAACATAGCGTTGGAGACAGGTTCCAGTTTTTGAGACATGGATATTTCATAATTGATCGGGATACAACAGAAAATAAACTAATATTTAACAGAATAGTGCAGTTGAAAAGCAGCTATAAAAAGCAGTTGTAAAGGTACGGGGGCACACCTTTAAAGAGGGAGAGAGTCCTTGGGATCGGAGGAATGTCCCCAATTGGTACGGAACATTCCTATAGTTCAAGAAGGTGGTATAATTGAACATACAAGAAATAATAAGAAACAGTCTTGCTGAAAACAAGTTTATATATGGAGTATTTGCAACGCCCAGAAACAAATCGGATAATCCTTATAAAAAGATAACGGCGAGACCTGTTTCCATTAAAAATGAAAATATCATTCAATTTGAAAAATTCACGGAGAAGCAGGCCTTTCATGATAACTATACCTACAGCATGGCTGTTGATGAAATTGTCAGCCTTATTGTCAACGAATATCGTAATATCAACATTTTTACAGAGGATGCAGATTATCAGATAATGGTCAGCAAAAAAGGAATGATTAAGGTTGCAGAAAAAGAACCGACAAAAAGCAGGAGTATAGAGGCTCATAATAAGCAGAAGCAATACATTATAAAGGAAAATGAGCCCTGTGATTTTTTGATTCTCCTTGGTGTTATGAACAAGGATGGTGCCGTATATTCAAAAAAGTATGATAAATTTAAACAAATAAATAAGTTCCTGGAAATAGTTGATGATTCCTTAAAAGGGAAGAGGCTCCAGGATGATTTTATGATTATAGATTTTGGCTGCGGCAAGGCCTACTTAACGTTTGCCTTGTATTATTACTTTTACTTTATACGTAAGGTTAAAGTTAAAATAACAGGTTTGGATTTAAAAGATGAAATAATTGAATTCTGTAATGAAACTGCAAGGAAGCTAAAATATGATAACCTTGAATTCATCTATGGGAATATTGAAAACTTTGAATACAGGTCAAAGGTGGATATGATTGTAACTCTCCATGCCTGTGATACGGCAACAGATGCAGCACTAATTAAGGCAATTAAATGGAACGCTGAAATTATTTTGTCAGTTCCATGCTGCCAGCACGAGCTGTATGATAAAATAAGTAACGTTGATTTGGAACCAATGTTAAAGCATGGATTGATAAAGGAAAGAATTTCTTCTCTTGTGACAGATTCCCTCAGGGGACTGTTTTTAGAAACAAAGGGCTACAAAGTTCAGCTGATGGAATTTATTTCAATTGAGCATACTCCCAAAAATATTCTAATAAGAGCTGTCAAAAACGATAAATATAACGAAAACTCCGAAAAAGAATATGAAGATTTTAAAAATTTTTGGAACCTTAAAGATTTATTTATAGAACGATACTATAATGAACAATAGCTGAACATTGTTAAATGTTAAGGAGGATACATGGGCGTTGAGTATAGTTTTAACAAGGGCAACAGGGAAATATTTGAATATATTTTAGATAATGTACCTGATTCCATAACCGTTGTTGATTTGGAGGGAAAAGTTATTTTCTTCAATTCTACTGCTGAGGAGTATTTTGACGTGTCAAAAAAGGATATAATAGACAAGGATATAAAAGATTTTTTCCCTAATGCATTACTTCCGAAGGTTCTTCAGCAAAAGACGGCATATCACAATATTTACAACAGCCCAAGAGAAAACAGCTTTGTTGTTTCCAGTGCAATACCTCTAAGCGATAAGCACGGAAATATAATCGGAGCGCTTGCCAGAGATCGGGATATAACAGAAATAGTGAAATTAAGTGAATTATTGAACAAAACTCAGTCAAGTCTGTTGAGTCTTGAGAAGGAATATTCGAAAATTGCTGCCTCAGGTGAAGACTATTTTTCTAAAATCATAAGCAACAATGCAAGCTTTATACAAATTATAAACCTTTGCAAAAACATTTCAGGTTCACCGATAAATATATTGCTGAAGGGAGAAAGCGGCACGGGGAAGGAACTGTTTGCAAAGGCAATTCATTATGAAAGTGGCAGAAAAGGCAGGTTTATTCCGATAAATTGCAGCGCTGTTCCGAAGGAACTGTTTGAAAGCGAATTCTTCGGATATGAAGCCGGTGCTTTTACCGGTGCAAGAGGTGAAGGCAAAAAAGGAAAATTTGAGGAAGCAGAAGGGGGTACATTATTTCTCGACGAAATCGGGGACATGCCCATGGAGCTTCAGCCAAAGCTTTTAAGAATATTAGAAGAAGGGTTTGTTACCAGGATAGGAGGAAATAAACCAAGAAGAATAGATGTAAGAATAATATCTGCCACCAACAAGGACATAAGGGAATTAATCAATGAAGATAGGTTTCGAAAGGATTTGTATTACCGGCTTGATGTTTTTCAGGTTAATATTCCGCCATTGAGAGAGAGAAAGGGAGATATAGTACTTTTAGCCAATAAATTTATACAGGAATTCTGCATGGAGCAGGGTGTTAATATCATTGAAATACCAACGGATGTTTTGAGTATATTTTCTGAATACAACTGGGAAGGCAATGTGAGAGAATTAAGAAATGTAATTCAAAGATCAGTAATATATGCATTCCAAAGTGGAAAAGATAAAGTAGAAAAAGAATTTCTCCCAGCATATATGCAAAACATCAAGGTAGATGAAATAAGCAAGGTAATTAATGTTAATGCAATTAACCAATGCGAGGCAGGATTGGAAGAGTATCTGGGAAGAATTGAAAAACAAATAATTAAAAAGACTCTGACGGAATTGAACTTCAATAAATCTGAAGCAGCAAAACGCTTAAAAATTCCAAGAGCAACACTGTATTATAAAATAGATAAATACGAAATAGAAGGATAATATGGAAAAAATCAGATTAGCAGCAATATCTGCCTTTGGCTTAGAGGCAATAGTAAAAAGAGAATTAGATGAACTTGGTTATGAAAATGTAACCACAGATAATGGCTGGATGTATTTTGACGCAGAAATTAAAGATATACCAAGAACAAATATAAACTTAAGATGCGCAGACAGAGTTATGCTTGTAATGGGTCAATTCCAGGTTTACAGCTTTGAAGAGCTGTTTGATAAAACCTATGAGCTGCCCTGGGAAAAATGGATTGCCAGGGATGGCAAATTTACTGTTAAAGGAAAGAGCGTCAAATCAAAATTATACTCAACCCCTGATTGCCAGTCAATTGTCAAAAAGGCAATTTCAAAGAAACTGTGTGAAGAATACGATGTTGAATGGATGCCTGAAACCGGAGCGGAATTTACAGTTCAGATATCAATACACAAGGATATTGCAACGCTGTCAATAGATACAACAGGAGCGAGAGAAGGGCTGTTTAAGAGAGGCTACAGAGAAAAATCCCTGGAAGCACCACTGAAGGAAACTATGGCAGCGTCACTTGTCAAACTGAGTTTTTGGAATAAGGACAGAGTGCTTTATGATCCTATGTGCGGTTCGGGAACCATTGCAATTGAAGCAGCACTTATTGGAAGAAACATAGCTCCCGGACTTAATCGTTCATTTGCAGCCCAGAGATGGCCTGTGGTAAAAGAAGAATACTGGAAAAGTGCAAAGACAGAGGCAAGAAAGAAAATAGACCTTAATTCCGATATTAAGATTTATGCCTCTGATATCAGCAAAAAAGCTATAGAAATTGCAAAGGAAAATGCAATTGAAGCCGGTGTGGATGACTGCATTGAATTTTTTGTTAAAGATGTTATGAATATAAGGGAGCCCATGTGTCCAAACGGAGTGTTGATAACAAATCCACCTTACGGTGAAAGAATAGGTGAAACTGTTGATATACAAAAGATTCATAAAAAATTAGGTCAAGTATTCGGTAGAGATAAAACCTGGTCGGTGTATGTAATAACATCAGTGGAAAGCCTTGAAAAGGATTTTGGCAGAAAAGCAGATAGGAAAAGGAAGCTGTTTAATGGAGCTGTAAGGGTTGATTACTACCAGTTTTTCGGAGAAAAACCCATCAGAAACAGAGATTAACCGTTAAATATGTAAGTTCTCTCACAAAAAAGTTGAAAAGAAATCATTTTTATTGTACACTATAAATATATGTTTGATTTTTTCGTATATTGTGTTATTATATAAACTACAATGCAAAGGTTGAGGCATATATGATTGAAGAAGTAAGTGCCGGAGGAATTGTTTTCTTCAAGGACAATATATTGATGTTAAAAAAATTTAACGGAGATTGGGTTCTTCCAAAAGGCAGGGTTGAAGGAAACGAGACACTTAATGAAACTGCCATACGAGAGGTTTACGAGGAAACAAAGGCAAAAGTTATCACAGTCAAATACCTTGGAAAAATAAATTATGAATTTAACCGAACCGACTACTTAGGCGGAGTTCATATAAATAAAGAGGTTCACTGGTACTTAATGATTGCACGAAATATGAATTGTACCGCTCAGAAAAACGAAGGCTTTGTTGAGGCAAAATTTCTTCCTTTCGAAAGAACATTGAAAATTGCACGCTATGATGATGAAAGGGGAATTATTAAAAAGGCTGTTGAAGATAGATTTCATTGCTTTAAGTAAGGTGATAATATGACATTTTCTTCAAAAACTAAAGATGAGTTATCCAGAACAGAGATAACCGATATGCTCAGTGCGAGAGCTGAGGTAGCGGCTGTGGCAAGAACGATGGGTTATGTTACCCTTAAAGGGCTAAACAAAATTGAAATAGAATTTTCAACAGAAAATGCCGCAGTAGCAAGACGTGTTTTTAAGCTTCTGAAAACGGCCTTTGACATTTCAACTGAGGTCAGCATAGAAAAAACAAACAGGCTAAAAAAACATAATAATTATATAGTTAAAATAAACGATAGCAGATCTAAGGGTTTTTTGCAGGAAATAAAGATTGCCGGAAAAGATTCCGTGAATTTTATGACATATGACTTTGGTGTTCCAAGGGAATTGATTAAAAATGATGCATGCAAACGTGCTTACGTCAAGGGGGCGTTTATGGGATGCGGTTCTATAAGCGATCCTGAGAAATCCTATCATGCTGAATTTGTTAATAGCAGAGAAGAACACAGCAAGGGAATATGCAAATTGCTGGAAGGCTTTGGTATAACAGGCAGAATCATATTACGCAAAAATTATTATGTAACATATGTCAAGGAAAGTGAGCAGATATCCGACTTGTTGGCTTTAATGGGTGCCAGTAATTCTGTACTGGAATTTGAAAATGTCAGAGCAGTTAAAGAGACAAGAAACCAAATTAACAGGGTAATAAACTGCGAAACTGCAAATCTGGACAAAATTGTTGATACATCTGTTAGACAGATTAACAGCATCAAAGTATTAAAAAAGTATAAAGCTATTGACACACTTCCCGATCATTTAAGAGAGCTTGCTTATTTAAGATTAAACCATTCAAATGCAAGCTTGAAGGAATTGGGGGAAATGTTAAATCCACCACTTGGGAAATCAGGTGTGAATCATAGATTAAGAAAAATTGAAGAGATTGCGAAAGAAATAGAGCAGGAAAGAGGTGTAGATAATGAGATCACAAAAAGTAATTCTAAAGAATAAAATAGGGCTGCATGCAAGACCGGCGGCTATATTTGTTAAAAAAGCCAGAAATTTTGACAGTGAGATTATTATAAAGAAAGGCGTTCAGGAAGCTAATGGCAAAAGCATAATCAGCATTATGGCATTAGGAGCAATGAAGGGCGACGAACTTGTAATTATTACTAAAGGTTCAGACGAAGACAAATGTATTGCAGAACTATCAAATTTACTTGAATTTATGGAAGAAGAAGAATAAACAGAATAAGAAGGAGGGCTCTGCCCTCCTGTTTATTGTCGGTGAATATTAGTTATTAATTATAATGAGGAAGGTATAAAGGTATATATAATGGAAAATAAAATATTAGCAAAAGTTGATGGAAGAGAAATAAAGGATTCAGACTTAAATAATTTAATGAATAATCTGGGCCAGAATGCAGCATATTTTCAAGGTGCAGACGGAAGAAAAAAACTTCTTGAAGAGCTTGTAATGCATGAACTGATGTATTCTGACGCATTAGAAAGAAATCTTGAAAATGATGAAGAATTCATTACTGTTATGGAAGGCGTAAAAAAAACCATGCTTCAGCAATACAGCCTGAGAAAAATGTTTGACGGAATAACGGTTTCGGAAGAAGACATACAAAACTATTATGTAAAGCATAAGGATAAGTTTAAAGCTGATGAAATGGTGCAAGCCAGCCATATTCTTGTGGATTCCGAAGAAAAAGCAAATGAAGTATTAGAGGATATAACTGATGGGTTATCCTTTGAAGATGCCGCCGTACAATATTCAAGCTGCCCTTCAAAGCAAGCCGGAGGAGATTTGGGGCGTTTTGGAAAGGGTCAAATGGTTAAAGAATTTGAAGATGCTGTGTTCTCTATGCAAGTTGGGGAAATAAGCGAGCCTGTTAAAACACAGTTTGGATATCACATAATAAAACTTACCGATCATACCCCTAAGAGAGACGCCAGTCTGGAAGAAGCCTATCAGGAAGCTAAGGATGCCTGTTTCATGGAAAAACAGGACAAAATATTTTCAGACACAAAGGCAAAATTAAGCAATAAATATAGCATTGAAATATTTGAATAGGATAAATACAGAACGGCAGAGCCGTTCTAAAAATATTTTTAAAATTCTAAAAAAATGTGTTGAAAAGTCATAACATATGTGTTAATATATCCAAGTGACAAGTTAAGCGGATGTGGCGGAATTGGCAGACGCGCACGGTTCAGGTCCGTGTGAGAGTAATTTCATGCAGGTTCAAGTCCTGTCATCCGCATCAGAAAGACATAGCTTTCCGCCAAGGAATTGCTATGTCTTTTTTGTGCGGTAAAACGTGATAAGATAGATAAAAACTTATTCTGTGTTGGAAGTGAAAATCGGAAGCAGGTGCACCGAGAAAACAGATGAAGCACTATATAATAAATATTGTGACAGGAGACTACATCCTTTCCGGACCTGCCTCGCCCGAAATGGAAAGCCTGAGAAGGAAGCGGAGCCATGAGTGAATTGACGAATAATTATATAGCTATAGGTATGATATGTGTTCTTTCGCTGACGATTTTGGTGCATATGTCTTGCCGCAATGTCTTTTATACGCACACGATGAAAAAGCAGTTTGCCTTTGCTGCTTGCATGACAATCATGATAATCATAGCGGAAATCGGGAGTATTCTTTTTGAAAACCGTATTGCCGAGAGCAACGTTCCTGTTTTTGCTGTAAATGTAATCGGTTTTTCTTTCTCCCCTTTTATTGCGATTGTTTTGTCTAAGGCTTTTTCTGCAGGAAAAAGACGGATCAGGACGGCGCTGACAATTCCTGTATGGTTTAACGCTGCCTTTGCTGTCAGCTCTCCATGGACAGGATTGATTTTTACTATCAGTAATGGCCATTATCTGCGTGGTCCATGGTTTAGCCTATATATTGCAGCATATCTGTGTTCGTACACAATACTGATTGTGGAGTCCTTTGAGGCTATGAAAATTTATCAGTGCCATATAAAAAGCACGTTTATCATGCTGCTTGTTTTTGTATTTACAGGAACCCTCGTGCAGGTCATACTGCCAGATATCCATACTTCCTGGTTGTGCATAACCCTGGGCCTGATCCTGTATTACGCTTATTTTTGCGAGCTTTCGGAAACACAGGACACCTTGACTGGATTGCTCAACCGCAGCGTGTATGAGCAACATATCAAAAGCCTGAATCAAAATGCCAGCGGTAGCGTTTTAACTTTTGATCTTGATAATTTTAAACGGATTAATGATTTGTATGGGCATCAATGGGGTGATTCTTGCCTTCAACTCACAGGAAAGATTATAAAAGACTGTTTTTTGCAGATAGGCTTATGTTACCGTATCGGCGGGGACGAATTTTGCGTCATATGCCCAACCACAAATGAGCGGCAGTTGAAGGATGCTCTTGGTTTATTTCACACAAAGATTGACGGAATTAGAAAAAGCCGCAATGTTCAAAATGAATTTCCAATGGTTTCTGCGGGATATTCGGTTTTCTCCGGCTCAGAAAAAGGGTATGACGTGGCGCTGAAAGAAGCAGATGACCAAATGTATCATTTTAAAAATAAAAGGAAGCAAAATGGATAAGCTGGTTTTGCTTGATTGATTAAGACCCGGTCTCAGTCCAATTCCAAGATCTTTTTTCCACGGTGATTCCAAGTTATAAGCTATATTTTTGTTGATAATGACCAATGAGAAGATAAACAATGAATGAGTGTAGAGGAATCAATAATGATTGAATTGAAGAATGTAAATAAGACATTTAAGATAGCTAAGCGCAATGCAGGGTTTTCGGAGGCTGTGAAAGCCTTGTTTAAAAGAGAGTACACTTATGTTAACGCATTACAGGATGTTTCTTTTGCTATTAATGACGGCGAAATGGTTGGATATATAGGACCTAACGGTGCCGGGAAAAGCAGCACAATAAAAATTATGAGCGGTATTTTAACCCCCGACAACGGAGAGTGCATAATAAACGGCAGAACGCCGTGGAAAGACAGGATTGCACATGTGAAAGACATCGGTGTTGTTTTTGGACAACGCTCGCAGCTTTGGTGGGATGTACCCGTAGTAGACAGCTTTGAGCTGATTCGTGATATTTATAAGATTGAAGCGTATTCATACAAAAAAATGCTTAATGAACTTACAGAACTGTTGGATATTGGTGAAATAATCCGAACTCCTGCAAGACAATTGTCGCTTGGTCAACGAATGAGGTGCGAAATTGCTGCTTCTCTTTTGCATAATCCGAAAATTTTATTTTTGGATGAACCTACAATTGGTTTGGATGCGGTGTCAAAAATTGCGGTCAGAGATTTCATTAAAACCATTAACAGAGAACATGGCACAACGGTTATTCTTACGACACATGATATGCAGGATATTGAAGCTTTGACTGAACGAATATTGCTTATCGGAAAAGGCAGAATTCTTTTGGATGGTACACTTTCCGAACTTAAAAAACGCAATTCAGCATATAAAACTGTTACAGTTGACTATGTAGGGAAGAAGCTTGAAGAAACAGATAAGATAATCATTAAAAAAGATTTAGACGGGCATGCTGAAATATTAATTGATACAGCTGTGCTGTCTGTGTCAGAAGCAATATCGTACATATCTTCAGAGGTAGACGTTAAGGACATATCTGTAATGGGAGAAACTGCTGAGGAAATGGTAGTTTCGCTTTATAAGGAATTTAAAATATGAGAAAATATATTTCGTTTTTTAAGATAAGGTTTATAGAAGGAATGCAATACCGTGCAGCGGCCTGGGCGGGAATTGCCACGCAGTTTGCGTGGGGAGGAATGAACTTGCTTATGTTTTGGGCGTTCTATCAAAATGGAGAAAACAGTTTTCCTATGACATTTCCGGAACTTTCAAATTATATATGGATGCAGCAGGCGTTTCTTGCTATGTTCATGGCATGGTTTTTTGACAACGAAATATTTGACGGAATAATGTCAGGAAATATAGCGTATGAGCTATGCAGACCGATTGATCTTTACAACATGTGGTTCGTAAAAAATATGGCTATTCGTCTTTCGCGAATGATATTGCGCTGTATGCCTATTCTCATAGTGGCCGCATTGCTGCCATATCCGTTTAACCTTACATTACCTTCAAACACTCTTAATGGAGTGTCATTTCTTGTATCAATTTTTCTTGGATTTCTTGTTTTAATTGCATTTTCCATGCTGATATACATTTCAGCATTTTATACGCTTTCGCCTAAGGGAATCAGAATATTGAGCACATCTGTTATAGAATTTTTTGCCGGGGCAGTTATACCTTTACCGTTCTTCCCAGAAACATTGCAGCCAATAATGTATGCATTGCCATTTGCCTCAATGCAGAATACTCCGTTCCTGATTTACACAGGATATATAACCGGTTTTGAAGTTATGAGGAGCATGTTGCTGCAGGTTACTTGGCTTATTATTCTTTTGACTTCCGGGAAATTATTAATGAAACATGCATTAAAAAAAGTCGTTGTTCAGGGAGGCTGACATGAAACTTTATTTTAAATATTTATCTATGCTTTTAAAATGTCAGATGCAATACAAGGTATCCTTTACTTTGACTGTAATTGGACAATTTCTGGTTTCCTTTACCACATTTCTTGGTGTTTATTTTATGTTTTCACGCTTTAACAGTGTTAACAGCTTTACCTTTCCGGAGGTCTTGCTTTGCTTTTCCATTGTACTTATGGCGTTTTCAATTACTGAATGCTTTGTTCGCGGATTTGACGTGTTTCCGCAGTTGATTAAAAGTGGAGATTTAGACCGTATACTGGTTCGTCCGCGAAATGAAATTTTTCAGGTTCTGACTTCAAATGTGGATTTTACCCGAATCGGAAGATTAATGCAGGCTGTGTTAATGCTTATATATGCTGTCCCTGTAAGTGGTATCATTTGGTCGCCTGATAAAGTCATTACCATAGTGGTTATGATAATTGGCGGCATAGTGATGTTTTCAGCTCTTTTTGTCTTGTATGCAGGTATCAGTTTTTTTACCATAGAGGGTCTTGAATTTATGAATATATTTACCGATGGAGGTCGTGAATTTGGGAAATATCCATTTTCCATATATGGCGAAGGAGTGCTGAAGTTTTTCACATACATAATTCCGCTTGCCTTGTTTCAATATTATCCCTTTCTATATCTTACAGGCAAGTCAGGAAACATCGGATTGATATTTTTGCCTCTTATGGGATTTGTATTTATGATTCCTTGCTATAGTATTTTTAAATACGGAATAAAAAGATATAAATCTACCGGGTCGTAACGGAGATAATTTGAAAATAATTAACTTGCATATTATGTATATTTGTATTATAATAATTAATACAAATATACAAAGGAAGATTAAACATGATATTAAAAATTGATATGTCAGGTCACATACCTATATATCAGCAAATCCGAAATCAGATTGTATATGGGGTTGCCACAGGACGATTGGAAACAGGGGAACAGCTTCCTACTGTTCGCCAGCTTGCTGCGGACATAGGTGTAAATCCCATGACTGTCAGCAAAGCTTATACATTATTGAAAGATGAAGGCGTAATTGTTATTGATAGAAGGCACGGAGCAAAAATTAATGCGCTGCCGGTCTTCAATGACAGTCTAATTGCGGATTTTGATGAAAAGGCTGAACTGCTTATTTCAGAAGCCTTAATGAAGGGCGTTCCTGAAGAAAAATTAAAGGAACATCTGCTTATTCTTATTGAAAAAATTTATGGGAAGGGGGAATTGTCGTGATGCAGATTTATATTATTATATTATTGTTAATTTATGTTGTGATGGCAGCATCCTCTCTGTCTTACATTCAATACCGGGATTATCAGATTCTTGGTGTTACTTTGTCAAGGCAGCATGCAGTACATCCGGAAGTAAAGAAGATTGTAAATACTTTTAAGAAAGCGTGTTACCTGGTTCTGTTATTTTCAACAGTTTGCAGCTTTTTACTGCTGATACCGTTTATAAGACCATATGCGGATTTTACCATGTTTTTCATGATGGCACTGAATTTGTTTGCAAATTGGTTTGTCATAAACCTTTGCCAAAAGAGTCTGATGAATATAAAAGAACAGAATAAGTGGATATATCCCAAGAAAAGCATTGCAACAGTGGACCTTAATGTTTCAAGGGCAAAGGGTAAATCTGCCATATCACCTGTCTGGGTGTGGCTGTTCTTCATTCTGAGTTTTATACCCATGGTGTTTTTACTTATAAATTCAGATATGAGAATTTTTTATCCCCTGATATTCAGCTTTATCGGACCGTTTTGTCAGGTGAGCTTAGTTTTTTTATATTATCAAATGGTGAATCAGCCTTCAAGAATTTTAGATGATAAAACTGTGACGAATCTTTTATTCGCACAGCAGCATGAACGAATAAACAGTATAACTGCAACACTTTCATCCCTTTCAATGCTTTTGTTTTGGATTTTGTTTAGTTTTTCCATGCTTTATATGGAAAACAGCATTATGGTTATTGCACCAGTTGTATTTTTGATTACTGCAGTACTCATAATTGAACATTGGCATCAGAAAAAAATGCGAAAACTTGAGGAGAATATTACAGGTTCTTTATCAGATGGCGAAGAAGATGTTCAGGAACGGGAAAGCACCTGGAAATGTGGATGCTATTATAATCCTGATGATCACCGGATTTTTGTACCTAAGAGAGCCGGAAGTATGGGCTGGACAATTAATATAGGCCGTCCGGTTGGCAAGGCTTTATATTTAGGAACTATTGTGCTGGTATTAGTGGTTATTATATTTGCTGTATATGGAGGAATTAAGGACTATGAAATTGAAATTGATGACCAGGAAATTATTGTCGATGCCGCCATGTACGATATATCTTTTAAAAAAGAAGATATCGATTCAATATCATTGACCGAACAGTTACCTAATGGAATACGGACAAATGGATACGGCGGTGCAAATAAAAGCTTTGGCCATTTCATGCTTGATGAATATGGAAACTGCATGCTTTATATTTATAGCAATGTAAATCAATATATAGTAGTGCAGTTAAAGGGGAATGATCCTGGCTATGTTATACTAAACTGTAAAACAGAAGGGGAAACAGAAGAATTGTATAAGATTTTCAACTCCTGGATATCGGAGTAAAGTGCAGATAAAAATAACAGCAGTCAATAGCTGGTGTTATCATTCCAATAATAAAAATTAATTATATGGAACCATTGCTGTAAATATTGCCATAAAATATGAATTTGATGGAGGAAGTATGATAATCAGAAATTATAGACCAGGCGACTGTCCAGTTTTGGCACAGCTATTTTATGATACTGTACATACAGTCAATGCGAGAGATTACACTGAGGAACAACTTAATGCATGGGCTACGGGAAATGTTGATCTGGATTCATTGAACCGTTCCTTTTCAAAACATGATACTCTAATAGCAGAGATAGACGGTAAAATTGTTGGCTTTGCGGATATGGACAATACCGGATATCTGGACAGGCTCTATGTTCACAGGAATTTTCAAGGTTTAGGAATTGCTTCTTCTTTGGTTTGTGAACTGGAACAACATGCAGAGGATATAGGGGTTACCAAATTTGAGACCTATGCCTCTATTACTGCCATGCCTTTTTTTATGAAAAGGGGTTATAAGGTTGAAGAAGAAAATGAGGTTATACGAAATGGCATTACGTTGATAAATTATAAGATGGTAAAATCATTGAATCTGATAAAAATTCATTGTAATGGGGAGATAAAAAATGGCTATTAAGACAAGGCTGATAACAGAAGATGAATATATTACGACAGAGTGGTCGGGAGGTAAAACCACCCAGCTATTTATATATCCGGAAGAGTCTGATTATAGCAGGCGTAATTTTAAATTCAGATTAAGTTCTGCCACAGTAGAATTAGAAAAATCAGAGTTCACTAAATTAGAAGGTGTATATAGATTCATTACTCCTCTTGATGGGAAGCTTAAACTGACACATAATCATATACAGTATATTGATTTACAACCCTTTGAAGTGTATGAATTTAATGGAGATAAAGATACTGTCAGCTTTGGAAGGGCAAGAGATTTTAACTTGATGCTCAAGAGTGGAGCGGAAGGGCGGCTCGATAGCGTATATATAAACAAAGAACTATTACTTTCAGAAGAAATTCATGGCGATTTTAAGGAATTCTTTTATTTCATATATGCCTGCAACAGGGATGTGTCTGTTGAAGTAGATGGAAAAAATTATAATATTGATCAATTTCAGACTCTTTTAATTAAAGTAGAAAGTGAATGTGTTTTAAATATAAAAATAAGTTCTGCAGGAGATGCAAATATTTTAGCAGCGAAAATACTTATATGGTAGTATATATATGAACATATAAAATAAATAAGAATTTAACGAGGAACTCATGAAACAGATTGTAATCTTATCCGATACTCATGGTCTACTACGAGAGCCTGTTATGGCTGAACTTATTGAAGCCGATTGCTTCATTCATGCTGGTGATATCAACACACCATACATCATTGAGTCAATACAAAAGTTTGGAGAGACCTATGTAGTGCGTGGTAACAATGATAAGGAATGGGCAGAATATCTGCCTAAAAGTATTACCGTCACAATTGAAGGCGTGAGATTTTTCATTGTTCATAACAAAAAAGATATACCAAAATACATAACAGATGTTGACGTGGTAGTATATGGTCACTCCCATAAATACTCTGCAGAAATTATTAACGGAGTACTGTTTCTCAATCCCGGCAGCTGCGGTAAACGGCGTTTTGATTTGGAACTTACAATGTGCCGTATGACCGTGGATGCAGGGCAATACCAGTACGAAAAGATGTTGATACCTTATTGATGATTTATGCAATATGTGGGTAAATAGGAATTTAGCGTGGGGCTTAATTTCAAGTTATTATGTTTGAAAAAGGAGAATAGGTGTAGTGGAAAACAAAATTGTTTATAGTTCGGAAGAAGATATTGAATTTATTCATTCGAGACTACGTGAATATAACAGAAAATACATGAGTGACTTTGATGATTATAATTTTCATATTGAAAAAGACGGTAAAATAATTGCAGGAATTGTTGCTGCTAGTACTTTTGATACATTAGAGGTGGAATTCTTGTTTGTAGATGAAAACTATCGTGGAAAAAACCTTGGGACTGAACTTTTGAAACATGCTGAAAACACTGCAAAAATGAACGGATTAAAAAGAATCCTGTTAAATACATATAGTTTTCAGGCTCCAGAATTTTATAAAAAGCATGGTTATTCTGAACTTTTAAAAATTGATCCTTGTTTTGGGGAATTCAGTCAATCATATTTCACCAAAAAATTGTAAACCAATTGATATTGTGAACAGTAGTCTAAATTAACAAATCTCCCACTGTCAGAGAACTTGGAGGAGCCCTTTTTTGTAATCGCATTATGACACTGCCTTTGCATATTACAATGGAACAAAATCCTCCTGGAGAAAAAATATCAGCTAAGTCAGGAAGAATCGTGACAAGCAAATAGCCTGTTCCTTGAAAGGCGTAAGGTAAAAATCTCTGTCAAAATCAGTGTAAAGCCTTGACTTGGTCAAATCAATCATCAAGTGTATGCTTATTCAACATACGTTGCAAGTCTATCTGAGGAGATTTTTTCACAGGAGGATTTTTCTGTAATTGTTTGTATATACATTTCAAACATTCTGATTATTGATCTTTCTGTGGAATAATAGTAGTTACATGATTGTTCGAAGGTATATATATTTGTGTTGGCCACGGCTATTGATGATGGTGACAAAAATATTGATGGGGTATTTTGATGTCTGCATACGTTAAAGTCAATAGTATCTGAGATGATATAAAATTCAATATTGCTGTTTTTTCTCATACATTCGCATATATACAAAATATGTTCTGTTATCTGTTCTTTTGTAAATTTATGTTTATGACCGCCAATTTCAATGATACCCGAACTTATATACTGCAGCAGCATAGATTCGTAAATTAGCACTCTGACATTGTTGTGCCTGGTATATTTTTCGAACGTATTGCTTACCTGAATAAGATAGTTAATATGTTCATCCCATTCAATACCTTCAATGTCAGGTTTTTTGTGTCCAATCAGATAATTTATAATATCTTTAGGAATCAAAAATGCAGGAGATTCTGAAAATAAAATACAAAGCTCATTTTGTGTCAACTGATTTAGTTGAACGTTGGTTTTTCTAAAAGAAATAGGAACGACATAACTCAATGTTTTTTCCATATGAGGCTGAATCAGCTTGTAGCTGTTTTTAACATCCTTAATATATTCTTCGTCAAAGCTGTAATAGCATAGGAAGACTACATTCTTTAAATGAACAATATTCATTGCAATAGCATTATTGATAATTAGGATTTTAGGAACTTCATTTTTTGATTTATATATATTGAAGTCAATAAAATAATCACCGGAAGTTAATGAAAGGATGTTATTACAGAATATTAGGGGATTATAGTCATAGTTTTCAAAGGAAGCGCAAATATTAAGTTCTAATGTATCCGGTTTCATTTCATGCAACTTTGAGATTATTTGATCCATTTGATATTCAAATTCCTGAAAAAAATTCATGGTTGTGTTAATGGTAATATTTTTAATTCCGCTATATTCTAACTGTTGAATTACTTTTAATATTAAGTCGGTTATTTCTGTTTCAGAAGTAACTACAGAAATATTTTTGTCCATATTACTTTCCAGTGTTGAAAATTCTAAATCTGAATAATATGCACTGAGTAAATCTGATTCTATTTTTTTTGAGGATTCATCACCACCAAGGATGACTGATAACTTTTCGCAAATAGAATCAATATTTTTTTCTGAAGGCAATTTATTGCCTGTAATCCACTTGCTTAAATAAGTTGGGTCATAGCCAAGTTTTTCGGAAACAATGTTTGCCTTACTACCGCTTTCTGATATCAGATTTTTAAGTAACTTTCCAAAATTATTATCCATACATTCACCCTCATATTTTTTTATCTCTTAGCCTCTATTATAACACAGAAGATGAATCAATTGAACATAAAAATAATAAAATGAATTTATTGATATAAATAGTATACATATTAGTTCAATTGAATTCAATATAATATGTGTTATTATGAATTTAAGTAGCAAGGATTAATTAAGCGAGGAGGTGTTGAGCGTTAGATTCTACTACCAAAAAAGAAAACGTATTCAATTTAAATGTAGGAGGAAATCATGGATAGTAAAATAAGTTTGCCACAAGTTATTGCGATGGGTGGAGCATTTATGGGATTTGTAATAGGATCAAGTTTTGCCTCTGGACAGGAATGCTTGCAGTACTTCAGCGGACATGGAGTTTGGGGAAGTATTGGAGTTGGAATTATTGCACTTATACTATATGTCTGGTTTAACACAGTAATTATTGAGGACGGTAGGAACTTACGATTAAAACAAACAAATAAAATCTTTGAATATTATCTGGGAAAATATTTGGGAACTTTTTGTGAGTGGTTTACTCCAATTATGCTGTTTTTTGTTTATGCAATGATGATATCGGCTGCAGGTTCGACATTCCAGGAATACTATGGAATAAATGGTGACATTGGTAGAGTCATAATGATTGTAGCTTCTTTGGCAACAGTTCTGTTGGGACTTAAAAAACTGGTTCAAATAATGGGTATTATTTCTCCTTTCCTATTAGTAGGAATAATCGTAATAAGCATAATGGCAATTGTTGATAATCCCCAGGGAATTAAGGATGCTGATGAAATCTTAAAAACCGTAGAGACAAATAGCACTTTTAGCAAGTGGTATACCTCTGGTCTAATGTATGGAGCCTACACAGTAACAGGTGTTGTTCCATATCTTGCAGGCATTGGTGCTTCTACGGCAACAAATAAAAAGAATGCGATTTGGGGAGGAATATTTGGCGGAGGTGCATTCATTATTGCAGTTATGATTATGAATTTTGGATTACTTGCTAACATTGATGTTGTTTATAGCCTTGAAATTCCGTCACTATATGTTGCTGATCAGGTTAGTCCTATATTTGGTCAAATATTCGCTATATTGCTTATTCTTGGTATATATACAACTGCAGTTCCAATGATGTTTACTGCATGTAACAGAGTATCAGAGGATGAAAAGAGCACCAAGTTTAGAATAGCAGCTGTTGTAACGGCAATAGTCGGTTTCGTTGGAGGTCAGCTCTCTTTTTCAACCATGGTAGGGATTATATACCCAATATCAGGATATGTTGGGCTAATCATATTTGCAGGAATGATCTACACTAAGTATATTAAGAAAAAAACATATGAATACTTCTTAAATTCAATAGATGAAATGACTAATTAAGGGCGAATAAAAAATATAAGTTATGATATAGGAGGAAAAGAAAATGTATAATTTTGAATTAACAAGAGACTTTGCAAAAGAATTGGATAAAGAAGATAGGCTGGCAAGATACAAGGAAAGGTTTTATATTAACGAAGGCGAAATCTATATGGATGGCAACTCGTGCGGATTGTGCAGCAAAGATGCCGAAGAAACCTTGCTTAAAGCATTAGAGGACTGGAAGGAATTAGGAATTGGTGTTTGGACTAAGGGGGGATACTTCCTGTATCAGGACAAGTTAGGGGCAATGATGGCACCAATGATTAATGCAGACCCGGAGGAAGTTACATGCGGAAACAGTACGACAGTTAATATTCATCAGGCTGTTCATACCTTTTATAAGCCCACACCTGAGAAAAATAAGATTATCATGGATGATATTAATTTCCCTACGGACAGGTATGCTGTAATGAGCGACATAAGGGCACATGGATTTAATCCTGAAGAGTGCCTTAAGGTAGTAAAGAGTCGTGACGGTGAATATATATATGAAGACGATATAATTGAAGCCATGACTGATGATGTTTGCCTCGTTCTGCTCCCTGCGGTTCTTTACAGGTCAGCTCAGCTTGTGGACATGGAAAAGATTACAAAGGCAGCCCATAAAAGAGGAATTTACGTAGGTTTTGACCTTTGTCACTCTATTGGTGTAGTGCCACATGACTTCAAAAGAATTGACCCTGATTTTGCATTATGGTGTGATTATAAATACTTGAATGGAGGGCCCGGTGCAATTGCTGGTTTGTATATAAATAAAAAACACTTTGGTATGCAGCCTGGACTTGCCGGGTGGCAGGGCAATAAAAAGGAAACGCAGTTTAATCTTGACCAGAATTTTGAACATGCTTCATATGCCGGAGGCTGGCAGATAGGTACACAGCCTATACTGTCAATGGCACCGCTTGAAGGTTCATTGAAAATGATTAATGAGGCAGGACTTAAAAACATCAGAGAAAAATCATTAAAAATTACAGCTTATATGATTTATCTGATTGATAAAAAGCTTGTTAAGTACGGTTTTGGGGTAGGAAACCCGAGAGAGGATTCTATAAGAGGCGGACATGTTGCTCTGACACACAGTGATGCACTGAGAATTAATGAGGCATTTAAGGACAACAAAATTATACCTGACTTCAGGTATCCAAATGTTATCAGATTAGCACCGGTTCCATTGTATGTTTCATATGAAGATGTATATGAGATGGTTGAAAGAATCATAAAAATTATGGAAAATAAGGAATACGAAAAGTATGATAATAAAAATCGTGAAGGTCTTGACAATAAAATAAATTAACTTTTATTAACAGCAAAGCTTCAGAAAAATCTGAAGCTTTTTTTACGGAAAGATGTACAAAATAATTGTTTGACAAGTTAAAAGTAAAAGTGTACTCTTATATGAAAGTATTAGAAGATGAAAGCAACCTGCAATTTTAGATATTTTATAAGAAAGGCGGTCTATTGTAATGTCCCTGCATTACAGAGGGGAACTGGGCATATAGAAGAGATTGATTTAGTGTTTGATCGTGAACAAAGATAAATTCTAATTTGTCGGGTGGTTTTGAACCAAGGATTATTCATATACCATGAAGGAGAACAATACATGAATAGAATTGAAAAAGTTCGAGAATATGTAGATACTGTACTGTTGCATATGTCAGATCCTACCGAACGCAGATGCGGCTATTTACATTTGTATGGTGTTTCACAGGCATGTACACTGATTGCCTCAAAGAGAAGAGAAAACACTGAATTGGCGACAATAGCTGGTATGCTTCATGATATTTACTCGTATTCAACGATGGATACAAAAGATCATGCACATAAAGGAGCTGCTATGGCAAGGGAGATATTATCCTCGCTGCAAATTTTTACTGATGATGAGATTGTGACGATTTGCAATGCAATATATAACCATAGTAGTAAGGGCAGTAAACATTCACCTTTTGATGAGGTGATAATTGATGCAGATGTTTTGCAGCATTGCTTATATAACCCTCTATTTAATGTTGCCGAACATGAAAAACAAAGGTATGAAGCTCTTAAATCAGAGTTCGGTTTAATGTAAGGTATAAGTATAAGTATAGCGTTCAAATTCCAGTCTGCAGACTCAGACAAATAGGAATTTGTAGGGAAGAGTAAATACAGGATAAAAGCTGTGCTAATAGCCATCGGGTAAGAAAAAGATGCCTCCTTTAGTGGGAGGTTAAGAAAAATATTTTAGATATCTTGTTGTTTAACTTCGAGTTGCAATCAGTGTAAAGCCTTGACTTGGTCAAATCAGGATTTATAATATCTGTGTATGAACCATGATATAAAATCATTTCAAGACACCTCGCTCTTGCATAATCTCTTTTATTTCACGGATAATATATTCTTTGCCTTGTGTGTGAAGTGCATCATAATTGGGCACGATATAGCTGTCTAAAATATCACTGTCAAATGTAAGCATTTTATATATCTTATCACCTGTTGTTTTAAGGTTATCTGCTAATGATTCTATACAAAAGATTGCAAATAATAGCTGTTCAGGAGTCATTTCTGTTTTTGTTTTCATTACAAACTCATCTCCTCAATTTTTTCTTACTTATTATAGTATCTGCAATGTATCACATTGTCAATCACAAAATGATTGTGATAAAGGTTGTGAATTAAGGTGTATTATAAATGTTTTTTTAAAGAAAAAGAAGTAGCTAATATTTTTGTGAGGGTATTATATGGTTTTCATTGCTAATAATTTTAAAATATTATACAATAATCCTGAGAGAAAAACAGTAAATTATTTAAGTAATGAATTAATAGGGTGTAATAATGGCTCATCCATCCTGACCAGTTAATAATATTTACTTGGATGAAGAAACTAAAATACTGGACATTGGCTGTGAAACAATCTGCTATATGGTTCTGATATAAGTTTGTCTATAAAGAAATTTGTGAGGTAAGGAATATGGAATATTTTTTACAAGGGTTAACAATGGGGCTGGCTTATGTGGCACCAATTGGTTTACAGAATTTATTTGTTATTAATTCAGCATTGACTAATACCAGAAAAAGAGCGTTAATAACTGCTATGATTGTAATTTTCTTTGATGTATCGTTAGCATTAGCTTGTTTTTTTGGGATTGGTGCACTTATGAGACGATATGAATGGCTGCAGATGCTGATTCTTTTAGCAGGCAGTTTAATCGTAATCTATATTGGAATAGGACTGCTTCGCTCAAAAGTTGAAGAACTTGATCGAACTAAAGGTTCACTATCCATTAAGAAGACAATATCATCTGCATGTGTTGTGACATGGTTTAATCCCCAGGCAATCATCGATGGAACTATGATGCTGGGAGCTTTTCATGTTACATTGCCTGCAACACAGTCAACGCCATTTATCATAGGAGTGTCTGTTGCATCATGCTTGTGGTTTACAGGACTGACATTGACAATATCAATGTTTAGCAGCCGATTTAATGCGAAAACGATGAAAATAATCAATGTTGCTTGCGGACTTGTTATTATAATATATGGCGTAAAGCTGTTTATAAATTTTATCACCATGGTATAAATAAACAGGATGTGTAACTGTAAATCTTGGAATGACACTGCGTTTGATAATTATTGTCATGGCTTTTACATTCCATAATTCTATAGGTTCATTAGAAGCTATTATTCTTTCAGAGTGGTCTGCAACATTTATTGGTATTTTCAATGTAGTTATAGTATTATGCGGATTGGTTTGTCGATATTTATTGGAATTTGGAGAAGTATCAAACACCTATAATTTTACCATATTCAATGTATCTTTTCAGGCAATAGCACTTGCAATGGTATCTACTGTTGTGTGTGTATTGGAACGAAAGAAGAACTGAATTCTAATTTATTTATAAAAATAGGAAGGTGAAAAACCATGGACAGCAATTGAAACTCTTGATGTGCTACCAGAACGCATCAAATTAATGGAGACGGAAGAAGAGCATACGATAGAACTCAGACAAATGCCCGTAGGCAGCTTTTCTGTATTCTTTCATATTAAAGAGGGGCGGGTAATTATTACAAGTTTCTTATATAGTGACAGTGACATATCCAAGCGTTTGATGATGTAAATAAGTGTAATGATAAATTCAGCACTGTGGTCAAAAAGATATCAGTTGAGATGATTGGCGAACATGGAAAGGTGGCTGTTAGTAATTCGGAAGTCTGCGGAATTAAACTGAGGCGCAGAGGGTGTATAATTAAATACTGTCCACCACGTTATATCCATTGTCACCTAATATGGCAGGCTTGGAGATACCTTTTTTAATTTCTTTAACAAAATCATCAAGTGTATAAACCATATTTGGAAACCAGGTTGCATATTTGCCGAGCTGATCCAAATCATGTGCATCGCTGGCACCGATGGGCATTAGCTGAAGCTCACTGCAATATTCAAATGCTTTTTTGTTTGCATCATAGAGAGTGCTTCCATTCAATACTTCTATTCCGGTAAGGCCCTTTACTGATTTTAAATTTTCCTCAAGACCTCTGTTGTTGTTCCTAAAAGGGTGGCATGAAAAACAAACACCTCCGCACTGAAGAACATAATCTATAAAAGACTGTGCATCTATTCGTTCAGAAGGTATCGAATCAATTCCAAATGCGGTTATATCCCCCTGGAGTGAAAAAAATTCAACTCCCACAAAGATTGGATATCCCGTTTCCCTTGAATATTGTTCCGCAAAATTCTTAAGTCCCATGCTGTCATGGTCTGTAATACAAATTGCATCAAGCCCTCTTGCTTTTGCAACCTCTACCATTTGCTTAAGCTCCTGAAATGCGTCAGGTGAAAAAGTCTTTTCGTGTAAATGCATATCAACTAACATATATAATCCTCCCAGTTAAACTAAATTAACAATATCACATGGACGACGCATTTTCAAATAAATAAAATTCATAATAAACCTAAAAAGCATAACTTTATTTTATTATATTTTTTATTGCTTTCATGTTATGATAGCACCTGTAATAAATTGAAATAAAGGAGAACTACCAATGAAAAAAATTAAAGTGCTTATCTTTTCTGTTATTTTGATTTTAGGTTTGGCTGCGTGCGGAAATAATTCCCCTGCCGAACAAAATAATGAAGTGCCAAAACAAGAAGATACAAGCAAAGCTCCTGCGGACGAAGCTTCCCAAAAGGTTGACCTGACAGGAAAAACATTAAATGTTGTTACAACCAGTGAAACCTATGTTCCGCTTTTTGAGAAATTCACCGAAGAAACAGGAGCAAAGGTTGAGTTCCTGTCAATGAGTTCGGGAGAAGTTATTTCAAGAATTAAAGCTGAAGGCGGAAAACCAATGGCTGACCTATGGTTTGGAGGCGGAATTGATGCATTTATGCAGGCTAAAGAGGATGGAATACTTGAACAATATGCTTCGTCGGAGGTAGAAACGGTTCAGGCTGAATATAAAGATGTTGATGGATACTGGCTTTCAAAGGGACTTACAGTGGTGGGATTTATGGTTAACCCTGACTTATTAGAAGAAAAGAATCTTGAAGTGCCCAAATCCTGGGAGGATCTTGCAGATCCCAAGTACAAGGATGAAATTATTATGTCCAATCCTTCAATTTCAGGGACAAACTATGCGGTAATTAAAGGTTTAATTGATTTGTTTGGTGAAGAAAAAGCCTGGGATTATTTTTCAAAGCTTAACGACAACATTCCTTTCTATGGTAAAAGGGGAGGAGACCCTCAGGAGAAGGTTGTTGCAGGTGAATTTGCCATAGGAATTATTCCTGTTTCCAAGACACTTTTTGATATTGCAGATGAAAACGGACTTGAAATAATCTGGCCGGAAGAAGGAATTCCATGGGTTCCTGAAGGAGTTGCAATATTTAAAAACAGTGAGGGTGCGGATGCTGCGAAAGCATTTGTTGACTTTATGCTAAGAGATGAAAATCAGGAAATTTTAGCTGAACTTGATGGTAAAGACGGTGCACAGATGATTAAACCCGGAATTAAGGGTTATGATACAGGTCTTCCAAAAGAAAAACTCATTAAGCAGGATCTATCTACCTTTGGAACTCAGAGAGAAGAAATTCTCAACAAGTGGCAGGAAGTAACCAAGGATAAAGAAAGTAAATAATATAAGAAATATTTTCAAGGGGCACTTTCGGGTGCTCTTTATTTTGACTATTTACCGATATATTGATATAATGACCACAATAAGGTGGAGCTAATGAAAAATGCCAAAAGAATTTTAGACAAGCTTTTAATATTAATTTTATATATTTCAATTTTAATATTTATATTATACCCGTTTTTATGTGTTTTTTATCAGGCTTTATTTGTGGATGGAAGTTTTAACACAGGTGTACTCAGTGATTTCTTCACAAATGATATTAAGCTTTTAATAAACAGTTTAAAGATTGCGGTTTTATCAACTATTATTTCAACAACAGCTGCTGTTTCAGTTGGGATTTTTTATCTTGCGTCTAATAATCGTGTGCGGAGAATAATCAATTCAATTATGATGCTTACAATGATTTCTCCGCCCTTTGTCACTTCTCTTTCATATATAACCCTGTTTGGAAGAAGGGGGTTTATAACTCATGATATATTGGGTCTTACTCTGAATACTTACGGAATGTGGGGAATAGTCATGATGCAGTCATTAGGGTTTATTTCCCTGAACAGTTTAATTGTAACAGGTTCGTTATCGCAGCTTGATTCTAAAGTGATTCATTCTGCAAGGGATTTGGGTGCAAATACAACTTCGGTGATTAAGGATATTATTATTCCGATGCTTAGACCAACTACATTAATAACGGCACTTCTTACTTTTGTCAGAAGTCTTTCGGATTTTACAACTCCTGCTATAATCGGCGGTAATTTTAATACAATGGCTGCGGAGGCCTATATGAGTATGGTGGCGTATGGTGATATAAGGCGGTCTTCAGTCATAAATGTAGTTTTATTTATACCTGCAATTTTTGTTTTTATTGTTTACAGGAAAAATATAAAAAAGACTGATATGAATGGACAGAGTGAAATTGAGGAAAGTGCAATTAGTAAAAAAGGAGTTCTTTATAATATAATTAAAGCTGTTTCACTGATTTTTATTTTCCTTATACTTATGCAATATGCTTCAATATTTTTTTCAGCCTTTACAAAAAAACAAAAAGGCATAGCCTATTTTACTTTGCAAAACTTTATTGATGCAAAAGCTTATATTTCGGGAACATTTGTCAGAAGCATTGCCTACTCTCTGATTTCAGGTTTATTCGGTGCAATCCTGGGCATCCTCATAGGGTATTATCTTGAGATAAGGAAACTGCGTTTTATGGGCTTCATTGACCTGATTGCAACCATGCCATACATTATCCCCGGATCTTTTTTTGGAATTGGTTATATACTCGCTTTCAGAGGTGCACCCTTCTTCCTCACAGGAACTGCTGCAATTGTTGTTTTGAATGTGCTGTTCAAGCAACTTCCTTTTTCATCTAAAATAGGAATTGAGGCTGCAAACCAAATAAGCCTTGAGACGGTAAATTCGGTAAAGGATCTTGGAGGGATAGATTTTGATGTACTTGCAGATGTTGTTTTTCCAGTGAGCAGAAATAGCCTGTTCACATCATTTGTAAATGGGTTTACGGCAACTATGACAACAGTCGGTTCAATTATTTTTCTGGTTTATCCGGGGCAGAAGGTTGCTACGCTTGTAATGTTTGATGTAATACAGAGTGGTAAGTATAGCGTGGGTTCTGTTATTGCAGTGCTGATAATTCTTATAACAATGTTTGTGAATGTGTTGTTTTATAAGATTCTGATAAGGAGGGATGAAAGTGTTTCTTGATGTTAGCAATCTGACAAAAAAGTACAATAAAAAAACTGTGGTTTCCAACATATCATTTGGAATTGAAGAAGGAGAGCTTTTAACAATTC
>ENA-UOOR01001493-UOOR01001493.1-fermentation-metagenome-genome-assembly--contig:-NODE-1493-length-27385-cov-18.513063_pt1 | contig 27385 bp, 26 predicted proteins | sample MGYA00245780_ERZ724029 | MGnify/ENA primary metagenome ERZ724029 (study PRJEB28704, sample SAMN03018315) | fermentation metagenome | biome: anthropogenic terrestrial biome; feature: soil... | reverse complement strand
TTATGTAAACCGCCTGAGTCATTCTGCCCAGGCTACGCGCCAAGGCTGGGCAGAATGACTCAGCCCCGGACGACCCCTCGCTGAGTCCACCGTCATGCCCCGCCATGGGGGATGATGATAGGCCCTGCGGGCAACGATGGCTGCACGTACCCGGAGAGGAACGCAGGCCCATCTGAGCTGGGGGGCAGGCGCTGCGCGGCCGCCAGAATCTTGACACGGCCGGGCCTAAGTGCTATGTTTTCCTTAGCACTCCCAGCTTGCGAGTGCTAATGCTAGTTGGCGGACGCAGGCTCCGACATGAGCCCGACACGAGCCCGACGTGAGCCCGACGTGAGCCCGGCGATCAGCCCGACATGAGCCCGGCGATGAGCGCACAGAAGGGGTGAGAAGCGATGGCGGAGAACATGGCAGAACGCAAGAAAGCGATTCTTCGTGCAGTCACCGACGACTACATCACAACAGCCGAGCCGGTGGGTTCGAGGACCATCGCGCGTAAGTACGGCCTGGGGGTAAGCTCGGCCACTATCCGCAATGAGATGGCCGATCTCGAAGAGGAAGGATACCTCGAGCAGCCGCATGCGTCCGCAGGCCGGATCCCGTCCGACAAGGGATACCGGTTCTATGTGGACTCGCTCATGACCGGGCGCTACCTGCCGGGGTTTGAGGAGAAGCGTATCAGGCTTGAATACGAAAGGCGGCGCGACGAGATTCGCGCGCTCATCAGAACCACAGCCAGGGTGCTCGGAGATATCTCCCAGTGCGCCTCGGTGGTGGTGGGGCCGGCGGTCAAGACTGCTGAGATACGCCACATTCAGCTCGTCCCGCTCAGCTCCGAGACGGTCCTGGTTCTGGTTGTAACCAACGCAGGACTGGTTGAGCACCGTGTGCTCACGATAGAGCACACCATGCACTCGGCTGATCTGGACCGGATATCGCGCATCCTCAACAGCAAGCTTCGCGGAAGCACGTTGGCGCAGATGCGCGGAGCAGTGCTGCGGGAGGTTCAGGCGGAGCTTTCGGCTTACGCCGCGTTTCTGGATCAGATGTTCGAATTGCTGCTTGCGGCGATGCATTCGCCGGATGAAGAACGGGTGTATGTAGACGGGTTGATGCAACTGCTTGCGCAGCCCGAGTTCAAAGACGTAGATCGCGCTCGGCCGGTACTGGAGTTTCTGGAGTCCGACGACTTGGTGCTCAGAGCGTTGGCCGTGGCGGGCTCACGCGGCCTTGGGGGCACGGTAGTCACCATAGGCTCCGAAAACGTCCGAGACGAATTGCAGTCCTGCAGCGTGATCAGCGCGCCGTACGGCGTTGCCGGCAAGGTAGTGGGCACCATTGCTGTTGTGGGCCCCACGCGATTGGACTACTCGACGGTGACCGCGCTGGTTGGGTACATGGCCGAGGGTCTGTCGGATATACTCGCCCGGCTGAACTCTCGCGAATCTGGCGAATGAGGCGGTGTTGGCGACGGCGACGCGTGATTACTACGATGTGCTAGGGGTCGAGCGGAACGCATCGGAGGCGGACATCAAGAAGGCCTACTGGGACCTGGCCCGGAAGTATCACCCCGATGTGAATACCGATGACCCTTCGGCCGAGACGAAGTTCAAGGAGATAAACCAAGCTTATCAGGTGCTTTCCGATGAGGAGAAGCGTGCAATATACGACAGATTCGGCGATGAAAACGGGGTCGGGGCCGGGGCCGGGGGCGGCTGGTCTTCCAATTCTGGAGGTTTCGACCCGTTCGGCAGCATATTCGACGCATTCTTCGGTGAAAACCCGTTCGGCGGCCGAGCCGCGCGACCGGGTCCGGCTCGCGGTCACGACCTCAAGCAGTCTGTGGAGATGACTCTGGAAGAAGCGGTATCGGGCGTCACCAAGACGGTGCGTGTAGAGCGAATGGGCATGTGCAAGTCCTGCGGCGGGGAGGGCGCGCGTCCGGGCACGTCCAGGGCGACATGCCCCGAGTGCGGCGGGCGCGGCCAAGTTCAGTCTGTGAATAGCACTCCGTTCGGGATGTTCACGCGCATAACCACCTGCCCGCGCTGCAATGGCGAAGGCACGGTGATCGAGAGCCCGTGCGACGAATGCCGCGGCGCCGGGCGCGTGCGCGAGGCCGTCCGCCTGGAGGTGGAAGTGCCTGCCGGCGTAGATACAGGCGCCAGGATCCGGGTGAGAGGAGAAGGCGATGCCGGCACGCACGGCGGTCCGCCGGGCGACCTGTGGGTCTACATCACTGTCCTGCCGCACTCTCGGTTCGAGCGCGATGGCAACGACTTGCGCATCGAAGTGCCCATCTCATTTCCCCAGGCAGCCCTGGGCGATGAACTGACCATACAGGCCATCGACGGCGCCGAGGTAAAGGTGAAAGTACCTGCCGGCGCCCAGAGCGGAGCCGAGTACCGCGTGCGCGGACGCGGTGTGCCGCTGCTGCGTGGGTTCGGCCGGGGCGACATGGTGGTTCGCATCGCAGTCTTGACGCCCACCCGCCTGAGCGCCAGGGAGCGAGAGCTCCTTGAGGAACTCGCCGGACTGCAGACAAGCAACGCGCAGCCCAGGGGCGCCAGGAAGAAGAAGCGTCAGGGGCTCTTCGGCCGGGCCGGACAGGCGGGATCGAAAGGGACGGGGTGAAGGGTTGATCTGGGCCGAGGTATGGGTTGAGGCGCCCGACGAACGAAGTGAGTTGATCGCCCAGGTTTTGCGCGATGCTGGGGCTGGTGGAGTCGCATTCACCGGCCCTTTGCTGATGCGCCGGTCGGCCGAGGCCGGCGCCGCGGGGGGCAAGCTCTTTCCGGAGGACACTCCGTTAACCGAGCTGATCAGGGTCACGGCCTACTATCCAGCGGACGATTTGCTGGAGGGGCGGCTTCTGTCCATCCAGTCGGCTCTGGACGCCACATTCGGCGACAGGCCCGGCGCGGGCGGCGCGCGTCCGTCCGTGTCCGTGGCACGAGTCGCAGGCGAGGACTGGGCCAGCGCATGGAAGCAGTACTACCATGTGGACCATGTGGGCGAACGCGTTGTGATCGTGCCGTCCTGGATAGAATATGCTTCTGCGCCGGGGGAGGCGGTGGTGCGCCTCGATCCGGGGGAGGCTTTCGGAACAGGGCAACACGAAACCACCCGGGGCTGTATCATGGCTCTTGAAGAATGCCTACGGCCCGGGGCGACCGTGCTCGATGTGGGCTGCGGTTCGGGCGTGTTGTCTATCGTCGCCGCACAGCTGGGCGCCGCGAGCGTGGTTGGGATCGACATCGATACTGTCGCGGTGAGCGTGGCGAGGAGTAACGTTGCCGCGAACGAAGTCGCGGATCGCGTAGCCATACGCGAGGGAGATCTTGCCTGCGACATTCGGCAGGCATTCGATGTAGTAGTGGCGAATATCCTGGCCGACATCGTGATAGAATTGGTCCCGGAGCTCCGGCGTGTGCTAGCCCCCGGCGGCCTTTTCATCTGCTCGGGTTTTGTGGACAAGTCCGTTGCCCGCGTTGAGCAGGCGCTTTGCGCCGCCGACCACCGCATGATCCGCCACATTCAGGTTGAGGACTGGGTCACTCTGGTTTCGGCAGCCGACTAACTCTGTCTGGTCTGGGAGATAGCCAAGATGTGAAGACTCTTCGTAGCATCGGACGCGAGTACATAGCGCGCATTGCACAGACAGCCGAGACAAGCATCGCTGCTGTGATCGAGGAAGAGCGAGGAGCGGGCCCTGTTGAACCGCATGGCGTTGGTCGATGCGGACTTCGAAGAAGCTTCCGGAATCGCCTTGATCGCTGGACCCGAGGGAGGATTCTCCCACTGCGAAGTGGAACTAGCCAAACGTTACGGAGCCCTGACGGCGGCCACGGTCATCATGTACGAACTGGGGGAATTCGGGCAGTCGCAATGGGTCGGGTCATCTTGACGTGTCAGCCTTTTCATCATACAATGACATCGGAAGATACCCCCCTACCGTATAGGGGCCGTGGCCCTGCCTGCGAGGGTGTCGCCGCGTCTGGCACGCCCGGCGCTGCGGGAGTCGGCAGCGGGCACGATGCGCACACTAATCAGAGGCATTTCACAACGGCGTGCGGCGCCGGGGCGGGATCTGTAAGGGAGGACTAGAGCTGATATGGCGATAAGCAGCAAGCCTGTTGTTGTTACTGATGCTACTTTCGAATCGGAGATCGGCAAGCATACTGGGGTGTCGATCGTCGACTTCTGGGCTGCCTGGTGCGGACCCTGCCGGATGCAGGGCCCCATTATCGACAATCTCGCAAGCGAGTACGCCAACGGCGTCGTCAAGGTGGCCAAGCTGAACGTGGACGAGAATCCATACTCGGCAAGCCAGTTTGAAGTCATGAGCATCCCAACGCTTATCATCTTCAAAAACGGCAAGCCCATCGACAAGCTGGTGGGCGTGACTCCGCTCCCCGTGCTGAAGCAGCGTATCGGGCGCGTTTCGATGTAGTAGTCGCACGAATCGACGCATCGATGGCTCTCAAGGGATTCAAGCCCGCCTCCATGCCCCGCTGTCGGGTTGGAGGCGGGCCTGTTGGTATCCGAGTTGCCGGCACACTGAAGCATCGGAGACTTGAGATTTCGGCCAATTGTCGAACACGCTGGCAGGAATTCGCCGCCAGTAAGCGAATACACTTCTGAGGCTTGCAGGGGACATGCTCCCCGAGAAAAAGAGGAGGGCGAAACTATGAAGAGGGCAAATATCCTGAGGCTTATCGCCGTTGTGGCCGTTGTCGTACTTGCTTCGATGACCACCGGCTGCTTGAAGGCCGCTATCACGGGCAAGATTGAGCCGGCTAAGCTGACGCTGGCCCCGGAGGACGTAACCTTCGACGGCACACTTACGCTCACGATGACCGGTCTGCTCGGCGCTGCCAACTATGACGCTCTTGACGTCGAGTTCTTCCAGGGAGACGCGGCTGTCGAAGGACTGGACATCAAGAATGTGAAGATCAACCTGAAGGTCTCGCCGCTGGGCAAGGTCGACTCTGTCAAGCTTAAGGACATTGAGGGACTGGCAGTCCCGGAGGCCCTGTGGGATGCTGAACAGAAGTTGACGGCCAACAAGGCCAAGTTCACGGTGAAGCCTGGCGCGGGCTTCGGTCTTGACCCGGTTGTCATCGAAGTCGAGCTTGAGAAGGCTAATCCTGTCTAGTAGTAGTAGACGGCATTTGCGCGACGGGGGTCCCAGGCAGTCTGCGCTCTTGGGGGCCCCTGCCTCACTTTCTGCTCGGATATGCCGATATGGGGACTAACGGCCTCTGCCTGAGTAGATCGATTCCTGAGAGAGGCCACTGGAGGTGCGTTGATTGAAGAAACGTGTTTCGCTCATCGCTATCGCGGCGCTCCTGCTAGTCATGGCGACTACGCTCGCAGGGTGTAGCTTCGGCGCGCCAAGGATCTCGCTGACCTTTGTCCCCCAGTGCGCGAAGCTCAGGGTCGGGCAGTCCATGCAGGTTGACGTGACCATTAGGCTGGACGGTTTTGGGTTCTTTACTGTCAAGCGGCTCAGTCTGAAGTACCTTACCGCAACCGGCGATGAGCTCCAGAATGCCGAAACGTACGGCTTGCCCACCGGCGGCGATCTTGGTAAAGAGATTCCGCTGGTTGGAACGATGGGCTTTGCCAGCATCAGGAAATCCCTCACCGAACTCAATAACGACGAGCCGGTTACGCCTACGGCGGAATGGTGGCTTATCCAACCGCGCCCTATGAAGATCGTGTTTACATTCTTCGACGAATCCGGCAAGGCCGTGGGCAGCGGGGAACTCGGGCTCGAGTGGGACAATGTTGTCGGCTAATGCGCGCGGCATCCGCGAAAACTAGAGCAACGGGAGTGCAATCAGGGCTCTGATCTGAGAGTCTCTGGATGGTATGCGATGGGGGCAGGCGCACAGATGAACGTACATACTCGCTACATCGCCCGCGCAGCGGTCATAGCCGGGGTATACGCCGGCCTGTGCCTGCTTCTCGCCCCCGTCTCCTACAAGGTCCTACAGGTTCGGGTGGCTGAGGGGCTTACACTCCTGCCCATGGTATGGCCTGAGGCTGTGGTGGGGCTGACCTTGGGCGCGCTCATAGCCAACACGACCGGTCCCTTCGGGATTGTCGACATTGTTTTCGGAACGGCGGCAACGGCGATCGCCGCCTGCCTCACCTACAGGTATCGCCATTCTCGGATGGCGTACTTTTTCCCCATTCTCGTCAACGGTCTTGTCGTCGGGGGATACCTTCCCTTCGTGGCGAACATGCAGATCCACGTGTGGACCATCCCCGCGGCCATGCTCTCGGTGGCCGCGGGAGAGGCGGTCGCTGTGTTCGCCGTGGGCGTCCCACTTCTCCGCGCCCTGCGCAGGATAGGCGTGATACAATAGACGCAAGCATAGACGCAAGAGGAGACTGACTGTGCGCAGGGTTGCCATTGCCACGCTTGGATGCAAAGTGAATCAGTACGATTCGGACGCGCTTGCGCTGCAGTTCCGAAAAGAGGGCTTCGAGGTCGTGCCGTTCGGCGACACGGCCGATGTGTATGTGGTGAACACATGTACGGTGACGCAGACCGGCGACAAGAAGTCGCGCCAGCTTATACGGAGGGCTCATGCCCGAAATCCCGAGGCGGTGATCGTGGCGACCGGCTGCTATGCGCAGGCCTCGCCGGCTGAGGCCGCCGCGATTCCCGGGGTGTCCGTGGTGTCGGGTACGTCCGACCGCGCCGGCATTGTCCGGGAGGTCATGAATCTGGCGCAGCGCAGAGGCGCCCCGGCAATGCTCGTGTCCGGCATCGGCGAGTGCCGTGTCTACGAGGAACTTCCCTCCGAAGGCACGGCCGAGCGCACCCGCGCCTACATCAAGATAGAAGACGGGTGCGAGAACTTTTGCTCATACTGCAAGGTCCCATATGTGCGCGGTCCGGTTAGGAGCCGAAGCATCCACCGGATTCAGGATGAACTGCGGCGCCTGGCGGCCCTGGGGTTCCGTGAAATAGTGCTCACCGGCATCGACCTGGGCGCCTACGGGCGCGATTTCGGTGGATCGCCGGATCTGGCAGATGCGCTTGAAATGGCGGCGAGCGTCGAAGGCATAGCCCGCGTTCGCCTGAGTTCAGTCGACCCCACAGATGTCAGCAGCAGGCTCCTCCACGCCATGGGCTCTCACCCCGCAGTCTGTCCGCATCTGCATGTGCCGCTGCAATCCGGCGATGACGGGGTGCTGAAGCGCATGAACCGCCGCTACAGTGCCGCCGAGTTCGAAGCCGTTGTAGCTCGCGCCCGAGAGCGCGTTGGGGGCCTGGCGGTGACGAGCGATGTGATAGTTGGATTTCCGGGCGAGGATGAGTCGGCATTCGAGGCTACTATGGATCTGTGCAGGCGGGTGGGGTTCTCCCGTCTCCACGTCTTCCAGTATTCCAAGCGTCGCGGCACCGTTGCCGCCGGCCTCGATGGGCAGGTTCCGAGGGATGAGAAGGAACGCCGCAGCCAGCGGCTGATCGATCTCGGGCGGGAACTGGCTCTCAGGTTCCATGGGGGCCTGCTTGGCCGGAGCGTCCAGGTGCTGGTGGAGAAGTCGGACGGGGCGGAATGCGAAGGCCTTACCGGCAACTACGTCCGGGTATTTGCCAGTGCCGCGGCCCAGGGCGGGCGCCCGGTTCCGGTGCCGCCGCCCGGCGCGCTCGCGACTGTGCGGGTGATAGAGGCCGAGGAAGGTCTGGTGCGCGGAATCGTAGAAGGATCAGGAGAGGGGGTGTAGAGTGTGGACGATTGCGTCTTCTGCAAGATAGCGGGGAAGCAGATCCCATCAGCGCTGGTTCACGAAGACGACCAGTTGGTGGCGTTCAATGACGTCAACCCCCAGGCTCCCATGCACATGCTCATCATTCCGCGGGAACATATTCCCAGCCTGGGGCAGCTGGACTCGGGCCATGATGAGCTTGTGGGCAGGGCGCTGCGGCTCGCGGCTGAGCTGGCGAGGCAAAAGGGACTGAGCGAGAGTGGTTACCGCGTCGTCATCAACTGCGGGAAGGACGCGGGGCAGAGCGTAGGCCACCTCCATTTTCATGTGCTCGGCGGGCGCGTCATGGGCTGGCCGCCGGGATGATCGGCAAAACCATCCCGCGGCGTGATTGACACTGCCGGAATGCTTGAAGTATAATTTGACAAGATTGCCTCGTGGGCCGTCCGCGGATCCACGAAGCTACGTGCAGCGGTGTTGGGTGATTCTCGCACGGAGAGGGGGGTACCCGTATGTCAGAGATCAGAGTCGGAAAGAATGAATCGCTAGATAGCGCGCTCCGCCGTTTCAAGCGGCAGTGCCAGCAGTCGGGAGTGTTGGCCGAGATCCGCAAGCGCGAGCACTATGATAAGCCTAGCGTGCGGAAGAAGAAGAAGTCCGAAGCTGCCCGAAAGCGGAAGTACCGTTAGGCAGTGTGCGACTTGACCCCCCTATAGTGCGCTGGACCAGGGTTGTGGGAGAGACGATTGTCTCTCCCACATTATTTTCCCCTGCATGGGCAGATTGATGTGGTGAGACTGGCATGGAAACGGAGGATTGCCGGGCGTGAGACTCCTTCGTAGACTGGTCCGCGGCGAACCGCGCAGGCCCAGGATGATACTGGGACGTCCCCCGCTGCCGCTGGAAGAGGTCGCGGACGGAATCGGGACTGCTGGTTCCGGGGCACTGCCGCCGGACTCGCCCATCCCCGACACACTGGACCGCGTCGAGCAACGGTTGGGCGATCTTCTGGGCGGAGGCAGCCCGGACGTGATCCTGCGCCGGCTGGTCATCTGGACCAACCCCGAGATCGATGGATTGCTCTTCTACATTGAGGGACTGGCATCGCGCGATGTGGTTAACTTGGTTGCGCTGCGCTCTGTGATGCTCGCCGAGCGCGTGCCCAGGATGGACGCGGCCGCGCTGAGCCGCGACAACATCGCCTCGACCTTCATGACGCACCTCGTTCCGTCCGGGCAGATCTCCGTTTTGTCCTGCATGGACAGGATCGTCGAGCAAGTCCTGACAGGCGAGGCCGCGCTGTTCATCGAGGGCGCGCGCCAATGTGTGGTCTTCGAGGCCAAAGGCTGGGAGCACAGGGGGATTGAGGAACCGCACACCGAGAAGGTGGTGCGGGGGCCGCGCGAAGGCTTCTCCGAGTTGCTGCGCGCCAACACTGCGCTGGTCAGGCGGCGCCTGCGCACTCCCGACCTTCGGATGGACTCCATGAAGGTGGGCCGAAGGTCCAGGACCGACATCGTCCTCGCTTACATCGATGGGCTTGCCAACCCACGCCTAGTGGCCACGGTCCGCGAGCGGATCGATCACATCGATACCGACATTCTGCCCGATTCCGGCTTCATCGAGGAGTTCATAGAGGACTATCCATACTCGCCATTTCCTCAGATCCAGTATACAGAGCGCCCGGATCGCTTCTGCGCAGGGCTCTCAGAGGGACTTGTAGGCATAATCGTAGACGGCAGCCCAATGGCTCTCTTGGCCCCGGGCAACTTGGCGAGCTTCTTTCAGTCGCCCGAGGACTACTACGAGCGATTCCCGTACGGCGGGCCACTGCGCGCCCTAAGGTATGCGGCGGGCGTCACCGCCCTTATCTTCCCGGCGCTGTATGTGGCTGTATCCCTGTTTCACCAGGAGATGCTCCCCACCAAACTGGCTCTTGCAATCGCTGGATCGCACATGCCGGTGCCATTTCCCGCGCTTGTCGAGGCCCTCCTGATGGAGGTGGCCCTCGAGCTGATAAGGGAGTCGTCCATCCGGCTGCCCGACCCGGTGGGGCAGACCATGGGGTTCGTAGGGGCCCTTCTGCTGGGCGACGCGGCCGTGTCGGCCGGGCTTGTGAGCCCGATCATGGTGATAGTCGTGGCTGTGACCGGCCTGGCTTCGTTCACGATCCCGCACTACCCAACCGGCCTGGCCATCCGGTTGCTCAGGTTTCCGCTTCTCTTTCTCTCGGCCTGGCTGGGTCTGTTTGGGCTCATGGCGGGGCTCATGGCCATCGCCCTGCATCTGGGAGCCCTGACGTCTTTCGGAGTCCCGTATCTTGAACCATTGATGAAACCCAGGTCAGCGTTGCGTGATGTGATATGGCGTTCGCCGGTGTTTACTTTCAGCAAGCGGCCGGAGTACGCAGAGCCGCTGGATCAAGCGCGCCAGAAGAAGTTCATCCGCACCTGGGATCCGGGAGTGGCCAAGATGGCTCGTGAGGCTGGCGACGCGCCGGACCAGACAGGATCGGGCGCTCTGGGCCGCAGCGAAGACAAAGGGGGGAGCGGCGACGAGAAAGGATAGCAGAGATGAGATCTACTACACCCAGGTGGTGATACTCACAGCCGAGACCGTGTTTGCCACCGGTTTTCTGGGTGTGGCCAGGCAGCTGGTGCCGGTGGCCGGAACGGCCGCCTGGATATCCTGCTTTCTTGGGGCCGCCGTGGGCCTGCTGGTGGCCTGGCTTGCCGGACTTCTCGCCCAGCGGTTTCCCGATCAGAACCTGGTCCGTATGGCCGAGGGCATCTTCACTGCGCCAGTTGGGAAAGGCATAGGGATTACATTCACGGCCTATTGCACCTTCATCCTGGCCATCGGGTCCAGGCAGTTCGTGCTGGCCATATGGATACCATTCCTTCAGAACACCTCTCCGGTGCTAATAAGCGCTGTCTTCTTCCTGCTGATAGTGTACGCCGCGTACCTGGGGATCGAATCAATCGCCCGGGTATCATTGCTGTTCTTCACCGTGGTGGCTTCATCGCTAGTGCTCCTGATCTGGCTAGCCGTACCGGTATCAGTGCCCGCCCGGCTGTTGCCTCTGGGCGGGCTGGGAACAGTTCCGGTTCTCAAGGCCAGCCTGCTGGCATCGTCGTACGCAGGTGAATGCATCGTCGCGCTTGCCTTCATCAGGCATCTCAAGGACAAGCGCGGCGCAGCGCGCGCCATCGGGACCGGCGCCGTCATCGGGATGGCGGTGATGGCTCTCGCTACGGGCATCGGAGTGATGATGCTGGGCACGCGCGGCATATCACGCGCCACATTTCCTGCGCTCGAGACCGCCAGGATGGTGGGCGTGGGCGAGTTCCTGGAGCGGGCCGAGATCCTTTTTCTCGCTCTTTGGTTTTCTGTAGCCCTGCTCAAACTGGCCGCAGTTTTCTATGCTTCCGTGACATCGGCAGCAGACGTTCTGAACCTGAGGGACTACAGGCCGCTCATCATCCCCTACGCGATCCTGGCCACTGTGCTCAGCCAGATTCCCAGGACCGATGTAGAGACATTTGCCAGCGTTCGGTGGTTTCTCACCTACACTCCGTGGTACGCTGCCGCTCTTCCGGCACTGCTCCTATTGGGAGCGATGGCGGGCGGACTGAGGGGAGGGGGGGACCGCAGTGGAACGGATCGACGGGAAGCGCGCTGACGCGCGAGGTCGGGCGACCTCGGCCGTTGTCCTCCTGGTCCTCCTGCTCCTCGCGTCTGTGTCAATTTGCGGCTGCACAGACGCGCGAGAGATTGAGAGTGTCGGGTTCATCCTGGGACTGGGGATTGACATCGCGGACGGGGGCAGGGTGAGAATCTGGGTTCAGACGGCCGTCCCGTCCTCCAAGCCCGAGGAGGCCGAGAGGCAACCAGCCTGGACCACATCGTCTGAGGGCGAGAGCGTGTGGGACGCCATGCGCAAGCTGAACAGCAGGTCAGCCAAGGCGCTTTTCCGAGGGCACATTAGGGTGCTGGTGTTCAGCGAGAAGTACGCCCGTGGAGGCATTGCGCGTGCCCTCGATGTGCTCGCTCGAGACGGGGACTTTCGCTATAAGTCGTGGGTCGTGGTTACATCTGACCCCATCGAGCGGTTGTTCGCAGTCCAAGCGGAGCACGAGACAGTTGCCTCGTTGCACGTGAATGACATCATGCTCAGCGCGACCCGTTCATCTACGGCGCCTCTGTCTCGGTTCATGGACCTCATCACGTCTCTGGAACAGCCGGGTGATCAGCCATTGCTGGCCCGGGTCAGTCTGGTCAAATCTGAACCCGCATCGGGGGAGTCCGAAGCGGGACAGGGAGCCAACGCGGGCCAGGACGGTGCGTCCGGCCAAGAATGCGTCGAGATCTCCGGCAGCGCTGCGTTCCACGACGACAAGATGGTTGGATGGCTGGATCCGGAGCAGACGGCGGCGGTGCTAATGATGAGAAACCGCCTCAGAGACTACTCCTTCACCCATCGCATGCCGGGCCGGGAGGGCGGCACGGTGGGAGTGAGCCTGAGCGGGGTGCGCGCGGCCATAGAGTTCCCGGCGCAGGCCAGTACAGATCCGGATGCGCTCAGAGGAGCTGAAGTCAGGATCCGTGTGCGGGGGGGAGTGGACATACGCGAGGTCAATTCCGGGCAACAGGCGATGAACAGGCAGTCGCTGGACGAGCTGGCCTCCAGGCTGTCGCGACAGATAGAGGAGAACTTGGCCCAACTCATACACACCGCTCAGCACGTGCTGGGATCGGATATCATTGGGATTGGGGAGACGGTGAGACGCCGCGTTCCGTCCCGGGTATGGGACCGGGAAGTATCTCCCACATGGCATGATACCTTCAAGACTCTGAAGATAGTGCCCGATGTGAGCGTTGAAGTAGTGAAGCGCGGAATGACCACATCCTCGCCGGTGCCCGAAAGGTAGCGGTAATGATATAATCAAGGTAGCGGCTTTACTCGCAGTTTCCGGAACTCGCGGAGTTATCTGGACGTAAGGGAGTATTGAAGAGAGGAGGGACTCGGGCTTGAAATCGAATAAGCGTGTCACTATCGCGCTTGCGGTCGCGCTGGCATCTCTGATGTTTGTCGTCTGCGCTTCCTGCGCTGAGGCGGCCGATGCGGCGCCTCTGGTCTATTCCGTGCCTATCAAAGGGCCTATCGAGCATGGCGTTGCGGCCTTCCTCGCGCGAGGGCTGCGCGAAGCCCGCGAGGCGGGCGCCGAGGCGGTGATCATCGAGATCGATACCCCGGGAGGCTTCGTCGACGCCGCGCTCAAGATGCGCGACTCGATCATGACGGCGGGCGTCCCTACAGTGGCTTTCGTCAATACCAGGGCATGGTCGGCGGGGGCCCTGATCGCCATCGCCTGCGGCGATGTGGGCATGAAGATGGGAGGCTCCATGGGCGCGGCCGAAACTCGGCCAAAGGAGGAGAAATACATCTCCGCCATGCGAGCCGAATTCGAGGCTACCGCGGAGATGCGAGGACGAGACCCCAAGATCGCCGGCGCGATGGTCGACGCGGACGTGGAGATCCCCGGCCTGATCGAACGGGGCAAGATACTTACGCTCACGGCCAAGCAGGCCAAGGATGTGGGATACTCCGACTACAATGTGCGCGATATCGGCGACCTGCTGGAACAGGCCGGCCTGGCCGGAGCCGAGCTACATGAGGTGGATATGACCTCCTCTGAGTGGCTGGGGCGGGCGCTTACCAACGAGGTCGCAGCTCAAGTTCTTCTGACGCTGGGCCTTGTGGGGCTGGCCGTGGAAGTGTTCACCCCCGGTTTCGGGATTCCGGGAGCCATAGGTCTGGTCTCTCTGGCCCTGTTCTTCGGAGGCCGGATAGTGGGCGGTCTGGCAGGATGGGAAGTAGTGGTGCTGTTCCTGGTGGGCCTGAGCCTGCTGCTTCTGGAGCTGTTCGTGATCCCGGGTTTCGGCGTGGCAGGAATACTGGGAATTGTTAGTATATTTGGAAGCCTGATTCTGAGTTACCCCACGCCCGCTCAAGCCATGGGCGCCATATCGATCTCCATTGTGGTCGCAGTCTTCCTCATATTCCTGCTGATTCGCTTTTTGTCGCGAGGCGGCAAGAAACTGGGGCGTGCCGGACGAATTGTGCTGGAGCACAGCGAGGCGCCGGAGGAAGGCTATGTTGGAGTGGAGGATCTACGGTCACTGCTAGATGAGGAGGCGCGCGCAACCACGCCGCTTCGACCGGTTGGGGCTATCAACGTGGGCGGCCGGAGGGTCGAGGCCATTTCGGAAGGCGGTTTCGTGCTGGAAGGGACGCATGTGCGCGTGGTTCGGGTAGAGGGAAACAGGGTGTTCGTCAGGCCCATAACTGAGGAAGAACGGGGGGGTTAATGTAGTGTACTACATGGGTGCAATCGGCTGGATTATTCCGCTTATCGTAATCGTATTTCTGCTGGTGCTGTTGAACTTCATCCCGATCGGTCTGTGGATTTCGGCGTGGGCCGCGGGTGTGCGGGTGGGGCTACTCACTCTGGTCGGAATGAGGCTGCGCAGGGTGGCGCCGATCAGAATCATCATGCCCATGATCAAGGCTGTGAAAGCTGGTATACCGGTTAGCGTTGATAAGCTCGAGGCCCACCATCTGGCGGGCGGAAATGTCGACCGCGTTGTGGACGCTCTCATCGCTGCGCAGCGAGCTGATATCGGCCTTCCGTTCGAGAGGGCGGCAGCTATCGACCTAGCCGGGCGGAATGTGCTCGAGGCGGTGCAGATGAGCGTCAACCCCAAAGTGATCGAGACGCCGGTAGTGGCGGCTGTGGCCAAGGACGGCATTGAACTCAAGGCCAAAGCGCGCGTGACTGTGCGCGCCAACATCGATAGGCTGATAGGAGGCGCCGGAGAGGCCACAGTCATAGCCCGAGTGGGCGAGGGCATAGTGACCACCGTGGGCTCTGCTGAGAGCCACAAGGTAGTACTGGAGAATCCAGACATGATCTCCCGTACGGTTCTGAACAAAGGCCTCGACGACGGCACGGCCTTCGAGATTCTGTCGATCGACATTGCCGATGTCGATGTCGGCAGGAACATAGGAGCGCGCCTGCAGATGGATCAGGCCGAGGCCGACAAGAACATTGCACAGGCCAAGGCTGCAGAACGCAGGTTCGCGGCTCTCGCCTTGGAGCAAGAGAACAAGGCCAAGGTGCAGGAGATGCGGGCGCTGGTCGTGGAGGCCGAAGCCGAGGTTCCGCGCGCCCTGTCGGATGCTCTAAGAACCGGCAACATGGGAGCCATGGATTACTACAACCTTCTGAACCTGAAGGCTGATACCCAGATGCGCGACTCCATCTCGCGGTCTACGGGCAGGGCTGGCATGCCGGATGATTCAGGGCCGGATGCCGGTATGAAGTGATGCCGCCGATGCAGGCGGCGAATCGGGCTTTCACCGGGGGGTGGCTGCGGTGGATGGTCTAGAGGGGCTTATCGGGCTGATATGGTTCATGGTGTTAGTGGGGTCAGTCTTGCGCGCCGTGATCCAGGCCAGGAGACGTGCTGAGCAGGGAGCGGCCAAGAGAGCCATGCAGCGGGCGCCGGGCCGATCCGATGCCCGCACGCCGGCTCCGCGGCGGGCGATACCGGACCTGGGAAAGCAGGTGTTCAGGACGGGGTGGCCTGTCTACCCCGGCCAGCCGGCCCAGCCGGTGGTCGTGGTCGAACCCGATCAGAGCCTGCGCGAGGGCGTGTCATCCGAAGGCGTGTCTGCCGAGGGCGACGATGCCGAGGGCGACGATGCCGAGGGCGGCTATTCCACCGAGGGAGACGGCCGCGACATCCATCGTCGGCTCAGGCAGGAACGGTCGGACGAATGGCAGTCTGAAGGAGTGCGCAAGTGGGAAATGCCTGCAGGTACCGGCTCCCTGGGCGATGTGGGCGAGGCTCTGGACGAGCCCATGCTGAAGTCGGCCGACACGTTCTCGGTTGAAATCGAACAAGAGACGATGGATTGGGCCTCCGACGAGGAGATAGACGCCGGGGGGGTTGGCGCTGCCCAGGCTGGTGGCCGCAGGGAAGGCGATGCCGGAGGGTGGCAGTTGCCGGGCCGTGTAGGGCCGGGGCAGGCCCTTGCGGGGATAGTGTGGGGAACTGTGTTGGGTTCCCCTCGGTGCAGATTGACTCGGCACGGACGGTAGTGTAAGCTCTGTGTGTAGGCTACGTACAGGCCATGCGCTAATCGGCGACTCAAACTGAATATGCTGCTTTCACGAGCGAAAGTGCGCCTAGGGTTCCACTTCAGTGCCGCGCAAGCGCGTGGCGGAAGGTTCGGTCCGAGCGGCGCAGGCGCCCTTGGCGGCGCTACACCTCAAGGGATAAAAACCCCGGCGGTCAGGTTTCACTCACCGTAGTGAACCGCCGGGGTTTTTCGTTTTTCCCATCACGGCAAGGAGGGAATGGATATGACTGTTGGGGTGGTTATGGGCAGCCAGTCGGACCTGGCCAAGATGTCGAAGGCGTGGGAGGCCCTTTCCGAGTTGGGCATCGGGTATGAGGTCAGGGTGATCTCGGCGCACAGGACTCCCGATGAAGCTGTGGCCTATGCCCGAGGGGCAGAGGAGCGCGGGCTGTGCGCGATCATCGCAGGCGCGGGCGGCGCCGCCCACTTGGCGGGCGTGATGGCGGCCTACACCGTTCTGCCTGTGATCGGTGTGCCGATCGCATCAGGGGCCATGGGAGGCTTCGACGCGTTGTGCTCCACGGTGATGATGCCGTCGGGCGTGCCGGTGGCTACGGTGGCGATCGACGGGGCCGCCAATGCAGGGGTGTTGGCAGCCCAGATCATAGCGGTGTCCGACCCAAGGGTGAGGGAGAGGCTCACGGAATACAGACGTTCGATGGCGGAGAAGGTACGGCAGGTGGATGCAGAGGTGCAGGCACAAGCACAGGCAAAAACGGCAGGAGGCGCAGTTGATTGAGGTACGTAGCTGACATCGTCGTGAAACTGAAGAAGTCCATACTCGACCCGCAGGGCGAGGCCGTTAGGTCGGCCCTTGGGTCCATGGGCTACACTGGAGTGCAGGACGTGAGGATCGGAAAACGCATAGAGGTTCGCCTGGAAGCTGCTAACGAGGCCCAGTGCAGGCAGGCTGTGGACGAGATGTGCTCGCGCCTTTTGGCCAATACGGTCATGGAGACCTACGATTTCAGCGTCAGAGAGGAGCCTGGGGAATGAAGTTCGGCGTAGTCGTGTTCCCAGGGTCCAACTGCGACAGAGACGTTCAGACTGCGGCGCGCGCAGCCGGCTACGAGGCCGATTTCATCTGGCACGCTGCTACGGCCGTAGACGGGTTCGACTGCCTGGTGCTGCCGGGAGGGTTCTCCTACGGCGACTATCTGCGCACCGCCGCCATTGCGCGGTTCTCACCGGTGATGGCGGCGGTCGCCGAGTTCGCAGCGTCCGGCCGCCCAGTCATCGGGATCTGCAACGGGTTCCAGGTCCTGCTCGAGGCGGGGATGCTGCCAGGGGCGATGCTCAAGAATACCAGCTGCCGGTTTCTGTGCAAAGCGCAGCGAATCCGGGTGGAATCCGCGCGCACGCCGTTTACGCTCAAGCTCCGCCCGGGCCAGGTGATCACGTTGCCCATTGCCCACGGCGAGGGCAACTACTATGCCGACAGCGAGACGCTTGCGCAGATTGAACGGCACGGCCAGGTCGTATTCAGGTACTGCAACGAGTCCGGCGGCGCAACGCCCGAGTCCAACCCCAACGGCAGTCTGGGCAACATCGCCGGCGTATGCAACGAGGCAGGCAACGTCCTGGGGATGATGCCCCATCCTGAGCGCGCCGGCGAACAGATACTCGGCGGCGCCGATGGCAGGCTGATACTGGACTCAGTCGCCCAGTGGGTGCAGGGAGGTGGCCGGATTGGCTGATAGGCTAGACAACGAGCAGGATCGAGTTTGGCAAACGATGGGTCTGACCGATGAGGAATACGAGCGCATCCGGGAGCTGCTCGGGCGGGATCCAAACTATGTTGAGCTGGGCATGTTCTCGGTGATGTGGTCGGAGCACTGCTCCTACAAGAACACCCGGGCCGTCCTGCGCGATCTGCCCACGTCAGGTCCGCAGGTGCTGCAGGGGCCGGGGGAGAACGCCGGAATCGTAGACGTCGGCGATGGGCTGGCTGTAGTTTTCAAGATCGAAAGCCACAACCACCCTTCGGCGGTCGAGCCTTACCAGGGCGCCGCCACCGGAGTGGGGGGCATCATCAGGGACATCTTCACCATGGGCGCGCGGCCCATTGCGTCCCTCGACTCCCTGTGGCTGGGCGACCTCAGCTCCGCCCGAGCACGTACGCTGTTTTCGGGGATAGTGGCGGGGATCTCCGGCTACGGAAACGCAGTCGGCATTCCGACCGTTGGGGGTCAGACTGTCTTCCATCCTTCGTACGAAAGCAATCCGCTGGTCAACGCCATGTGCGTGGGCGTCATGCGCCATGACGACATCAAGCGAGGCGCCGCCACGGGCGTAGGCAACTCGGTGATGGTGATCGGCTCCACAACTGGCCGAGACGGAATACACGGCGCGACTTTCGCATCGGCCGACCTAACCGATGAGGCAGTGGAGCGCAAGTCGGCCGTTCAGGTGGGCGACCCGTTCCGCGAGAAACTGCTGCTCGAAGCGTGCCTGGAGCTGGTCGCGCGCGGATGTGTGCTCGGAATTCAGGACATGGGCGCGGCTGGACTGACATGCTCGTCGTGTGAGATGGCGTCGCGGGCCGGCACCGGGATGGTCGTCGACCTGGACCGGGTGCCGCGGCGCGAGACCGGCATGACGCCCTACGAAGTGATGCTGTCGGAGTCGCAGGAGAGGATGCTTCTGGTGCCGACGCCCGGCAAGGAGCGCGAGGTTCGGGAGGTTCTGGTCAAGTGGGGCCTGGAGGCCGTGGTAGTAGGCGAGGTCACGGCGGACGGGATGGTCACCATCACCGAAGGCGGGCGCGTTGCGGCGCAGGTTCCCGCTAAGGCATTGGCGGACGAGGCCCCGCTCTATCACAGGGAATCAGCGAAGCCGGAGTATGTGGACAGGCTGGCCGCGTTCGACACCGACGATGTGCCGGCGTGCGAGGATCTGAGCGGCGCCCTGCTCCGACTGATCGGCAGCCCCAGCATCGCCAGCAAGAGGTGGGTGTGGGAGCAGTACGACCACCAGGTGGGCGCGGGAACAGTGATAGGGCCCGGATCCGATGCGGCGGTGATACGTCTGCCTGGATCGAAGCGAGGCATCGCCCTGTCGACTGACTGCAATAGCCGATACTGCTATCTCAACCCGCGCCTGGGGGCGGCCCATGCGGTGGCTGAGGCTGCACGCAACGTGGCCTGCACCGGGGCGCGTCCGCTGGCCGCGACTAACTGCCAAAACTTCGGCAATCCCTACAAGCCTGAGGTGTTCTGGCAGTTCCGCGAGGCGATATCGGGGATGTCGGAGGCGTGCCGCGCCCTGGGTACGCCGGTCACAGGCGGCAACGTCAGTCTCTACAACGAGGACGGCGAGACCGCCATTCGCCCCACGCCCGTCATAGGCATGGTCGGCGTGATCAACGATGTGGAGCGCCGAGTGCCCATGGGGTTTCAGGCCGACGGCGATACCGTGGTGCTTCTGGGCGCCACGCGCGACGAGATCGGCGCATCGGAGTATCTGGCTGTTGTGCAAGGCGTCGAGGCCGGGCAGGTGCCGACGCTCGACCTTCAGGCCGAGGCTCGCCTGTGCAAGCTGCTGTGGACTGCCGCATCGCGCGGCCTGCTCAGCTCGGCGCATGACGCATCCGAGGGTGGCCTGGCAGTGGCTCTGGCCGAGTGCGTCATTGCCGGATCGCGCGGCGCGAGCTTGTGGGTTGACGGCGCCGGCGCCGATCCGGGGCTAACCACGGATCGCTTCCTGTTCAGCGAAAGCGGAGCCAGGGCAGTGGTAAGCGCGAGCCCGTCCACTCTGGACGCATTTCTTGCGCTCGCGGCAGAACTGGACGTGCCTCTCGCGGTCGTGGGTCGCGTGGGCGGCGACCGGCTGTGCGTCAGGTTCGGGCCGGTGCCGGATGCGACTGCGCGCGATGGATCGACGCTCGGCGAAGCGGATGCCGCGCGGCGCATCGATGTCGGCATTGAAGCGCTGTCGAGTGCGTACGAGGAGGCAATACCATGCGCCATGCAGGGGTAATGGTGGCGCCCGCTCTTCCTTGGGACAGGCCCAGGGAAGAGTGCGGCGTGTTCGGGGCGTGCATGGATGCGGATGCAGGCGCGGACGCCGCGCTGACCACGTTCTACGGTCTCATGTCCGTTCAGCACCGTGGACAGGACAGCGCAGGAATCGCGTCGAGCCGAGAGGGGCGCATTCGGGTCATCAAGGGCCCAGGACTAGCCGCTGAGGTCTTCCACGAGGACGCGCTAGCCCGCTTGAGAGGATCGCTTGCTATCGGGCACGTGCGAAACGCGGCGCGCGCAGACGAAGACGACTCAGCTATACAGCCTTTCGTTCTGCGCTTCACAGGCGGGATGATGGCCGTGGCGCACAACGGCAGCATCACCAACAGCCAGGCCTTAAGAGACCGGCTGGGGCGCTCGGGAGTGGTGTTCCACAGTGAGTCCGATGCCGAGGTCATCGGCTCGCTGATCGCCCGCTACTACTCGCTGGGCATGACCGGGGCGATAGAGCGCGCCATGGAAGACTTGGAGGGCGCCTACTCCTTTCTGATCATGGCGGATCAGTCGATATACGCGGTGCGCGATCCGTACGGGTTCAGGCCGCTGGCGCTAGGCTCGTCGCCGGATGGATGGGCGGCGGCGTCCGAGACGTGCGCGCTGGACTCTGTGGGGATGGCGGGGAAACGCGATGTTGAACCCGGCGAGATCACGGTGATCACCAAGGACGGGCTGAGGCGGGTATCGACTCGCGCGTCGAGACGGGGCACCGGCAGAGCTACGTGCATTTTCGAGTACATCTACTTCGCGCGCCCCGATTCTGTGGTGGACGGCATCAATGTGGCCGCCGCTCGGCATGCTCTGGGCGCGCGGCTGGCGGACGAGGCTCAGGTAGAGGCGGACGCGGTGATCAGTGTTCCCGAATCCGGCGTCGCGGCCGGGCTGGGATATGCAGAGGCCAGCGGGATCCGCTACCAGCAGGGGCTGATCAGAAATCGGTATCTGGGCCGGACGTTCATTCGCCCTAAGGCCAGTCAGCGCGAGACGGGAGTGCGCCTGAAGCTCAACGCGGTCGAGCACGTGTGCGCCGGGCGGCGCGTGGTGTTGGTTGACGACTCCATCGTGCGCGGCACCACCAGCGCTAGGTTGGTAAGCTTGATGCGCAAATCCGGAGCGCGCCAGGTGCACCTTGGGGTGTCATCGCCTCCGGTGAAGTTCGCGTGCGCGTATGGGATCGACACGTCCCGCGGGCGCGAGCTGGTGGCCGCCACCAGGAGCGTCGAAGAGATACGCCAGCTCATAGGCGCCGACAGTCTGCATTACTTGTCGGTTCAGGGAATGCTCCAGACCATGCACGCTCTTGCATCGTCTTCGCCTTCAGTGGATGGAGGCAAAGCGGGGTTCTGCACCGCCTGTTTCAGCGGCGTCTACCCGGATCGGGCCGAGCCGTGCGAGTGCGCTCGCGCACGGATCCCGGGTGCGGAAGGCACCGCCGATGGCATCGCGGACGGCTCCGCAGGGCGGCTGTCGTACGCCGAGGCCGGCGTGAACATCGACGAGGGCGACCGGGCGGTGGCGTTGATGAAGCCCGCCGTTAGGAGCACTTTCACAGCCGACATCGTGGGAGATGTGGGAGGATTTGGCGGGCTGATCAGGTTCAACTCGGCCGGATATGAGGATCCGGTGTTGGTGTCGGGCACCGATGGCGTGGGCACCAAGCTCAAGATCGCCTTCGCCATGAACCGCCACGACACTATCGGCATAGACGCCGTGGCCATGTGCGTCAACGATGTGCTGGTGTCTGGGGCGCGCCCCTTGTTTTTCCTGGACTACATCGGCTGTGGGAAGCTGGAAGCCGAGCAGATAGCGCAAATCGTGTCGGGAGTCGCCGAAGGATGCCGCCAGGGCGGCTGCGCATTGGTGGGGGGCGAAACCGCCGAGATGCCGGGGTTCTATCCGGACGGGGAATACGACATCGCCGGGTTCGCAGTGGGCGCCGTGGATAAAGGGCGCATAGTCGATGGCTCGGGCATCCGGCAAGGAGACGTTGTGATCGGGCTGGCATCGTCCGGCCTGCATTCCAACGGTTACTCCCTGGCCCGAAAGGCCCTTCTCGAAAAGGGCGGCTTCACCGTGGCGCAGGCTCTGGACCAACCGGAGTTCGGCGGCACTCTGGGGGAGGAGATGCTCAGCCCCACCAGGATATATGTGCGGTCTGTGTTGTCGCTTCTGGAGCAGGTTCCGGTACTTGGAATGGCCCACATCACAGGCGGCGGGCTTGTCGAGAACCCGCCGCGCATGCTGCCGGCGGGCGCCTCCATGCGGCTGCGATGGGGGTCGTGGCCGGTCCACCCCATATTCCGCCTGATTCAAGACGTGGGCAACGTGGACATAGACGAGATGCGCCGAGTGTTCAACATGGGCATAGGGTTCATGGTCGTGGTGCGGCCGGACGATGCCCAGCGCGCGCTGGAGATTCTGCAGGCCAGTGCTGAGAAAGCCTACATCATAGGGGAGATAGTCCCAGGTGACGGACGAGTGGAGTTTGCGGAGCAGTGATCGCGGGGAGGGACGAGGTCGTGCGCATACGTCTAGCAGTGCTGGTTTCGGGCCGAGGCTCGAACTTGCAGGCGATCATGGACGCCATCGGGGCCGGGCGTCTTGACGCATCGGTCGAGGTCGTGATCTCGGATATGCCCGATGCGCCGGCGCTTGAGCGGGCACGGGCGCGCGGCATCCCGGCGGTGGCTGTGCGGCGGCGGGACTATTCTTCGAGGGCGGAGTTCGAAACAGCCCTGGCCGACGCGGCGGAGCGGGCCCGACCCGACCTGATTGTGTTGGCGGGTTTCATGAGGCTCCTGGGCCCGGCGTTTCTAGACCGATTTCCGGGCCGAGTCATCAACATCCACCCTTCTTTGCTGCCCGCCTTTCCGGGGCTTGAGGCGCAAAGGCAGGCGCTGGAGTACGGGGTGAAGTTCACAGGCTGCACCGTGCATTACGTGGACTACGGTATGGACTCCGGGACCATCATCGACCAGCGTGTGGTGGCAGTGATGCCCGGGGACGATGTGGACAGCCTGTCGGCGAGGATTCTGGAGCAGGAACACGATTTGCTGGTAGAGGTGATAAGGCGGATGGGCGAAGCGATGAGCAAAGCTGCGGGCGAGAGGCCCGAGAGGCCGCGGGCGAAGCAATCGGCGAAGGGAGATGCGCGCTGTGGGCAAGAGCAAGCGTAGGGCGCTGATAAGCGTGTATGACAAGGAAGGTGTGGTCGAGTTCGGGCGAGCTCTGGCGGAGCTGGGCTTTGAGATAGTGTCGACGGGCGGAACTGCCTCGGCGCTGCATCAGGCAGGTGTGGATGTAACCGATGTTTCAGCTGTGACGGGTTACCCGGAAGTGCTGGACGGCAGGGTCAAGACTCTGCACCCGCGGGTGCATGCCGGCATTCTGGCGCGACCTACTCAGGAGCACACGGAGGCCCTGGAGAAGCTGGATGTGACCCCCATCGACATAGTCGCAGTCAACCTCTACCCGTTCCAGCGTACGGTGGAGAGCGGGGCCGGTCGGGCAGAGGTCGTGGAGAACATCGACATCGGCGGTCCTTCCATGGTCAGGGCGGCGGCGAAGAACTTCGAGAGGGTTGCGGTGATCGTTGACCCGGCTGACTACCCGGCTGTTATCGCTGAACTCAAGGAACACGGCGCGGTATCGCAGCAGACTCGGGCACGCCTTGCGGCTCGCGCATTTGGGCACACTGCAGCGTATGACGCGGCCATCGCCCGCTACTTCGCGGACCACGTGGCTAAAGACGAGCGAGCGCGGCCAGACAGGCAGGACGAGCTGGGCCGGGCCTGCCTGGGGCGGGACTTCACCCTGGGGGGCGTGATGGTCCAGACCCTACGCTACGGCGAGAATCCGCACCAGGCAGCGGCTTTCTACCGCGCTGCAGGCGCTCGCCCATGGGGGTTGGCCGCAGCCCGGCAACTGGGCGGCAAGGAGCTGTCTTTCAATAACATCGGCGATACCGATGGTGCAGTCAGGGCGGTGGCTGAGTTCGACGAGACCGCGGTGGTTATCGTCAAGCACGCCAACCCTTGCGGCATCGGGGTGGGCGCGAGCGTGGCGGACGCGTACCACGCCGCGCTGGATTCCGACCCCGTGTCCGCCTTCGGCGGGATCGCGGCGTTCAATCGCCCGGTGGACCTAGAGACGGCGCGGCTGATGTCGGAGATATTTCTCGAGGTCATCGTGGCACCGGGATTTGCCCCGGAGGCAATCGAGTTACTGCACGGCAAGAGAAATCTGCGCCTTCTGGAACTGGCCGCCGAGTACATACGCCCAGGAGCGGGGTGGGACGTTCGGTCGGTCGCCGGCGGTTTTCTGGTTCAGCAGCCCGACATGGCGGGCGAACTGGATCGGTCGGGGCTATCCGTGGTCACCCGGCGCGCGCCGGACGAGCGCGAGATGGCTCAGCTGGCCAATGCGTGGAAAGCGGTGGCCCACGTGAAGTCCAACGCCATAGTGCTCTGGCGAGGGAAGGGCACTGTGGGCGTGGGCGCCGGGCAGATGAACAGGGTCGGCGCGGCCAAGATAGCCGCGGAGCAGGCAGGTCCGCGGGCGGCGGGGTCAGTGATGGCGTCCGATGCCTTCTTCCCGTTTCCCGATACAGTAGAAGTCGCGGCGGCGGCGGGCGTGACAGCCATAATTCAGCCGGGCGGGTCGCTGCGAGACAAGGATTCGATTCAGGCAGCGGACGCGCACGGGATTGCCATGGTCTTCACAGGCAGACGGCATTTCAGGCACTGACGCCGAGGATGAGGATGGGATTGAGGTTGAGACGGAGCAAGAGGAGGCGCGCAAATGCCTGGTTTGTCTGATCTGCGTTCTCGCCCCAATGTGCTGGTCGTGGGGTCGGGCGGCAGGGAACATGCGATAGCTTGGAAGCTTGCGCAGAGCCCCAGGATAGGCCGGATCGTCGCCGCCCCGGGCAACCCCGGAATCGGCGAGGTTGCCGAGTGCGTCTCGGTGCAGGCGACTGACGTGGCTGGATTGGTTAGGTTGGCTCGTGAGGCAGAGTGCGACCTGGTCGTGGTAGGACCCGAGGCGCCGCTGGCGGCTGGGTTAGCCGATGCCGTGCGCCGCGAGGGCATCGCGGTGTTCGGGCCGAGCGCTGCTGCCGCCAGGATCGAATCCTCCAAGCACTACGCAAAGGGGATAATGGCGCGAGCTGGAATACCCACGGCGCATTGCGAGGCATTTGCCGACCCGGACCGGGCGCGCGATGCTGCGCGCGCGGTCGTGAGGCAAGCGGGCGGGGTCGTGGTTAAGCTGGACTCTCTGGCGGCGGGCAAGGGTGTGGTGGTCGCGGCAAGCCCGGAGGAGGCCGCGCGGGCGGTGGACGAACTCTACGCGATGGGCGGCGGGCATGGCTGTACGTTGCTGGTGGAAGAGAGGCTCGTCGGCCCGGAGGCCAGCGTAATGTGCATATCGGACGGTGCCGACATATTGGTTCTGCCCCCTGCGCGCGATCACAAGCGGGCGCTCGATGGCGATCAGGGCCCGAACACCGGGGGAATGGGCGCCGTTGCCCCTGCGGAACTAGTGAGCGGCAAGGCTGCTGTCGGCGCGGGTGCCGCTGCCGGCGATGGCAACGGCAACGGCAACGGCAACGGCAACGGGGCCAGGCACGCGGATGAGGCGATGCTGGCGAAGATAGAACGAACGATCCTGCGTCCGGCCATTGAACAGATGGCCGCGGAGGGCGTGCCTTTCGTGGGCGCGCTCTTCGCGGGGCTGATGCTCACCGCGGAAGGACCCAAAGTGCTCGAGTTCAACTGCAGGCTTGGCGATCCCGAAACCCAGGCGGCGCTGCCTATCATCGATGAGGACCTGCTCGATCTGGTGGAGGCCGCATGCTACGGCCGCCTGGCGAGTGCGGGCGATGCTAATCGGGCGAACATGGGCGCAAACCCCGGCGTCCGCGCGGTCGCGGCGGCCCCGGAAGCGTTGGCGGGCCCGAATTCGCGACCGACGAAGGCCGGCCGATCAGGCGGGGCGCACTGCGCGTGTGTGGTCATGGCCAGTTCGGGTTACCCCGGCGCATACAGGACGGGCATTCCGATAAGCATCCCGAGCCCGCTGCCGGCGGGCGTTACGCTGTTTCACGCCGGCACCGCGCTGCAAGCCGGTAGGCTGGTGTCGATGGGCGGGCGGGTGCTCGGCGTCACAGCAGTGGCATCCAGCGCTGCCAAGTCGCGGCGCCTCGCCTACGACGCAGTGGACCGAATCGGATTCGACGGCGCGCACTACAGGCGGGATATCGGGGGAGAATGACAATGGTTTTAGGGAAGCAATCAGAACCTGAGTGCATTCTTGACCCATACACCTGGGGGTATGTTGCAGAGGTGTTGTTTCGCTCCTCTGTGTCCTTTCTCTTTCGCCGCAGGCTTGACCCGTGCGGAGTATTCGCGAACAACCACGAGTTTCTTCCAATAACGAAGGGTTTTGTGGCGCGTTCGATTCGGTTGTTGCTGATCTCCAGACGACCGTCTTGCATGGTCGAAGTTGCGCCGCGCATCACCCAGTTTGCCCTGCACGCTCTTCCTCCTCGTCCTTGAACCCTGCAATCCAGTAGCAGAGCCGCCGACGATCGACGCCATGCTCCCTGCACCAGCCGGTAACGGTAAGCCCGCTGGCCATGAACTCCTCGACTATCGGTTTCCATCTCGTGCTCGACAGCGTTTCGCCCATAAGCAAATCCCCCTAGAATTCGCGTTCTCAAGGGGGATTATCGCACGTTCGCTAGCACAGATACGCGTGGGTGCTGTTTGCCGCTTACCAACAAGTGGAGCATGCATGTATGGTGTGAAAAGGTATGTGCAGTCTCCCTCATGGAGCACAGCTCGCAAACTTATGTCAGAATGTGAGCACAGCGCCAGCAAACCCCAGGCTCGCTCTGTCCCCGCCGGCCATGCCGCCTAGCCCTGAGAAGGACTTTGACGGGGACCTGCAGACCAGGGCTTTCGCCGACCCGCGGGATGATGCGAAGGCCTCTTCTGTGTTCGCGCTTTGATACGAGCAATCTGCTGATCGGCTTGGGGCGGCCTGCGGCCTTCACCATCAAGGGCTTTTCTGGTACCTGCGGCTTTCCCTTCAGGTTATGTTTACCACTTACGGGTTCTGCCGCAGGTTCGACACGAGCGCGCCAGCCAAGGCTGAATCGTGACCAGTGCCTCTTTGCGCTCAGAATCCCTCTCCGACAGATCCCCAGCTACAAGCGATGACCAAATCTGGGTTGGCAGCAATGGTCCGCCCTCAGACCCCCAAAAGGGCCCCGAGGAGCCCCGCTTTTCGCCGGATCGAGCCTTCCGCTTGCGAACTGAAGACCCTCCGTTTGATGAGCGAAGGCCGCGGCCCGCGCGTCCTGGGCAAAAAGACTCAGGCGGTTGACATAATGTTCACAACGGGGCCCCGAAATCGGGGCGTAGGC
>ENA-UOOR01001489-UOOR01001489.1-fermentation-metagenome-genome-assembly--contig:-NODE-1489-length-27426-cov-37.107194_pt1 | contig 27426 bp, 26 predicted proteins | sample MGYA00245780_ERZ724029 | MGnify/ENA primary metagenome ERZ724029 (study PRJEB28704, sample SAMN03018315) | fermentation metagenome | biome: anthropogenic terrestrial biome; feature: soil... | reverse complement strand
TAAATTCTCCTAAACCGCATTTATGAAACCTTATAGTCAAAGTCGCTTCTGGTTAAAGCTATGTCCAAATTTCCGTTTCGGCAGCGAAGTTGATCCAGGAACGCCTTTTGCGAGTACTCCTTATTAAATTCGACGGTGTAGAACAGGGTAAATAAAGTACCAAATTGGCTGGTTTTGACCCGGTTCATTTGCCAGGTGTTGGTGTACTGATCCAGAATATCATCGAACAGTCCTTCATAGTTAAGGTTTTCAGGCACAGACACTTTTAAAATCATGGTAGTATGCTTGGGGCTGGCGTACTTAAGTTTGCGCAGGAGCAGCATTACAGTTCCCAATATGATTGTAAAAATCCCGGCATATCCCAGATAACCCATACCACAGGCCAGCCCCACCGCCAGACTGAAGAAAATATAGGAGATATCCTCCGGTTCTCCCGGAGCGCTGCGGAAACGAATCAAAGAGAAGGCTCCGGCCAGACTGAAGGCCCGGGCAATATTATCTCCGATCAGCAGTATAATAATGGCAACAATGGCGGGCAGCATGATCAGCGATATACTAAACGACTGTGAACCTGCTGCTTTTCTGTGGATAAAGATATACACTTGACTTATTACCAACCCGCATACCAGCGCTGCCAGTATGATCAGCAAAGTTTTGCTGACGGTCAGCGTTTGGCCGATACCGGATGTAAATAGAGTATTAAACATAAATCGATCTCCTTCCTCAATTTATATGGCTTGGGCCATGATATGAGCATTAGCTGCATTAAGCAAATGATCTTTATACAACTGGCCATACTTGGAAAAACTGGTCGCATAAATTCCGTGCGTTGCCAGCAAATCAGCCAACCACAGCGGAAAAGCGCGGGAGACCTTGATCTCCATCAAATATATCCCCGGGAAGAGGAGGTCTTTCCCAAACCGGCCCTTTTCCAGGCTGACATCGTAACAGCGGCTGATTATATTGCGGTCAAACGTAACCCGAAATTCTTTGTCCTCCAGGCCGAACAAGGCTTGGCGGTCATAGCTGATATAGGCGGCCGGTCTAACCGGGCTGATCTGGCGGAAATAATCTATTTCATTCAGCACTTGTCCGGTTAAATAGTCCCTATCGGCCGGCTTTATCCCGTGATCCAAATAATTATAGGCTTCAGCCAGAGTGAGCGTAGCCCGGCGTTTGGTGACCACCCCGTCGATCTTCTTTTTTAATTCCAAAAAGACCGTAGCTTTAGGCGAAATATTGGTATTATAGGTTCTCAAGCGCAGTTTTTCCTTGTAAAAGGGTTTGGCCAGTGAATGGCGGATAATGCTGGAATTATCTGTATCATAATAGATATTGTATATAGTGTATTCCTGATCATTCTTACAGAATTTGTCCAAGCGCATGTATTCTGATAAGACCGGAAATATTGCATCATACTGGGCCTGATTAACCAGAAATTTTTTTTCGTATCTTTTAAATGTCGCGATAGCCATTACTAATCCCTCCGTTTCCGGTAACTATTTGCTTACCTCTGAATTTTATATTTGAGAGTTTTTCATAATTCCAAAAACCCCATTTGTCATTGCTATGAATAACGTTTTTTTGTCATCCTGAACGTAGTGAAGGATCTTTCCATCTCGGAGACTGCAAGATCCTTCACTATGTTCAGGATGACATTTGCAAAGTTACTGCTTAATCATAGGAAAAAGTTAATTATGCAAAACTTTCATTTACATGATACCGTCCTTTACTTAAATTGCTCTTAAACGTAATTTTACATTTCAACCCCGTCCATCCCCCTCGCAAGATGTGGTTAACCATGCTTCCCTAATGCTCACCGGCCGGTTTACGCATACCTGAAGTGCGTTTTGGAGTTTTTCAAGGGGAGCTAAATAAATTAAAATAGGTATGTAACATGAAATGTCTTTAAGTTTGGTTCGGAGGTTTTATAAATGAGAATACTGGTGGTTGAAGATGAAATACGTCTGGCGGAAACATTGGCGCAAATTCTTAAGCAGAGTAAATATAATGTAGATGTCGCCCATGATGGGGAAGCAGGTTATGATTGTGCCATGAGCGGCATATATGACGTTATTGTCTTGGATGTAATGCTGCCGGAAATGAACGGATTTGAGGTGGTAAGGGAGATGCGCCGGCAAAAAAACTATACTCCCGTTATCCTTCTGACGGCCAGGTCTGAGGTCCCCGATAAAGTAAAGGGTTTGGATTGCGGTGCCGATGATTATCTGACCAAGCCATTTGCGAATGATGAACTGATAGCACGTATCAGGGCTTTGTCACGGCGTAAAGGCGAAATTATCATGGACGAATTGGTCCTGGACGATTTACAACTGAATCTTGCCAATAATACCCTGCAATGTGATGATAAAACTATCCAGCTGGGACTGAAGGAATTCGAAATAATGAGAATCCTGCTGTCCAACCCCAACCTTATTGTACCCAAGGAAGACCTGCTGCTGAAAGTTTGGGGTACGGAGAGCGATGCGGAGGATAACAATGTTGAAGTCTACATATCTTTCCTGAGAAAAAAACTAGCCTATCTGAATAGTAGGGTAAACATCTGCACCATACGCAAGGTGGGTTACCGCCTGGAGGTAAAAAAATGATCAAGAAGTTAAAATACCAATTCGTCCTGATCAATATGCTGCTTATTGCTATGGTTTTGATCGGTATTTTTATTGCTTTTTATGCTTCCACTCAGCAACGGCTGGTCAGGGACAGCATGGATGTGCTGGAGCGTACTTTGATGAGGGAAAACCATGAACCGCCGGTGCGCCGGGAATTGGCCGGACCACCCAAAAATGAGCCCGGTTTTACCCCGGCACCTGCTTTTGTGGTGGCATTGGATGCCGAAAATAACATTATATTTGCCCAGGGAGAACTGTTTGACCTGTCGGACCAGCAATACCTAAAGACCATCGTTGAACAATGCCTGGCCGATGATAAAAATTCGGGGACGATTTCCGGCGAGAGTCTGAGGTATCTTAAACAGAAAACCGCTTCCGGAACCAAAATAGCTTTTGTGGATCGCAGTATGGAAATCAATACTCTGTCTACATTAGTCATTACTTCAATATTAGTAGGAATATTAAGCCTGGCAGCGTTTTTCCTGATTAGTTTATATCTGGGGGGCTGGGCTCTGCGCCCGGTGGAGAAGGCCTGGGCGCAGCAAAAGAAATTTGTGGCCGATGCGTCGCACGAGCTGCGCACACCTTTGACCGTAATACTGGCTAATATTGACATTGTGCAGTCCCAGCCGCAAAGTTTAGTGCAAGACCAGGCTAAATGGCTGGAGTATATTCAAATGGAAGCGCAACGAATGGATGTATTAATAGAGAACCTGCTCTTTTTGGCCCGAACAGACGATGCTCAAAGCCATATTGCCTTGTCCCGCCTTAATCTGAGTGAAACGCTATATGGTGCCATATTGCCGTTTGAGTCGGTTGCCTTCGAGCAGGAGAAGGAGTTGGAGACTAATATAGCGGCTGAGGTCTATGTTAATGGAGATGAAAACAAACTTAAACAGCTGGTGGGGATTCTGGTAGACAACGCGCTTAAATATTCCCTGGAAAAGGGCAAAATAACGGTTAACCTCGCAGAGACCAGCGAACACAAGGCGGTTTTGTCAGTGATTAACCGGGGTGTTCCTATTCCCCATGATCAGATTGAACATATATTTGACCGTTTTTACCGGGTCGACGAATCACGCTCCCGGGAACAGGGCGGATACGGATTAGGACTGGCCATAGCCCAGAGCATTGCCCTTATGCATAACGCCGAAATAACAGTGAAAAGTTCCGAGGAGGCCGGAACCATATTTTCCGTTGTTTTCAGCAGTTTGCCCCGGCCCAACCGTTTGCAGCCGGATTAAATTTAAATCAGTGTCATATTAACCGTTCATGGCCGCATGCCACCCACTTATAAAAATAGAGCATATCTCTAGCTCGTAGCCTGTCCCTACGGCCCCAAGCGGGCCTCTATCCTGTGGTCGAAGTAAGAGGCACATATGTCATCCTGAACGTTAGTGAAGGATCTTTCTACCTCCGTGTCGGGAAGATCCTTCACTAACGTTCAGGATGACAGTAGCATTCATAGCAAATGACAGTAACAGTATTTCTTAATTAGAATGCAGAAAAGAAAAGGAAAGCGCCGGTGGACACTCCCTTTTCTTCTGTTTTTATTTTAGTTATAGATTAATTGCTTGGAGGTTGACCTTGAGGTTGGCCCTGGGGGGGCTGACCTGGAGGATTGCCCTGCGGTTGACCCTGGGGCTGGCCTTGACGGTTGCCCTGCCCGGGGTGTCCGCCAGGGCCACCCGCAGCACTATGACCGGTGGCCGCAGTGCCGTCATCCGCAATACTGGTTACTGCGCTGGATATCTTCACATCGGTAAGCTTGGTACCGGAAGTATACGTACCGCCGGTATAAAGTCCGTCCTTGTTTGTTCCGCTGCAAGTGCCGCCTGATGAAAGGGTATAAGTTTTATCCTTTTTCAGTTCAGGCATACTTATAACGATAGACTGATAATCTTTGGCGGGGGCAAAGGTCAATATGGATTTACCGTCTGCATCGGATAAGTTAACTAATGTTCCCGCTTTCTGAACGGCAGTATAGTAAACCAGCAGGGAATTCTGAGTGGAAGAGGTCCCCGGAGCCTGTGCCATGCCTGAGCTGCCGGCTGCTACCAGAATTCCGCCGGTAATCTTGGCGGTGCCGTTATAATCCAGGGAAGCGTTGCCATTGTTGGTTGGTCCATCTACGATAATGGTTCCTCCGTCTATATTGAGGGCCCCATTGGAATCAATGCCGTCACCGTTGGCATTAACATAAATGTAACCTCCGCTGATGTTTATTTCATAATCACCAGCCGCATTGAAATTATCCCGGCTTTGTTGCTGGCCGCTGCCGTCATTGCCGCCGGCCGCGTTAAAACCGTCGTCGCTGGCCATTATATGGATATTCCCACCATTGACGGTTATATAAGCTCCTTCCAGGCCTTCATAGCTCTGGGCTACTTTAATGGTTCCCCCGTCAATGGTCACCTGATCGTCGGCGTGTACTGCATCATCTCCGGCCGATATATTGAAGGTTCCGCCTTTAATAGCTACGTCGCCGTTGGAGTGAATGGCATCATCAGCGGAATCGATCGTCACAGTACCATTGCTGACAGCAACACCTTTTCCGCCTTTTAAGGCTTTGGCACTGGCGGTTTCTTCTGTACTTGCTGTGGTATTGGTATTATTCATTCTTCCGCCGGGGAAGTCATTGTTCGTTTTTTTGACAGCCTTGGCACTGCCGCCACCGGTAATTAAATTGAATTTGCCTCCGTTAATTTGCAGAATAGTTTCGGCCTGGATACCGTCTTCGCTGGCCGTTATATTAAAGGTGCCGCCATCCAGTGAGATCCAGCCCTTAGCGGTATCTTTGTCATTATTGGATTGGATGCCGTCTTTTCCGGCCTTAATCGTCAAGCTGCCGTTTTTTACCGCTACGGAATCATGTCCCTGCAGTCCGTCGTTAACTGCGCTGACAGTTATCTTGCCTCCGGTGATTACCAGATCGTCCTTGGTCCCGATACCATTTTTATATTTACCGTTAACGGTCAGGGAACCGGTACCATTGATAGTTAAGTCGCATTGGCTGAAAATAGTTGAATCTGGTTCATTATCGGTAGTATTTTGGTAAGTGGAACCGTCACTTAAACTGTTGGTGGTTCCCTTGGCCAAAGTAATAATGGTCTTGCCGGCCTGTTTGGTATATAAAGGGGAACTGTCCGCGCAGGAGAGGGTAACTCCATTTAGCACCAGATGTATCTTATCTTTTGCGCCGGCGGAAATGATAACCTGCCCATTGCTCAGCTTGCCCTTCAGTACATAAGTTCCGGCTTTAGCAATGGTGACCTGGCTGCCGTCAGATGAAGCACCGGCCCCATCTACTACCGCGGAATTCCCCTGTAAAGTAATTTTGGTGGCACTGGATGCATCCCAGCCGGCATCCGTATCCTCCTTGCTGTACTCCACCAATTGGGCAAACAAACCTGATGACGCGGCTTTACTTGAAGAAGCCGCAGATTTGGCGGTGGTCCCGCATCCTGCCAAATTCAATAAGCCCGTTAGCACCACAACCAGGCAGGTCAGGTATTTAAAGCGTTTACGGATCAAATTTCTCACTCCCTATAAATTTTTAATTTTCTATTCTTTCCGATGAATTTTATAATAAGGGGCATAGCTTAAATTTAACTTAAATTTTGGAAGTTAAAGTATTTTAGGAAAGTGTTGCATAAAGCCTTGACAGGGATTAATGGTAAGTGCTAAGATTTGAACATCTTATAAATCATAAACCGATGAGCAAGAGTAGTAAGAATAATTGGATGTATTCAGAGAATCGCCGGTTGGTGCGAAGGCGGTTGCAGAGATTATTACGAATGGACTTGCGAGGGCGGCCCGAAATCGAAAGAGAATAGGCGCTGACGGGAACCCTGTCCGTTATCAGTAGGGTACATATGATAGTATGTAAAATGAGTGGGCGATTTTATCGTCAATTTGGGTGGTACCGCAGAAGTTTAAGCTTTTGTCCCGATACAGGGGCAAAGGCTTTTTTTATTTTGTATAAACCTGCTTATGCAACATGAGCAAAAGGAAAGTAATATACAAATCAAACAGGCAATTTAAATGTAATATTTTTGTAAATAAAAAATAATTTAATGTATAACACCGATGAGCAAGAGAAGTAGGTAGGGGAAGGTAGCACAGAGAGCCGCGGCTGGTGGGAAAGCGGCATACCGGAACATATTGAATGGACTTGCGAGGGCGGCTCGAAACCGGTAGGGATTAGACGCCGACGGGAACCCTGTCCGTTATCAGTGGGGTGCATATGATGGTATGCAAAATGAGTGGGCGATTTATCGTCAATTTGGGTGGTACCGCAGAAGTTTAAGCTTTTGTCCCTGGAGGGATAAAAGCTTTTTTTATTTTGAGAGTTTTGCATAATTCAAAAACTCCATTTGTCATTGCTATGAATAACGTTTTTTTGTCATCCTGAACGTAGTGAAGGATCTTTCCATCTCGGAGACTGCAAGATCCTTCACTATGTTCAGGATGACATACTATTCGTTTATTGTGGTGCGGACATCGCGTGATAATTCTGAGCCTTAGCGAAGAATCTTAAGATCCTTCGGCTTTGCTCAGGATGACATTCGCAAAGTTACTGCTTAATCATAGGAAAAAGTTAATTATGCAAAAATCTCATTTTCCGTAAATCTTATCATCCGGAAGATAAATAATCGGTGAAATGAGGTGGAGCAGATGATCAGACCTGATTGTGAAAGCATCCGGAAGCTGGCCCCTGAATACAGCATCGTACCCATAGGCCGGGAAATCTATGCCGATGTTATTACTCCGATTGCATTGCTTAGAAAGTTCTCAGCCATCAGCCAACGTTATTACCTGCTGGAGAGTGTGGAAGGCGGGGAAAAGTGGGGCCGCTATTCATTCCTGGGCTTTGACCCGCTTATGCGGGTGTACTGCAAAGATCACACAGTTGTTATCGAGAAGGAAGGTGAAGTCAGTAAGATTCAAACCGACCATCCCTATAACGTATTGCGGGAGATCCAGCAGAACTATAAATCTCCCCGGATTCCCGGCCTGCCGCCATTTATCGGGGGATTTGTAGGTTACCTGTCCTATGCCATGATGGGCTACGCCGAGCCCAAGTTATCAATTAAGCGGGGCGAGTTCAATGATTTTGATCTGATGCTGTTTGACAAGGTGGTCGCTTATGACCATCTCAAGCAGAAGATCTGGATTGTGGTCAATATGAAAACTGATCAGGTGCTGGAAAACTACGGCAAGGCCACCGCGGAATTAGAAGCCATGGCCGGTCTGATCAGGGATACCCGGAGCCTGCCCCGGCTTAAGAGTGACAAAAATGTTCATTTTACCTGCTCGGTCAGCCAGGCCGAATACTGTCATATGGTTGAACGAACCCAAGAGTATATTCGGGCCGGAGACATCTTCCAGGCTGTAATCTCGCGACAGTTTACCGCTCCTTACCGGGGCAGCCTTTTAAATGCGTACCGGGTTTTGCGAACCACCAATCCTTCACCCTACATGGTCTATCTGTACATGGACGGAGATGAAATAATGAGCACATCGCCGGAAACACTGGTCCGTTTGCAAAACGGACGGCTGACTACTTTCCCGGTTGCGGGTTCCCGGCCGCGGGGAAAAACCGAGGCGGAGGACCGGCGCCTGGAACAGGAGTTGCTGGCTGATGAAAAAGAACTGGCGGAACATAATATGCTGGTTGATTTGGGCCGCAACGATCTGGGAAAGATTTCAGAGTTCTCCTCGGTCCAGGTCACCGATTATATGGCCATACATCGCTATTCAACCATTATGCATATCTGTTCTCAGGTGGAAAGCAATATACGGCCCGATCATGACGGATACAGCGCTATTGAGGCGGTGCTGCCGGCCGGAACCCTGTCCGGCGCACCCAAGATCAGAGCCTGTGAGATTATAGACGAGCTGGAAACCGAACCGCGTGGTATTTACGGAGGTGCGTTGGGGTATCTGGATTTCACCGGGAACATGGATACCTGCATCGCTATTCGGATGGCGGTAAAAAAGAACAACCAGGTTTATGTGCAGGCGGGTGGAGGGATTGTAGCCGACAGTATTCCTGCAAATGAGTATGAAGAATCCGGACATAAGGCCCGGGCGGTGATTAACGCCATATGCAATGCCGCGGAGGTTGATGACTGATGATTTTGCTGATAGATAACTACGATAGTTTTTCCTACAACCTGGTGCAGCTGGCCGGAAGCATCAATCCGGAAATCAGCGTAATACGCAATGATGAACTGAGCGTGCCGGAGATTGAAACTTTGAAGCCTTCCCACATCATAATTTCTCCGGGTCCCGGTTACCCCAAGGATGCCGGTATCTGTGAAGCAGTGATCAGGCATCTGGCCGGAAAAGTCCCTATCCTGGGAGTGTGCCTGGGACACCAGGCTATCTGCGAAGCATTCGGGGCGGAAATCACTTATGCCGGACGCTTGATGCATGGCAAGCAGAGCACCATAAGGCTTGACAACTCTTGCCGGCTTTTTCGCAGACTTCCCCGGCAGATTGAGGCCGCGCGTTATCATTCACTGGCCGCCAGGAAAGATACGCTTCCCGCCTCATTGCAGGTTATTGCTGAGGATAAGACCGGAGAAGTTATGGCCGTCAAACACGAGAAATACCCAGTCTATGGCGTGCAGTTTCACCCGGAATCTATCATGACCCCTCTGGGACATATAGTTTTGGAAAATTTTTTAAATTAGGGAGGAAAAGATGATGATAAAAAATGCTATTCAGGCTGTAATCAATGGTGAGGATCTTGACTTCGAAACCGCTAAGGTAGTAATGAATGCCATGATGGATGGCAGCGCTACCCAGGCGCAAATCGGCGCCTTATTGACCGGGCTGAGGATGAAAGGCGAAACCGTGGAGGAAATTACCGCCTGCGCTACCGTTATGCGCGAGAGAGGACTTAAAATCAATCCGGTACGCAATGTTATCGATATCGTCGGAACCGGTGGGGACGGGACCAATACCTTTAATATTTCCACCACGGCTGCCTTTGTGACCGCGGCCGGCGGGGTACCGGTGGCAAAGCACGGAAACCGCGGCGTATCAAGTAAAAGCGGTGCAGCCGATGTTTTGGAGTGCCTGGGGATTAACCTTAACCTTACCCCGGCCCAATGTGAGGAAATATTAAAAGCGAGCAATATTTGTTTCATGTTTGCCCAGCTTTATCATTCTTCTATGAAATATGCGGCACCGGTACGCAAGGAGATGGGAGTTCGCACCATATTCAATATTTTAGGTCCTTTGGCCAATCCGGCCGGGGCTACTATGCAGCTGATGGGTGTATATGACCGTAAACTGGTGGAACCCCTGGCCCAGGTGCTTTCCAATCTGGGCGTGGTACGGGGCCTGGCCGTAAGCGGTCATGAAGGGATGGATGAGGTGACTCTGACCGGAGCAACTTATGTCTGTGAAATCCGCCACGGTAAATTGACTTCCTATGAGATCACTCCGGAACAATTCGGATTCAGCCGCTGTGTGCTGGAGGATCTGATGGGCGGCAGCCCGGCCGAGAATGCGCAAATCAGCGTAGATATATTGACCGGCCGGGAAAGAGGCCCTAAGCGGGATGTGGTGGTTTTGAACTCGGCGATGGCGCTCTACTTAGGTATTGATAACTGCACTGTGACGGAATCTATCAAATGGGCTGAGGATATAATCGACAGCGGCAAAGCGGCGGCTAAACTGGAACAATTTCGCCGGCTTACCAACGAGGTGGCGCCATGATACTCGATACTATTGCGGCGGCCACGAAGGCCAGAATAGAGCGGAGGAGAGCGGAGATACCGCTGGAGAAAGTAAAGCAAAGGGCTCTGAATATGGAACCCGCTGCCGGTCTTCCATTTGAAAAAGCCTTAAACCAACCGGATATCAGTTTTATCTGTGAAGTAAAAAAAGCCTCACCCTCCCGGGGACTTATAGCAGCGGATTTCCCTTATCTGCAGATAGCCCAAGACTACGAGCTGGCCGGGGCGGATGCCATATCGGTACTAACGGAACCGGAGTATTTTCAGGGCAGTGACGACTATTTAGTGCAAATAAAGGACCTGACTTCACTGCCGGTCCTCCGCAAAGACTTTACCGTAGATCCGTATCAGATTTATGAAGCCAAAACGCTGGGGGCATCTGCCATTCTTCTTATCTGTGCGCTGCTCGATACCAGGACTATCCGTGATTATCTTGTCATATGCGATGAACTGGGTCTGTCGGCCATCGTGGAGGCCCATGACGAGCGGGAAGTTGAATCGGCCCTGGCGGCCCGCGCCCGAATTATCGGGGTAAATAACCGGAATCTTAAGGATTTTGCGGTAGACCTCAGCAACAGTATCAGGCTGCGGAAATTGGTACCGGAAAGCATTCTCTTTATAGCCGAAAGCGGTATTAAAAATGTATCCCATATTGAAATGCTGCGGCAGGCTAAAGTCAACGGCGTGCTCATCGGGGAAACCCTCATGCGCAGTAGGGATAAGAAAGCTATGCTGGCAGAGTTGCGGAGGGTACTAAAGTGACCAAAATTAAAATATGCGGTTTGACCCGCCAGGAAGATGTAGAGTCAGTGAACCGCTGGCTGCCGGACTATACCGGTTTTGTGTTCAGCCCCAGCCGCCGGCAGGTAACACCGGAACAGGCCGGTAGGCTGAAAGCTGAGCTCGATCCCCGTATTAAGGCGGTAGGGGTTTTTGTAAATGAGCCGGTGTCATTAACTGTAAAGCTATGCCGCGCCGGTGTCATAGATGCGGTACAGTTGCATGGGGATGAAAGTGAAACCTATATAAGGAAGCTTAAGGACCAGATAAATTGTCCCCTCATCAAGGCGGTGCGGGTGCAGAACACGGAGCAGGTGCTGCAGGCCGGGAAGTTATCCGTTGATTTGCTTTTGCTGGATACCTATCAAAAAGGGCAATATGGCGGCAGTGGAAAGACATTTGATTATGAACTGATACCTAACTTGCAGAAGCGTTATTTTCTGGCCGGCGGATTGAAAAACAGCAATATAGTTCAGGCCATCAGGAAATGCAAACCTTATGGTGTCGATATAAGCAGCGGCGTGGAAACTGAAGGTCTAAAGGATGACGACAAGATCAGAGAGATTATCTGCACGGTCAGAAGTTTAGATAAAAGATAAGGAGGGAGCGGAAGATGATATTTGTATTAAAACCGGAGGTAGCGCAAGGGGAAATCGAACAATTCCAACAGAGTATAGAAGCGCGCGGTTTCAAGACTTTTCTAAGTACCGGCACGGAACATACCGTGGTCTGTCTGCTGGGCAACACGGCAGTAATAGATTTGGATGCGGTGGTTCAAAACAATGATATCGTAGAATACGGCAAACGCGTGACCGAACCATATAAAGCCGTAAGCCGGACCGTACATCCGGAAGATACTATGGTAAACGCAGGCGGGGTGACCGTCGGCCAGGGCTGGTTTCAAGTTGTAGCGGGGCCCTGCTCGGTAGAAAGTGAAGCACAGATTATCGAGATTGCCCGGTTCGTGCAAGCCAGCGGGGCCACCATGTTAAGGGGCGGTGCCTTTAAACCGCGTACTTCCCCATATGCCTTCATGGGATTGCAGGAGGAGGGGCTGCGTTTGTTGCTTAAAGCCAAAAAAGAGACCGGTTTGCCGATTGTCACTGAGATTATGAATCAGACCCAGCTGCCTTTATTCGAAGAAGTCGATGTTATTCAGATCGGCGCCCGGAATATGCAGAATTTCGATCTGCTTAAAGCAGTGGGAAGATTCAACAAGCCGGTCTTGCTCAAAAGAGGGCTGGCCAATACGATGGAAGAATTGCTGCTGAGTGCTGAGTATATATTATCTGAGGGGAATAGTCAGGTTATTCTTTGTGAAAGAGGCATCCGTACTTTTGAAACGGCTACCCGAAACACTTTGGACTTATCGGCGATTCCGCTGCTCAAACAGAAATCCCACCTCCCGGTTATGGTCGATCCCAGCCATGCTGCCGGTATCAGAGGACTGGTGGCGCCGCTGGCGAGGGCTGCGTTAGCGGTAGGAGCAGATGGATTAATGATCGAAACCCATAACGACCCGGCCCGGGCTCTTTCTGATGGCGCCCAGTCCCTTTATCTGGAGCAATTTGGCCAATTAATGGAGGACTTAAAACGTCGGGCCGCATTTGAAGGAAAGCACCGCAACCCGGGCGTAAAGCCGGGGCGCGACTGGCGGAGGCGGTAAGAAGTCCAGCCTATTTCAACGTTTGAGAGCTTGCACATGATCCAGCGGCCAATAGATGCAAAAGGCTTTTCCAATCAGATGGTCACGGGTCAGCCAGGCTCCCCACAGATGACTGTCAAAACTGTTGTTGCGATTATCGCCCATGACAAAATAGCTATTGGCTGGAACAACCACCGGACCGAATTCATAATTCATGGCTGCGGTCAGATAAGACTCCGGTTGAACCTTATCATTTATATACAATTGACCTTTTTTGATTTCGACTTTATCTCCCGGGACAGCTATGAGCCTTTTGACAAAATCGTCTGTAGCCCCAATTTGATCAGGCGGCCGGAAAACCATGATGTCGCCCCTTTGCGGATCTTTGAAATGATAAACCAGTTTATTTACCAGCAAACGATCTTTGAGCTGAATAGTGGGCAGCATTGACCCCGTAGGTACACTCCGGCCTTCAATAATCCAGGTTCGCAAAACCATGGACAGAACAAATGCAATTACTAATGTAACTATTAATTCTTTAAGATACTCGCGCATATTGTTAGTCATAATTCACCTCGAAATTTTTATTTCGTAGCTGAAAATCATATTGATACTTTAGGATAAAACCAAATAAAACCAAAATCAGAATTACTGCTTTAAATTCCAACGAATGGGTTGAACCTGCCGTGCCGCCCCGGTAAGCAGCAGCAGCTACCGGGCAGTTGGCCAACAGCAGCCATAGGAAGGTTATTAAGCCTGCCACCAAACCGCAGACCTTGCGTTTGAAATGGTTCTTTTTCTCCTGACCGGCTAATTGGGCTATACTCATCCGCAGTTGAGCAGATTTTTCGGATGATAAGGTGCCTTGCTCAGCCCAGTTAGTTAGAGTCTTTTTCATCCAGGTATCCATATCACGTGACTCAGGTTCCATTTTTGTTCACTCCCTGCCAATTATTATCCTGCAGCTTTTGCCTTAATCGGGTGTGGGCCGTGTATAAACGTGACTTTACCGTGCCGGGCGAGATACCCAGTTTGCCGGCGATTTCTTTTATGGACAGATCTCCCAGGTATCTGAGTGCTATTACGGTTCGGTGTTCCGGCCCCAGTTCCAAAACCAGATCCCAGATAATATCAATATCTCCCGGTTTGCCATTCTTAGGCGGCAAATCAAGGATTCCTGTCATTTCCCGTGGGTCGGTGGGAATCTGGCGGTTGCGGGTTTTCAGTATATTGAGACTCTGGTTGATCAAAATTTTCTTGATCCAGGCAGGAAAAGCAGACCGGCCTCCTTTTAAAGTACTTCTGTTAATCCAGGTTTTCTCCGCTGTCTGCTGCAGAGAATCCCAGGCATCGTCTTCATTGCCCAGCACCGCCAAAGCGATGCGGTAGAGCTTGCCTTCTTCAGTTTGCAACAGCCGCAGGAATTCATCTTCACCCAAAGGTTTCTTCACCACCAAATTGATTCAATGTCCTACCTATATAATATGACAATATTAAAACGCAAAAGGTTCATTAATTAAAAAATTTTTCATTTTTGAATGCCGCATTCACTGTATACATAATTGCCTGGCCCCGGAATATGTAATTGGGCCAAGTTTTAGTTATAATAGGTTCAATAGTTAACAATTATAAGAGGTGGAATGAATGCAGCTTTATGATAAGGTCCTGCAGGCACTGAAAGAGAAAAAAGGCGAATGGGTATCGGGAGAATCCTTAAGTGATGCTCTCGCAGTATCCCGGACCGCCATTTGGAAGCAGATCAAAACGCTGCAGGCGGAAGGGTATATAATAGATTCTTCTCCCAAAAAAGGGTATTTGTTAAGTGCCAGCCCGGATCTTTTATTACCTTTGGAAGTTGGGCCGGGATTAGAAACCCAGGTACTGGGGCAGACCAATTATCTCTACTATCCCGAAGTTGATTCAACCAACATCCGGGCCCGCGAACTGGCTGCCCAGGGGTATCCCGAAGGAACAGTGGTTGTGGCTGAGACCCAAACCAACGGAAGAGGACGGCGGGGCAGGAACTGGTACTCACCGGCGCAAGCGGGCATATACTTTTCGGTAATTTTACGCCCGCTGGTTCCTTTACGGGATATTTCAAAGGTTTCTTTGGTCGCCGGTCTGGCCGTGGCGGAAAATATTGAAGCCCAGCTAGACCTTCGGGCATCGATAAAATGGCCGAACGATGTCCTGATAAACAACAAAAAAGTGGCGGGCATATTGGCGGAAGCAGTGACCGATATGGATAGTGTTGAATACATTGTCCTCGGCATTGGATTAAATATAAATACGCCAATTCAGGATTTTCCGGACGAATTTCAGGCCCGGGCTACCTCGGCCGGGGCGGAATGCGGCACCAGTATTTCACGAGTCCAGGTATTTCAAGGTATGCTGAAATATCTGGAGTACTATTATTTCTTATTTAAAGATAATAAATTCAGTCAGATTCTGGCTAAAATCAAAGACCGCTCAATAGTACTGGGGCAGGAAGTGCGCCTGGACACCGTAAACGGCTATTTAATGGGACAGGCGATAGATATAGATGATAATGGCTGCCTTTTAGTCCGTAATCAGGAAGGAATTCATACCATTATGTCAGGCGAGATTACTATTCTGCCTCATCTTTCAGATCGATAAACTCACCTATTGTTAACCACAAAAATAAATAAGGTTGACAATGCATCCCGGAAATTTATAATTGACCTTAGAGCATTCCGATCACATGATCCGGAAAATTTCTACCTTCCGGATTATGGATAGGTTCATGTTCGTACTATTATCTAATTTCGGGAGGTATTAAAGAATATGGAACTAAGCCGAGAGCGCTCTAAGGTCAGGAATATGGTGTATGCGTCTCTGTTTGGCGCTTTAACTGCCATAGGCGCGTTTATTGTCATCCCGCTGCAGCCGGTGCCGATTACCTTGCAGACACTTTTTACCGGGCTGGCCGGTGTCCTTTTGGGCGGATATACCGGGGCACTCAGTCAGATCATCTATGTCATACTGGGTTTAATCGGGCTGCCGGTTTTTGCCGGGGGCAAATCCGGGCTGGGAACTCTTTTGGGCCCCACCGGCGGATATCTGATCGGATTCATTGTTGCAGCTTATGTTATTGGTAAGATGGTAGAAAGCAGGCGTGAAGCAGGCCCGGCCTGGATAGTATTATCACTGCTAATTGGTGATTTGGTGATTTACACCTTGGGTACTTTGCAGTTATCTTTACTGGCTCATATCTCCATAAGCCAAGCATTACTGGCCGGGGTAGTGCCTTTTCTACCTGGTGATTTGATAAAAATGGCGGCTGCCGTTTTGATCTCTATTAGATTTTTAAAAAATAATAATATAACTAAAAAGGCTGTGTAATTTAGACATGATCAGGATTCAGGATTTGATGTTCGCCTATGAAAAACACCTGCCGCCGGTTCTGCAGATTCCGGATTTGATTATAAAAGAGGGGGAATATACCGCCCTGATCGGACCCAATGGGTGCGGCAAGACAACTCTTATCCGGCATTTTAACGCATTGCTGCTTCCTTCTGCAGGCGGGGTCTGGATAGATGATCTAAATACCCGGGAGGCACGTAATCTGGTGGAGATCAGACGCCGGGTAGGTATGATATTTCAGAATCCTGATAATCAAATAGTAGGCATGAGCGTGGAAGAGGACGTAGCCTTTGGCCCCGGCAATCTGGGTTTGCCTTCTGCCGAGGTAGGCCGGCGGGTAAAAGAGGCTCTGGCTATGGTGGGACTGACCGGGCTTGAAACTCAGCCCCCCTACACTCTTTCCGGGGGCCAGAAACAACTGTTGGCCCTGGCCGGTTTATTGGCTATGGACCCTAAATTTATTATTCTTGATGAACCTACTTCCTCTTTGGATCCGGCGGCCAGACAAAAGGTACTGAGCTTATTGCAGAATTTAAGGCAACAGGGAATTGGGATCGTACATATTACCCACGACATGGATGAGGCATCCCGGGCTGACCGGGTGCTGGTGCTGGATCAGGGAAAATTGGCGGCTGACGGCAGCCCGGCCGCTATACTGACCCGGGTGGAGTGGCTGAAGGCGCTGGGTTTGGCCCCGACTCAGGTGACCGAGTTGATGTGGAAGCTGCGGCAAAGGGGAGAAACCATGGCAACCAACATTTTGGCATTGGATGAGGCGGTAAATGAAATCTCCGGCTTATTGGAGAGATTGCGTGCTTCCAGTAACGGCGGCCTTCCCGGAAAGGCGGGGCGGAGTGTATAATCTGGGTGTCTATGTGCACCGGTCATCACCTGTGCACCGGCTTGATCCCCGGGTCAAGATTATAGCGGTAATAGTTTTCAGTATTATCATCCTGCAGGCCGATGTCATTAGTTTATTGGCTGCAACCGGTTTAGCCCTGGCCATATCCGGACTGGCACGCATACCGGTAAGGACATTACTGGCTGCTTTGCATCCGGTACTGCCTTTCTTTTTCTTTTTATTCCTGATGTATGTTTTTTTTACACCGGCAGCGGGTAAACGGTTGCTTGATTGGGGCGTAATTCAGATTGGCTATCAAGGTGTGGCGGTAGGTTTATTACAGACAGGAAGATTTATTCTGCTGGTAATAATTGCCTCCATCCTGACTATGACCACCTCATCCTCCGAGATTACCATAGGGTTGGAACGTTTGCTGCGTCCGCTTAAAATTATACGAATATCATCCCACGATATCGCGCTGATGGTAGCTCTGGCCTTAAGATTTATTCCTACCTTGCTGCAGGAAATGAACAGTATTAAGGAAGCTCAACTGGCGCGGGGGGCGAACTTTAAAACGGGTGCCATAAGGGGGAGAATGCGGGCTGCCATGCATTTGATAGAACCTTTGACCTTAAGCATCTTCCGGCACTGTGATGAACTGGTGGATGCTATGGAAGCCCGGGGATACCGGCAGGGAGAAAGGACTTATCTGCGGGAACCGGTATTCAGCCGGGCGGATTACTGCGTAACAGGTATTATGATCATAATAGTAATAACTATGCTGGTATGGTAGAAACACGGGGACGGTTCTTTGTTCTGATCTAGAACCGTCCCCATACCCGACTTACATGTAATTAACTTTTTCCTATAATTAAGCAGTAATTTTGCGAATGTCATCCTGAGGCAAAGCTGAAGGATCTTAAGATTCTTCGCCAAGGCTCAGAATTATTACGCGGTCGCACCACAATAAACGAATAGAGTGTCATTCTGAACGTTAGTGAAGAATCTTTACGTCTTTGAGCGGGAAAGATCCTTCGTTGCACTCAGGATGACATATAAATAATATGCAGGGTGACAAACCAGCACTTATTCATAGCAATGACAAATGGGGTTTTGGAAATTATGCAACACTCTTACATAAACGAGAGAGTTATTTTATCATTTTTCTTTAATCTCAATCAGGGATGGAATGCCTGCTTTATCCTGGACCTGGTCTGCTTTATGCCGTGTACTTTGCTGCATCTCTTTTTCCATTTGAGCCTCGTAAACCTGGGCATCCTTTACCCAAGGGTCATATTCAACCCCCAGCAATTCTTGATTATACCTGGAAAATGTGAGGTGAGCCTCTTGCCCGGTATCAGATTTTACCGACATGGTTATATCAGGATTAACGCCGGATTTAAAGCTGGTATAGCCTTGGCCGTAATACTCCGCAGCTACTATTTGGCCTGCTACCAGATGGAACTTGGCAGCCATTTCTTTAGCCAGGGCCGCATATTGCCCGTGGTTTTCCATGAGAGCCTGGTCCATACCAATGTCAATGTTTCCGCTCCAATATTTGGATTGCTGTATGCTGCGATATTCACCGGTTACGGCGTCCAGCAAAAAACTATAGGAAGGTATTTTATCAATGAAAATAATGCCTTCCCACTCCGCCCGAGGATTAAAAGAGCTGTTGGCGGTATAAGTCATTTCGATGGTTTTTTCGTCCAGATTTACTCCAAAAAATCTCCACAGATTTTGGGCGCCCAACTCGGCTGCTTCTTCCATGGACATGTCTTTGGCACCAGGTTTGCCGCTATGCTCGGAAAGCTTTACCTGATACGCCGCTTTCACATAACCTGCGGGTATCTCATGCTGCCGGCCCGGGCTGCCTATCGCTGAATAGGTGTTGGGGATAGTTTCGGTTTGGTTGACCAAGGATGCTTTGGCTGCCTGGGTGATGCCGCCGAAGACCAGCGCACAAATACCAATTACGGCAATAGTTCCGCAAGCCGCCTTTTTCAGTTGGGTTAAGTTCTCTCCTTTAATGTTCATGCCGAATTCTCCTTTACTGATTATTGGTTGTGATCACATGTTCAGGATAAACCAGAGAAATTACCAGGCTATAATCAACTTGTTATTGAGTTGTAAAAGATATTTTGGCAGTAGTTCCCTTATTAAGCTGAGAAGAAAATGATAATTCGGCACCGTGACGGGCGGCAATTTCTTTACCGAGGGATAGTCCCAGACCGGCACCGCCCCCGGCACGGCTGCGGGCTTTATCCACCCGATAAAACGCCTCGGTAATATGGCATAGTTGTTCTTCGGTCATGCCCTGGCCATTATCCTTTACGGTAATAACCTTTTGGCCTGCCTCATAAATGGCACTAATTTGGACGCTTCCACCGCTGCAGCATGCTTTTATTCCGTTGTCGGCCAAATTGACCAGTAAGGATTTTAGTAATTCAAAGTCGCCGGTCAGGCTCTCATACTCATAGTCATATTTGAGCTTCACTTGTTTTTCTGCTGCCTTTTGCTGCAAATCTTGTGCGGTACCGCGCAAAAGCTCCGGAATATTGACCGTGGTAAATGTGATTTCACCGTTGCGCAGTGTGGCCAGATCCAACAGACGATAGGCTATATTTTGCAGCCGGCGGCTTTCCGACATGATATAACCGGCGGCTGAGAGCTTTTCTTCTTCGGTAAGAGCTATTTTCTGAATGTATTCTGCATATCCGTAAATTGTCGTTAGGGGAGTACGCATTTCATGGGCAAAATTATCGATAAAATATTGCTTCTGCTCGGCTTGTCGGGCCAGTTGCGATATGTGGTTTTGAATTTCCTCTGCCATATGGTTAAAGCTTTTAGCCATTTCAGCCAGTTCGTCCCGGCCGGTTACCACGATCCGGTTATCATATTTTCCCTGGGCGATATTTTGAGAAGCGAGCGAGATTTGACGGAGCGGTCTAAAAATATGGTTAAGCAGTAAAAGCAAACAGACCGCCAGCAGCAGAGAAATGGTGATTCCGGATGAATATAAAATGCGGGTCACCTGGTTCCATGAATGCATTGTTTCCGAAATATCGTAAAGATAAGTCAGGGCATAAGCAGTATAGGGAGCGGGGAGTCTTCCGACCACACTGATATATTCTTTATCCTTCCATTTTACCGTCGACAAAACCCGTTTATCCGCCTGGGGAATTGGCGCTTGATCAGAAAGGCTCTCATTTAGAGGCATATTGGAATAAAGCGGATGTCCTTCTTTCGATAGCTTTAAAAATACATGTTGTTTCCCGTAATAATCCATATACGGCTGAAAAAGCGTTCCCACTACGGAATCGGTCGCGGTTCCCCTGTTTTCGACCGCATTTAAATCCTGGGCCAGAGCAGTCGCAATAAAATGCTGCTCTCCCAGGCAGCGTTCCCTGATGCTGCCGAGATTGCTGTTCAGATTTACGCAGGAGATCAGCAGAATGCTGCCGTTGAAAAACAGGAGGAAGAGCAGAAGGGTTAGAAAGTAGGTTTTAAGTTTCATGTCTATACCTCTAAGCGATAACCCAGTTTATACACGGTTACAATACGGTTTTCCCATCCCAGCTTTTTGCGCAGCTTTTGAATATGTACATCAACCGTTCTGGTGTCACCTTCATAGTCGAATCCCCAGGCCAGATCTAAAAGTTTTTCCCGGGACAGGGCAATGTTCCTGTTTTTCACCAGTACCTCCAGCAGTTCATATTCCCTGGGTGTGCAGTCGATCGTCTTGCCATCGGCCAATACCTGCCGGCTGTCAAATTTAATGATTACATTATCCAGCTCGAAGCTTTGGCTTTCTTTTCTGGCCCGTCGCAGCACCGTGTCTACGCGCGCCAGAAGCTCCAGCATTTCGAAGGGTTTGGTTATATAATCATCAGCACCCATAGTTAAGCCTTTTACCCGGTCGGGCAAACTGTTCTTGGCGGTAAGAAAGATGGTGGGAATGTCATTTATTCTTTTAAGAACCTCAAAACCGTCAAGTTCCGGCAGCATCACATCAAGCAGAATCAAATCAAATGAGTGCTCCCGGGCGCACACCAGAGCCTCTTTCCCATCAAAAACCGAAATACAGGTATGTCCGACCAAATTCAGATTGCGTTTAATCAGCTCATTGATGGGGATTTCATCCTCAACGATCATAATGTTTGCCATCTTATCACCTCTGCTTCAATATATCACACCCTTGTTATAAAGTTGTAAAAGGTCTCGTGCCTGTTTTAAATTATGTGTTGGCTAAAAAAGGATTTGGCCTACTTTGTGAGAATAATAACAATATATACCATTGCTCTGAAAAGAATAGAATAAGGGCAGAATTACATATAGGAAGTGCGATTATTGCCGAAATTATATCGTATAAGACGCAAAGCGGAGAACAGGGACAACAGCCAGTTCTATTTGTTAGATCGGTACAAATATATTATGGAGAACATCAAGGATGTTCTTTGGGCAATGAATGCAGATTTTGTTTTTACCTTTTTAAGTCCCAACGCCAGGAAGATGACGGGCTACGAACCTGAAGAATTGATAGGACACAGGATGCCCGATTTTTTAGTAGAAGATTCCAGAAGATATGTGCACGATGTGACGGTTAAGTTTGGCAAGAAACGGATGGACGGATATGCTGAAGAAATTATATTGATGGATGTTCAGTTTATTTGCAAAAACGGATCGATCAAATGGGTTGAAGTATCGGCCAACCCTATGTTCGAAGCAGGCAAATTTATAGGCTATATAGGTACAACGCGGGATATTACCGAAAAGAAAGAATATGAAGGTCAGTTAGACCAATATGTCAGGGACCTGAGATTAGTGAATGCCAGACTGGAAGAAATGGCGACAGTGGATGCCGTGACCGGGGCCTATAACAGAAGAAAATTTGATGATGACCTTAATTTAATAATCAAGCAGGAAAAGCATACTATTCCGATTTCCCTTATATTATTTGATATAGATAACTTTAAAACTATCAATGACTGTTTAGGACATAAAGTAGGGGATCGTGCTTTACAATCTATTTCCAGTTTAATCATAGAGAACATTAGAGATACTGACGGTTTATTCCGTTGGGGCGGAGATGAATTCATTATAATCCTGCCTGCTACCAATTTGGAAAGTGCCAAAAGCGTGGCGGAAAAGATCAGAAATATAATTCAAAATTATGATTTTGGAATTGACAAAAAAATAACCATCAGTCTGGGTGTGGGGGAATATAAATCTGGTGAAAGTGCCGATCAAATAATTAAAAGGATAGATAATGCCTTATTAACAGCCAAATCAAAAGGAAAAAACAATGTGATATGCTGTTAGCACGGAAAATAAGGGCAGGGTAAGTGTCAAAAAAACCCAATAGCTGCGTTATTAAGGAAAGACCGTTCAATCGACGTACTCATGTACGCTTCAATCAAGGTCTTCCCTTAATGCCCTTCTCTTGCAACCTTAATAGCGACCATAGGGAGCATCAGTAGTGCCCGTAGGGTGCAACCTTAATAGCGACCATAGGGAGCATCAGTAGTGCCCGTAGGGTGCAACTTTAATAGCGACCATAAGGAGCATCAGTAGTGCCCTTGGGTGGGCGTTTTTGCTTGCTCTGGGGTATGGGCAGTGCCCCGATAATACCAGCATCCCCCCAAATGCCCATACCCCGGGATATCCGGTTCAATAGCCCTCGGTGGTAATGTTGACCTTGCCTCTGAATACGCGGTAAACATAAATGGTATAAAAAAGGACGATAGGTACTCCGATCAAGGCAATGATCAGCATGACTTTTAAGGTTAAATCCGAAGAAGCGGCATTATATATAGTCAGGCTCAGCCTGGGATCCAGAGCGGGAACCAGGTTGGGAAACATACCCAGGCCCAGGGTGGCAATTAAACCTGCCATATATACCGATGATAAAATGAACGTCATACCGTAACGGGCGGTCCGGGCCAGCAAAGGTGCCGCAGCCAGGCCTATTACGCTTAACAAAGGGGCTGCCCAAAACCAGGTATGTTTAAAATAGTTAACATATAATGCCGGTACGGCTGCAAAAGTATACAGAGAAGCCAGAACATACACAACTACACAAGCAGCCCAAATACGCCCAAATACTCTCCGGGCATTTTCCTGCAATTCACCTTCCGTTTTCAACATAATATAGCTGCTGCCTTGCCATAAAAAGGCCAACAAGCCCAGGAGGCCCAGCAGCAGCGCATAAAAATTCAACAGATCAAAGAAACTTCCCGTATAATAATGCGAGCTGTTTAAAGGCAGGCCCTGAGCAATATTTCCCATGGCTACACCGAAGAGTAACGCCGGCAGGATACTCCCAATAAAGAAGAGGCGGTCCAGGCGTTTGCGCCACCTGGCGGTTTGAGCATGATTCCTGAATTCTACCGCCACTGCCCGTAGAATCAGAGCAAGCAGCACCAGCATCATAGCCAGGTAAAACCCGCTAAAAACCGAAGCGTAGACTAAAGGAAAAGCAGCAAATATAGCCCCGGCTCCGGTCAGCAGCCATACCTCGTTCCCGTCCCAAAAGGGACCGATGGACTGGAGCAAGGTAAGTTTCTCCTCCTCGGTTTTTCCCAGCCAGGGGTAAAGACTGCCTACCCCTAGATCAAAACCGTCCAGAATCGCATATCCGCTAATCAACACACCCACCAGCAAAAACCATATAATGTTCAGATCCATGTTCATCACCTCCGGTTATTCTCCCAGGGAAGGGGGATTCAAGGAAGCAGGTACGGTTTCAGGCCCCCTTATGTCTTCTCCCATCACCTTTTTTACTTCCCGTTTAAGCAAGTAATATACCGCCGCCAATAATACGCTATAGACCAGGACAAACAATGCGATGGTCAACAATATCTGGTAGGCAGCCAGGGGCGAAGCGGCTGCATTGGTTTGCAAAAGGCCGTATACAATCCAGGGCTGCCTCCCGAACTCGGCCGCCATCCAGCCCGCCTCGTTGATCAAAACCGGCAGCAGCATAAAATACAGAGCAGCGGAGAGGAATAACCGGTTATTATATAATCTTCCTCTGGCCAACAGGTAAGCTCCCCATAGAACCAGTCCTGCCAACAGGCCTGCCGCCAATATCATAAAACGGTAGGACCAGTAAGTAGCCTGAATTGGTGGCCGCTCATCAGGAGCAAAGGCTTTCAGACCGGTAACGGTGGCATTAAGGTCATTATGCACCATCCAACTTAAAAGCCCGGGGATTTCAAGTGACAAATGAGTTGTTTCCTGGTCTTTATCCGGAAATCCAATAATATTAAGAGCAGCATGGGGCTCTGAATCCCATATGCCTTCAAAAGCTGCCAATTTAGCGGGTTGGGTATTAGCTACCTGTACAGAATGGGTATGCCCCAAAAGAAACTGGCCGAACACAGCGATAACGGCGAAGACAAGAGCAATGCGAAGAGAACGGCGTCCAATCTCGATGTTCTTATTACGCAGAAGAAAATAGGCGCTGATTCCCATCACCAAAAAGGCTCCTGTGATATAGGCCCCATCAACGGTATGCAAAAAACGGGGCCAGGTGGAGGGATTAAATACTGCGGCGAAAAAGTCGGTTAGAACGGCGCGTCCACCCTCAATTTTATAACCGGCCGGAGTTTGCTGCCAGGAATTGGCGGCAATAATCCAGAAAGCCGACAGGGTACTGCCCAATGCTACCATAACCGAGGATACAAAGCGCATGGTGGGGGATATTTTATCTCGTCCGAATATGAGCAAACCCACAAAGGTAGACTCCAGAAAGAAGGCAAAAAGGCCTTCGGCTGCCAGAGGAGCCCCGAAAATGTCACCCACAAACTTTGAATATTCCGACCAGTTGGTACCGAACTGGAATTCCATAGTGATGCCACTGGCTACTCCTACTGCAAACAATATGGTAAAGAGCTTAAACCAGAAGCGGGCCATCTTGTCATAAATCTCCTCACGCCGTCGCCAGTATAAGTATTCGATAACTGCAATTATGGTTGCCAGGCCGATAGTCACGGGCGGAAAAAGGAAGTGAAAAAAAGCAGTTAACCCAAATTGCAGCCGGGAGAGAAGGACAACATCCATATTCCTCTGCCTCCTTTTTAATTGTTTACTATTTGGGTAAACATGAGGGGTAAAATATACTAGTCTATAAAATCCGCAAAATTATAGCTGTCAAAATCATGGTTTAATCTCTGCTGTATTGCAGCCAAAGCCTGATGAACCGGACAGGAAGGAGGTCCTTGTTTGCTGCAGAGATCTTCATCTATCAGGCATCGGTTGAGGTATACCGGACCCTCTATAGCTTCCAGTACATCCATCAAAGTAATGTCCTGAGGATTCCGGGCTAATGCATAGCCCCCGCCCACACCGCGCTGTGATTTGACAATACCGGCCTTGGTTAAGGAAGGCATAATTTTCAGTAGAAAACGCATAGGTATTACCTGACTGTGGGCAATGGTCTGAGCTTCCACTACCTTCCCGACAGGCTGCTGAGCCAAAAACAGAACTGCCCGAAAGCCATAATCTGTAGCTTGATTGATGTTCATAATTGCTCCTTATTGTTCACCCTTTTAGTATAGTTTATGTAAAAATTATCCCTTTGTCAACCTGGCCCGTAGATAATCATGAGAGTTTTGCATAATTAACTTTTTCTACAAATAATCAGTTTTTTTATGAATGTCATCCTGAGGTAAAGCCGAAAGATCTTTCAATCTCCGAGCGGGGAAGATCCTTCGGCTTCGCTCAGGATGACAAAAAACTGTTATTCATAGCAATCCTCAATTGTAAGTGCATGATAGCGATTTTTAGCCTTTAGCAGGGAAAGATAACCTGATATGGACCAAAATATAATATAATTTAAAAAGGCTTTGCGACATACAAGGCCTTGACTGTTTTTGAAAACTGGCTAAGAGGCTGCCGGTAAATATTTTTTCTGGAATGGGAGGGTATTGTATTGAAAAAATTTTTTAGGGTAATAGGTGTGATGCTGATCCTGCTTTGCTCTTTGGCACAGCCGGTAACGGCGGTGGAGTATCAGCCTGAAATAACCATTGCCATGGATGGACAGTTTCTGCCCACAGATGTACCCCCGATTATTCAAAACAACTATACCCTGGTTCCCTTGCGGACCGTTGCCGAAGCCTTGAAGCTGGAGGTAAGCTGGAATGCCGGGACGCAGGAAATTCAGCTGGCAGGCAATGGGGTAAACATAATGATGCAGATTGGATCTAATCAGGCAGTTAAGAATGGTTCCCGGATACCGTTGGAGGTTTCCCCGGTCATATACTCGAATAGAACCATGGTTCCGGTCCGTTTTGTAAGTGAAGCCCTGGGATGTCATGTGGCGTGGGATGCAGCGGCCCGGAGAGTAAATATCAGCAGCGGGCCGGTACCGATGTACATTGTGGGTTATTATGCGCTGGGGGACGCAGCGACGAGCAGCTGGACCGATCTGTTTTCCGCCCCCTATCCGCAGAGCACCGCCGGAAATACATATTTGATAAATGAGCTGGCGCTGGGATGGTACAGTATGGATGAACAGGGGCAGTTGCTGACCCGGAGCGATACCGGCTGGCAGCGGCCTGATTCCTGGAATGACGTATTAACGGCTGCCGCCGGCTATGGGCTTAAAACCCAGATGTGCGTACAGATGACTGATAATAATGCCCGGATTAGAAAAATGATGAATAATATTGAGGCCAGAAATCTGGCCATAAGTAGTTTGGTGGCCGAGGCTGCACAATTTGATGGCGTTAACCTTGATTTTGAAGGATTGGGCTGGAATGATACGCCTGCCGAGTTAAGCAAAGTGCGTTCAGATTACACCTCCTTTGTCAAAGATCTGGCCGTACAGCTGCATTCCTCCGGCAAGACTTTGACCCTGACCCTGCATGCTCCCAACAGTGCCTATCCCGGTTACGACTATGCCGCACTGGGGAGTTGGGCTGATCGTATAATCATCATGGCTTACGATTATGGACCGAAACCAGAACCGACCGATAAAGTGGAGCAAGCCATCCAGCTGGCCGCCGCCGTTCCTGCCGACAAGCTTTTGCTGGGCATTGCGGTGGCTAATGAATCAGACGCCAGTATCACCGCTAAGCTCAATCTGGCTATCGATCACAACCTGGGAGGTATTGCCTTATGGCGGCTGGGACTGGTGGGCGATGGTGAATGGAAAGCGCTGGGGGATAATATTGTACGGAAATAAATAAACCCTTTGCGCCTGTTCTTTAACTTAGGTTAAAGAACAGGCTTTTTTCTGTTTTGATAATGCTGAAAAATTTGTTTAAGGGTTTAAAACCTGAATAGATAATGTAGATAGCGGGTTTAACATTAATATCTATCTATATTGAGAGTTTTGCATAATTCCCAAAACCCCATTTGTCATTGCTATGAATAACGTTTTTT
>ENA-UOOR01001488-UOOR01001488.1-fermentation-metagenome-genome-assembly--contig:-NODE-1488-length-27433-cov-25.753817_pt1 | contig 27433 bp, 17 predicted proteins | sample MGYA00245780_ERZ724029 | MGnify/ENA primary metagenome ERZ724029 (study PRJEB28704, sample SAMN03018315) | fermentation metagenome | biome: anthropogenic terrestrial biome; feature: soil... | reverse complement strand
GAACACCACTCAAAGGTGTTCTGCTTGTGGAAGCATCGTAAAGAAAGATCTGTCGATACGAGTACACGAGTGCCCCTATTGCGGATTCTCATGTGATAGAGACTACAATGCTTCCAGGAACATACTCATCACAGGGATGGAACAGCCCGTAGCGCCCATTGAACTAAAACCACTACATCACATATCCGTGGTGCAAGTTTTGGCGATGAAGTGGGAAGCCGCGCCCTTCAGGACGCGGTAGTTCACTCCAAATTGATGATACCACCATTCAATGGATGACAAAGATGCATAACGCAGCCGAGACAGCAATTGTCGCTACTGATAATTCGGAGAGCCATGCGGGCGAGCCGCCAGATTCATCCGAGCTGCGCGCATCCAGACGGGTCTTTCCATTTCGCTATTCATTGGCCATCGCAAGCTCAATTGTCATCTGTTATGCTCTGGTGATGTTCATCCTGAGGGATGATCCAGAGGCGACAGTTGCTTTCACAGACCTGGCGCTCATCCCAATAAACGGCATGGCTGCATTAGCCCTCCTTTATGCGGCGGCTTCTTCTTATCAGCAGAGAAAAAAAGGATATCTGACCTGGCTGATCCTCTCTTTAGCCACATTTAGCTTCACCATGGGGGATGTTATATGGGCCTATGAAGAGACCATTCTCAAGGTTGACCCATTTTTTTCCATCTCAAACGTCTTCTTTCTGGCATACTATCCTCTATTTCTATGGGGGATCTTCGTCCTCCCCTCTTTGGAATTCCCTTTAAGAGAGAGATTCAAGATAGCACTGGATTTCGGAATAGTAATGTTTGCCGGGATAATCATATTCTGGAACTACATAATCAGTCCAGTTGTTCAGGAATCAGCAAACTACGACCTTTTCACATTGATAATCTATATCATTTATCCTCTAGGGGACCTGATTTTGCTCTTCTCGGTCCTGGAGCTTCTCTTCAGGAAGATTCGCGGCAATGAACAGACCTCATTGCTTCTTCTTGCCGCCGGAATGATCTGTCTGATTATAACCGATTCCATATTCCTACAATTGTCATGGTTTGATGCCTATGCAGCAGGAGGTCTTCTCGATCTGGGCTGGCCATTATCCTATGCACTGGTCGGTCTTGCAGGCATGTCTCAAGCGGATGTCGCACTAAAGAAGAATTCCTTCAAGATACCTGAATTCGGGGAATTCCGCTCAGGAGGGCTGACCTGGCCACTCTACATTCCCTATTTATTCGCAGCGGGAGCATTTGCTCTGCTGGTCTGGAGCCATGAAAATCCGATTGGCATTTCCTTCGCCAGCTTATCCTGGGCAGTGGGGATGATAATCGGCCTGGTCATACTGCGACAGATACTTGTCCTGAACGAAAATGTCAGCCTTTATAAAAAAGCTCAGAAGGATATTCAGGAGAAAGAGCTGGCCAGGGCAGAGGTCATCCGCCTCAACGAAGAGCTTGAAGAAAGGGTGGCCCGGCGAACCAAGCAGCTGGAGGATGCCAATAGAGATCTGCAGTGTGAGGTGCAAGAGAGAATACAAGCAGAAGCAGCCATGAGGGACTCCGAGCACAGGATGGCGGATATCATAAACTTCCTCCCAGATGCTACCTTCGTCATCAATAAAGAAGGAGTGGTAATTGCCTGGAACCGGGCCATAGAGATGATGACCCAGGTCAAGGCAGAGGATATTTTGGGAAAGGGCGAATATGAGTACTCTCTGCCCTTTTATAAAAAGCGAAGGCCAATTCTGATTGACCTGGTCACAAATCAGAATCTTGATGCAGAGGGCTGCTATGAAGAGCTCAAGTGGCACGAGGATGGCAGCCTGGCTGGCGTTAGCTTCATCTCAAACCTCAATGGAAAGTTGACCTATCTGCAGGGTAGTGCAGCGGTTCTGTACGATTCAGAGGGTAATATCTATGGAGCAATCGAGTCCATTCGCGATATCACTGACCAGAAGATGGTGGAGGAGGACCTCAAGAACTCCAAAGAGAGAGCCGAATTAGCCACAAGGTCGAAATCCAATTTCCTGGCCAATATGAGCCATGAGATCAGAACGCCAATGAATGCCGTCGTTGGCATGACCGGCCTGCTCCTGGAGACCGATTTGAAACCTGAACAGCGTGACTACCTGGAGACCATTCGAACCGGCGGAAACACCCTTCTCGCCATTATCAACAATATCCTGGATTACTCCAAGATCGAAGGAGAGAAGATGGAGTTGGAGATCTTACCATTTGATCTCCTGGGCTGCATAGAGGAGTCGATGGATATGGTGGCAGCGAAAGCAGCGGAAAAGGGCCTTGAGATTGCGTATTTCCAGGACGATGATGTGCCCAGGTTTATAGTGGGAGACCAGATCCGTCTGCGCCAGATCCTGGTCAATCTTCTGGGAAATGCCACCAAGTTCACTGAGAAGGGAGAGATCGTCTTATCCCTGAGCACAACCCCTCTGGATGATGGAAGAATCGAGCTGCATTTTAAAGTTATGGATACTGGAATCGGCATCTCTCAGGAGAATCTAAGCCGTCTCTTTCAATTCTTCACCCAGGTTGATTCCTCAACCACAAGGCATTACGGCGGCACAGGTCTGGGCCTGGCCATAAGCCGCAGGCTGGTGGAGATGATGGAGGGAAGGATCTGGGTAGAGAGCGAGAAGGGAGCGGGAAGCACCTTCCATTTCACCATTCGCTGTCAATTACATCATGATGATAGCCGCTCAGAGACTGGAGATTCGATCCTTTCCGGCAAGAGGGTGCTGATAGTGGAAGGCCACAAGTCGGTCAGAGATATGCTCGTCAGGATGGCCAGCTCCTGGGGAATGGAGGCAGTAGCTCTAGCTAGAGCTGAAGAGGCCATAGAGCTCATGACCAGAGGAACATCAGCAGAGACAGATCAATTAAAAGCAGATACGTCGGAGATGACGGCATCAGAGGCCACCGCCAGGGTCACTGATGCAAAGATGATGACCGCGGGAAATTTGCAGGATAATTCGTTTGATTTTGCAATTCTGGACACCGTCCTGCCGGATATGGAAGGCCTGCTTCTTGCTCGGCAGATCATGGAAAAAGGATTTGCCTCCTTTGTGGTGATGATAAGCCAAATGGGAGAGATGGTACAGAAGGATGATTCGCTCTCCGGATGGCTGACCAAGCCGGTGAAACCCCATCTGTTAAAGAGGCTTTTTATTGATCTGATATCTCCATCCAAGGGAAAGCTTCAGGATCTGGAAGCTCAGTCCACTTCATCCAGAGAGACCAGCGATCTGTCCATCCTCCTGGCAGAGGATAATCCCATAAACCAGAAGGTAGCACTCCTAATGCTGAAACATCTCGGCTATAGAGCCGATGTAGCCAGCAGCGGTCCTGAGGTCCTGGCCAGTGTGAAGAGAAAGCAATACGATGTCATTCTCATGGATATACAGATGCCGGATATGGATGGCCTTGAGGCCACCCGCCACATTCGGGAGATGGATGGATCAATCTCGCAACCTCATATCATAGCTATGACCGCTTACGCTCTGGAGGGTGATCGAGAGGAGTTCTTGAAGGCCGGCATGAACGGCTATCTGAGCAAACCGATCCAGTTAGGAGAGCTGAAATCGGCCTTGGAAAGTGTGAAGCCAATAGATTAGATGAGATTATAGAAAAGATGATTAATGCTGATCAGATCATTCTATCCTCTTCTCTCTCCTCTATAAAAAGCTCCGGCAATGCATTCATGTACTCTTTAATCATTATGGGAAAAGATCTGGATTCCATGAAGCGCAGACCCAACTGCTCCGCCCAGCGCTGTATCCCCAAATCCTGGGAGACGACTGCAGCATCCAGCTCCTTGGCCAGCAGCAAAACATCGATGTCGGGAGCGCTATCCAGAATGCCATAGCGAAGGGCAGCTCTGTACTTCTCCCGGAACTTCCTTATTATGCTCCCTACGACCTCCCTTTCTATCTCATCTCTCATCTCTCTAAGATCGCCCTTGCTTTCTGACAAAGCGATGCATCTGGAGACCGACTCCCATACAGCTTCCTCAGATATGTTCATACCCTTATTAATACGGCTCCTCATGTAATCCACATATTCATAAAAGATCTTTGAAGGCACCTTGACCTTGTATCTGTCCGGAGTCTTCTTGACCAGCCAGGTATCGACCTTTCCCAGGATGCGAGAATCGCAGCTATTATGCCTGGCAAAATCCTTGATCTCATTGTAGACGGAGGGATATGGTATATAGCAGCTGATTCCCAGGTGAAGCCTGCCCTCTGAAATGCGATCCAGGATGGCGTTCATTCCTTCGCAGATGTCGGTGGCGCCCTCGCTCTCCCAGGCCATGGAGTCTGTAAGTGCAGTTGTATCCAGAACGAATCTTTGGCGCAACATTACTGGATGTATTGGATCAAGTGATATAAGATAGCTTCCAGAAAGGACAAAAGAAAGTGGCCCCCCTAAAAAAGCTAATAAAGCCCTATCGCTGATTGGAAGATGTGACCCCAGTGCAACCTCTGGTCTTCACCCTGGCCAGAATTGAAAACCTGATGCATCAGGTGAGCTTCGATCCGGCGGGTATGAAGGGCAAGATCATAACCAATACCACCAGGGTAAGAAAAGAGGCTCTGGATGAGACCCTGGCAGTCTTTTATAATACCATCAACAGCGGCCTGGCGGTGTCGCCGATGATCAAGGTCATAGAAGGAGAGAGGAGGATCAAAATCAAGACCGCCTGCAGCCTGACCCTTTGCGCCGTTATGCTCAAGCATGGCATACCGGTTCATCCCAAGGGAGGAGGTCTGGTGGAGGTGGTGGAGAGGGAGCCGACAAGGTTCACAGATATGCTCATGTATTGGGCTACGACCGTCGATCCCATTGATGTCCTGACCGCTCAAGGGCTGATGAATATCACTGGGATGATGCGCACCGGGAACGGCCGGATCTTAGGTAACCTTCACGAGGCACCTATGCTCGCTCGGGACAAGATCGAGGATGTGCTTGAAGCTCTGGCCGAGGCGGGATTCGCCGGGGTACTGGAGCTGGGCCAGCCGAATATGAATGTACTGGGGGTCTCAGTGGAGAGGGATCACGTGGGATTGGCACTGGTCGGAGGGACCAATCTCATGGCTGCAGCAAAGGAATGCCAGATAGATGTGATGCATGAGTCGATCAGCGATCTGACAGATATTTCTGAATTGAAGCATATAGAAGAGCTTCTTTAGGAAGCATTATTCTTATACCACAAGTGATCAATTCATTTTTGTGATCGATTCCGTCAAGAACCGCGAGATTGCTGGCATTCTCTACCAAATGGCAGAGCTCCTGGAACTGCATGCAGAGAATCGCTTCAAGATAATAGCTTACAGCAGAGCTGCAAGGGCAATCGAATCCCTGACAGAGGATATCGAGCAGGTCTGCAGGGATGGAAGGCTGGAGGGCATTCCTGGCGTTGGGAAAGCGATCGCTGAGAAGATCAAGGAGTACCTGCGCACCGGCAGGATTCAGTCTCATCAAGACCTCCTGGCGGATACACCGCAGGGCCTGGCTGAGCTTCTCCAGATCTCAGGTTTGGGCCCAAAGACGGTCTTTATGCTCCATGAGAAGCTGAACATAACCAACCTGGATGAGCTGGAGAAGGCTGCAAGGGAGCACCGTATTCGCCGGCTTCCCAGAATGGGCGTGGTGCGTGAGAAGAATATATTGAAATCCATCGAAAGGTACAGGAAGCGCAGCAACCGTATACTCTACAGCACTGCTGAGAGCATTGTTGATGAGATTCTGACATATCTGGGAGGTATAGAGGGCCTGGAGCATGCCACTGCCGCAGGAAGCTACCGCCGACGAAAAGAAACCGTTGGAGACATCGATATTCTGGCCACTGCTGCAAGGCCGGAGGAGATCGTGGCGGCTTTTGTGAAGATGCCTTTAGTAGAGGAGGTCCTGGCCAAGGGTCCCACCAAAGCGAGCGTCATTATGAATGATACCATCCAGGTGGACCTGAGGATAGTCGAGCACCGGTCCTATGGCACCGTGCTTCAGTACTTCACCGGCTCCAAGGAGCATAACGTCAGCATGCGCCAGCTTGCTCTCGATCGCGGTTACTCATTGAGCGAGTACTCCCTCACTCGCTTGGCCAATGGCCAGGATCTGTTCTTCGATCAGGAGGAAGAGGTTTACCAGGCCCTGGGCCTGCAGTACATACCGCCTGAGCTCCGAGAGGACCGGGGAGAGATCGAGGCGGCGCTGGGAGGGAAGCTGCCCAGGCTCGTCGAGGCGAAGGATATTCGGGGAGATCTGCATGTCCATAGCATCTGGTCGGACGGCAGAGCCTCCATAATCGAGCTGGCCCAAGCCGCCCGATCTATGGGCTATGAGTATATCGCATTATCCGACCATTCCCCATCGGTCGGCATCGCCGGAGGGATCGGACGAGAGAAGATGGAGGAGAAGATCGAGGCGGTGGCAGAGGCAAATGATAGCCTGGAAGGTATCACCATCCTGATGGGCGCGGAAGTGGACATAAAGGCAGACGGCAGTTTGGACTATCCCGATGATCTTCTGGAAAGAATGGATGTCGTTGTTGCCTCGGTCCATATGGCCCAGCAGCAGAAGGAGAGGACGATAACCGGAAGGCTGATCTCAGCCATTGAAAACCAGAACGTAGATATCATTGGCCACCCAACGGGAAGGATCATCAACCAGCGAGAGCCATCGGATATGGATTTTCATGCGGTTTTAGAGGCGGCGGCAAGAGCCGGGACCGCCCTGGAGATCAATGCTCATCCCAGCCGCCTGGACCTGAATGATGTCAATGCCCGGGCGGCAAAGGAGATGGGAGTTCAGATGAGCATCAACTCCGATGCCCATGACGCCGGGCAGCTTCTTAACATGAAGTACGGGATTAACGTCGCCAGGCGAGCTTGGCTGGAGAAAAAGGACCTCATCAACGCCATGGATTTGAAGGATCTCATCCAGTTTCTCAAAAAGAAGCATTAAGAGCCTTTTGCCCTAAATAAAAGGAAGAGATGCTGATTTCATTCTTCATCCATATCCCGGAATATGGTCTGCTCTCTTCCCGGTCCTACCGATACCGCAGATATTTCCACACCCAGCAGGTCCTCGAGCTTTTCTACATAATCGCGGGCATTCTCGGGCAGATCGTCATAGTCTTTGACCTCGGTTATATCCTCCGTCCAGCCGGGCACTTCTTCATAGATGGGCTTGCAGCGGGCAAGGTCTGTGGTGCTCTCCGGCGGATAGCCAAGGGTATCGCCGTCCAGATCGTAGCCCACGCAGATCTTTATGGGATTGATGCCCGTGAGCACATCAAGCTTGGTGAGGGCCATCTCAGTGTAGCTGTTGAGATAGACGGACTTCAGGCCTAAGACGGCATCAAACCAGCCGCATCTGCGCGCCCTTCCCGTGGTGGTGCCATATTCTCCACCCTTCTCTCTCATCTGCTCGCCCAGGGAATCGACTAGCTCCGTAGGCATGGGCCCCTCGCCCACCCGGGTGATGTAGGCCTTGATCACTCCCACCACGTTGTCGACCATCACCGGGCCCACGCCCAGATTTGCGCAGGCGCTTCCAGCGATGGTGAAGCTGGAGGTTACAAACTTCTGGGTGCCATGAATGACATCCAGAAATGCCCCTTGAGCCCCTTCAGCCAGGACGCTCTTCTCCTCCAGGATAGCGATGTTGATCTCCCGCGAGACATCGGCGATCCTGCTCTTCAGTTTCTTTCCGATCTCCAGATACTCATCAATGTAAGGAGCATATCTGACTACAGTCGGGTCGCCCCCCATATCAAGGATTGCTTTCTCCTTGCCAGGCGCGATCTCCTTCAGCTTGGCTTCCAGTAAGGCGGGATCGGTGAGGTCACCCATCTGGACCTCCTCGCGAGCGACCTTGTCCACATAGGCAAATCCAATGCCGCGGTTTGTGGTCCCGATCTTTTCCGTCCTCGCCTTCTCACGCAAACTGTCCAGCTCGATGTGATAGGGCATGATGATCGTCGTCTTGGGATCAATTCCCAAGTCGACCTTGATGCCTTCAGACTCCAGGGACTGAATCTCATTCCATAAAACCCGGGGGTTAAGCACCACACCGGGCCCGATCAGAAGCCTGCGGCCGAAGATCGCGCCGCTGGGAACCAGATGGAGCTTGTATGTCTTTCCTCCCACAACCACCGTATGACCTGCATTGTCGCCTCCCTGGAAACGAACAATGACATCGTAGTTCTCTGCCAGTAGATCTATAACCTTGCCTTTTCCCTCATCACCAAACTGCGCACCGGTGAGTATTGTAAACATACTCCGTGAGATGGCGGGCCACGTAGATAACTATTTTGATGGAAATCATCCCTTTCTGTGATCCAGATTGGAGCAGACATGCTGTGCTATCGCTTCTGTGACATCTATTCCCAGAGCCTCATAGATCCCTTTGCCCGATGGGGTCCCGTTCACCTCTATTGTCGTCAGGCCATCCTTGCTCTCCAGGAGGTCGACGCCGCAATATATGGCGCCAACGGCGCGGGCAGATCTCACCGCCAGGTCCTCCAGCTCACGGGTTCTCGGACAGGGGGTGGGCCGGCCACCTCGCGCCAGGTTGCTGATCCATTCTCCCGGTGGAGCATTACGATAGATGGCTCCCTGCAATCTGCCGTCCACCACGAAGGCCCGGATATCGCGCGCTGAGCCAGAGGCAACGGTAATGAACTCCTGCAGGTAGACCAGACCATTGGCCTCAATTATACTCCTCAGCCTCTCGATGTCTGCCTGCTCGCTGCTCTTTAAGAGGATGATATCCTTTCCTTTATAGCCGAACAGCGGCTTGGATACCGCCGTTTTAAAGGAATGAAGGGCCTCCTCGGCAATCTTTGGGCTGGTGGTGGCCACAGTCCTGGGGGTGGGAACTGACGCCTCATGCAGCCTCCTGGATGTAGCATACTTATTTGCCGCGCTGGAGATGGCCTCGGGGGGATTGATGACTGAGATTCCCAACTCCTCGAGGGCAGTCAGGGCCTCGAAGCGAAAGGAGACATCGACCGCCCCCCGCCTCCCCAGGTCGCGGACAACCAGGGCGTCCAGGTTCAATAGGTCAGTCCCGCTGCAACTAAAATCCAGCCTCTTACCGATTCCGCTCTTGAGCTCTGAGAAATCAAGGAATGTCGCATCCATCTGCCGCCGGGAAAATGAGGCCATTAAAGCCTGAGCCGTCCAGTCGTCCCGGTCGGAGACCACGATTCCAACTTTCATGGGCGAGATTTGGCGATCAGATATAATATCTTGATTGTATCCAAGCCTCCCCGGCGTTGAGGGGGCCAGGGCAGGTATCGAGTGGGTAGCGGGATAATTTACCCTGGTGGTTTGCGGAATACGGAATAAAACCGCTGAGGCGCAGAGCGCACGGAGGACGAACGAACGGAGACGACTATTTGCTCAGAAATATGCTATTTTTTTCAAGTGCTGGTAATAAGGTAAATTTCCACGTCTCTGCGAACTCTGCGTCTCTGCGGTTAATATTCGTAGCTGAATATTCAAACACATGGTAGTTACGGAATAAAACCTCAGAGTCACAGAGCGCACAGAGGATCATGAAAAAATGTCGAATTCTTGTGACTAGCGCACGAACCCACACCAAATAGCGAGGAGCCAAAAAGAAAAAATTATTCCGCTCAGCCGAGGAGCGGAATCATATCTAGGGCCTTGGGGTTGACGACAGCGGACGTGTCGGCAATCTTCTCTCCAAGGGCCCGAGCTTTGATCAAGGGGCGCACAGGCTTTCCTGCCTTGTTCCTGGGGATATCCTCAACGAATATCACATCCGAGGGTATGGCAATCGGCCCCAGAGTCTTGCGCACGAAGGTCTTGATATCCTTTTGCAGGTTGGCGTCACCCTCTATCCCGGGGTTGAGGACGGCATAGACCACAATGCTCTCGCCCTTCACCCTGTCCGGCTTGCCCACCACAGCAGCGGCTTTCACTGCGGGGTGCTTTTCGGCTGAGGCTTCCACCTCTGCATTGGAGATGCGGTGGCCCGCCACCTTGAGGACATCGTCTCCCCGTCCCAGGGCCCAGATGTAGCCATCCTCATCCACCCGGGCTTTATCTCCGGAGAAATATTTGCCCGGGAAAGTGGACCAGTAGGTCTCATTATATTGAGCTGGATCCCGATAGATCTCCCTGAGCATGGACGGCCAGGGCTCGGTGATGATGATATCGCCTGTGGCTCCAGCGGCTGATGGCTGGCCGTTCTCATCCACTACCCGGACATTGTATCCGGGCAGGGGGAATGAGGGTGAGCCGGGCTTGAGCGGGGTTATGGGCAGGGGAGCGATGACCTGAGAGCAGGTCTCGCTCTGGAACCAGGTGTCCATAATGGGAGCAGCCCCGCCGCCCACATACTTCCTCCACCAGATGAAGGCGTCGGGATTCATGGCTTCGCCCACTGATCCCATCAGCCGGACGGTGGAGAGGTCATATTTCTGCGGCCATTCCGGTCCCTCATTCATGAACATCCTGATGGCGGTGGGAGCAGTATAGATCACACTGACCCCGTACTCCTCGATGATGGAGAACCAGCGACCGAAGTCGGGGTAGTCGGGTGAGCCCTCGTACATGACGCTCGTCGCTCCCAAAGAGAGCGGTCCGTAGGCGATGTAGCTGTGACCGGTGATCCATCCGATGTCTGCTGTGCACCAGTAGACGTCGGTATCCTTGATATCGAAGACCCAGGAGGAGGTAAAAGCTGGGCCAACGCTGGCTCCAGCATGGGTATGCACTATGCCTCTGGGTTTGCCTCCGGCGCCGGCGGTATAGAGGATGAAGAGAGGATCTGCAGAGTCCATGGGCAGGGTCTGGAAGGTTGCCGGCTGGCCGGCCACAAAATCGTCCCACCAGACATCCCTTCCCTCCTGCATGGGGGTCTCCTGGCCGTTCCTCTTTACCACTACCACCTTCTCGATGTACTCAAGGCCGGCGATGGCCTCATCTGCCTGGGGCTTGGTGGCGATGGGCTTTCCTCTGCGGTAAGAGCCGTCGCAGGTGATCAGGACCTTAGGCTGGCAGTCCTCCAGGCGGTCGCGGACGGCGACGGCGGAGAATCCTGAGAAGACCACCACATGGATGGCGCCCAGCTTTGCGCAGGCGAGCATGGCCACCGGCAGCTCGGGAATCATGGGCAGGTATATTCCCACCCGATCGCCCTTCTTGACCCCCATCTTTTGGAGGGCACAGGCGAATCTATTGACATCTCTGTAAAGCTCGTAGTAGGTTATCTTGCGCACGTCACCCACGGGCTCGCCCAAAAAGATGTAGGCCAGTTTGTTCCGTCGCCATGATTTGGCGTGCCTGTCCAGGGCATTATGGGCGATATTGATCTTGCCGCCAGTGAACCATTTTGCAAAGGGGGCTTTCCACTGCACAACATCCTTGTAGGGTTCGAACCAGTCGGCATAGGTCCTGGCCATCTCATCCCAGAACTGGACATAGTTCTCAGAGCACCAGGCTCTCAGCTCTTTCTCCGACTTCATGCCCTTCTTCTTCATCCAGGCCATAACAATAGAGTTCTCCACAAGGTCCTCAGGCGGATAGAACAGGCCGCCATTAAGGGTCTGAGCAGAATTTTCTGTTTTATTATCAACCATTTTAAATCGCCTTACTATATTAGAGCTTTAAAAGGCATTATTTGTCTTTATGTGATTTATCTACCTATGATTAATTGTTTGTGACACTGTAATGCCTTTTAGACAACTAATTTAAGTTTCATTACAAGGATATAAGTTTGTTGAATCCTAATTATGATGATATATTCTATTTTGACTTATTTTATCTTTAATGGTCTTTTAAGCTAGATTTATGGTGTTTTTTCCCATAAAAAATTCTTGTTGATTGAGAAAAGCGAATCTATTGGCTATCTGCAATTTCGTCGAATCCCTGGTTTATTCGGAGGTCATGGTTGGATGAGCATTGTTGTCGCAGCGAGCTGGAAGAAATCGGAATCATATGGTCCAGGAGTGCCGATGGCAGTGCCCAGATAATGCCTCTGGCGGGAAAGATAGCCGTTTATCATGATTCCTTAATTTTGGGCATTCAAATCAGCAGCATAATTGTAATCATTCATTTTTGCGTCTATTTGGCATGATCCTTGGAATTTGATGAGTATTCCAATACGAAGCAAGATCTGTGTCAGCTTCTCCGGCCTAAAGACCGGAGTTCCCTTGCGCCATAGATATGGATGCTGCGATTCATATCAATAAATATGTTAAGGGCAAAGTAGTCATGAATAAAGATCAGACGGAATAAAAGGCAGGTAGAATAAATTATCAGACTAATAAAAAAAAGAGGGTGATATCCCGCTTACAGGTCAATGCGCGGGATGTTGTCCACGGACTCGGGATTAGCCAGAGCAGAAAGGTCTCCGGTCTCCTTGCCCAGGGCCTTGGCCTTGATGACACGGCGCATGATCTTGCCGGACCTGGTCTTGGGGACATCCTTCACGAAGTAGACCTTGTCCGGGTAAGCGACCGGGCCCAGTACCTTGCGGACGTGGACGGAGATCTCTTTCGCGAGCTCGGGAGATTCAGCAACGCCATCTCTGAGTATGACGAAGGCCACGATCTTCTCGCCCTTGACCTCATCAGGCTGGCCGACGACGGCTGCCTCTGCGACCTTGGGGTGAGAAACGGCAGCGGACTCGACCTCTGCGTTGGAGATTCTGTGTCCTGCAACCTTCAGCACATCATCGATTCTGCCCTGGATCCACCAGTAGCCATCCTTGTCGCGGGTAGCCTTGTCTCCAGCCAGGTATGTGCCGGGCTTGACCTGCCAGTACATATCCCAGTACTCCTTCTTGTACCTGACTTCATCTCTGAAGAAGGCACGGAGCATGCTTGGCCAGGGAGTCTTCTGAACGATGTTGCCGCCGTAACCGAGTGGCACGGAGTTGGCATCCTCGTCAAAGATATCGGTGTTGAATCCGGGCAATGGGAAGCACACAGAGCCGGGCTTCTCGGGTGTCATGACCAGAGGAGCGATGACATGGCATCCGGTCTCAGTCTGCCACCAGGTGTCGATGATTGGTGCCCTGTCAGAGCCGATGTTCTTTCTGAACCACATGTATGCTTCTGGGTTCAATGGCTCGCCCACAGAGGCCAGGATCCTTACCTTGGACAGGTTGTACTTCTTCACGAATTCCTCGCCGGTCTTCATGAACATCCTGATGGCAGTGGGTGCGGTGTAGAATACAGTGACACCGTACTTCTCAATGATAGACCACCAGCGGCCAAGATCGGGGAAGTCGGGAGAGCCTTCGTAGAGAATGGTTGAGGCGCCGAGGCACAGAGGACCGTATACCACGTAGCTGTGGCCGGTGATCCATCCGCAGTCTGCGGTGCACCAGAAGACGTCATCATCGTGGACGTCCATTACCCAGGCAGTGGTCTGAGCGGGTGTGACGGCATATCCGCCATGAGCGTGCTCAATACCCTTGGGTTTGCCGGTTGTGCCGGAGGTGTAGAGGATGAACAGCCTGTCTTCTGGGTCGAGCATGACGGTCTCGCACTCTTCGGACTGGCCCTTCACGAAATCATCATAATAGACATCGCGTCCCTCGGTCATGGGTACTGCTACCCCGGTTCTCTTGACGACGACTACCTTCTGAACGGAGGGTGCAGTCTTCATTGCCTCATCCACATTGGGCTTGAGAGGCAGTGGCTTGCCGCGCCTGTAGAAGCCGTCAGCGGTGACGACAACCTTGGCCTCAGCATCGTTGACCCTGCTGTTCAGGCCGCCGGAGGAGAATCCGGAGAAGACGATGGTGTGAATGGCACCGATCTTGGCGCATGCCAGCATGGTGATGGGCAGCTCGGGAATCATGGGGAGGTAAGCGACGACTCTGTCTCCCTTGACTACACCAGCGCTCTTGAGGGCATTGGCCATCTTATTGACCTCTACATAGAGCTGGCCGTAGGTGATATCCCTGGCATCTCCAACGGGCTCGCCGATGAAGTGATAGGCGACCTTGTCCTTCTTGGCTCCCTTGGCATGCCTGTCCACGGCATTGTAGGCTACATTGATCTTGCCGCCGGTGAACCACTTGTAGTAGGGCTTGCCGGAGTCATCCAGGACCTTGGTGTAGGGCTCAGACCAGTCAGCATAGGTCTTGGCCATCTCGTCCCAAAACTCAATATAATTATCAGAACACCACTTGCGCATCTCCATCTCAGTCTTGAAGCCCTTCTTCTTCATCCACTGATATGCATTGGAATACTCAATTATGTCCTGAGGGGTGTTGAAAATCCTTGTCTCTTCCTGCAGAGAAGCAGTCTTTGCTGTTTCAGCCAATTTCATACCTCCTTCAAATCTCGATCTGGCGTTCTCGGCTCCCGATTTAATCAGACTTCGTTCTTGAAGAGAGCTTTTCAGATCTCCAGAACATCTGTTTTGGCTCACTTTCTTCTTTATTGCATATCTTGCGCGCCGCTGGGAGCTCGATGAACTTCGAATCGAAGACTTCTTGCTCATTTATAAAGTTATCGCGATATTAATCTTCACTTAAATTAATGGTAATTATTTATCACAAGGATACTGCGTTATCTTGCATGGTTTTAAATATTTTTTGAAAAGAATGTCAAAAATAAATGCTTAAATGTAAGGCTGCACAATAATATGACAAAAAAGGATATCGAAAAAAATATGCCCGCTCAGATGAGCGGGATGGCATCAACTGCATCGGGGTTGGCCAGAGCGGACAGATCTCCTGTGGGCTTTCCTAATGCCTTGGCCTTGATGACACGGCGCATGATCTTGCCGGACCTGGTCTTGGGCACATCCTTGACGAATAAGACAGTCTCAGGGTATGCAACTGGACCCAATACTGTGCGGACATGCTTGGCCAGCTCCTTCTTCAGATCCTCGGTCTCCTCCTGTCCGGTCCTGAGGATGACGAAGGCCACTATGACCTCACCCTTGACCTCATCAGGCTTGCCGATAACTGCAGCCTCAGCCACCTTGGGGTGAGATACCAGTGCCGACTCCACCTCTGCGTTGGAGATTCTGTGTCCTGCAATCTTCAACACATCGTCGATCCTGCCCTGGATGAAGAAGTATCCATCTTTGTCCTTCATGGCCTTGTCGCCAGCCAGGTATGTGCCGGGCCTGATCTCCCAGTAGGTGGACCAGTACTCTTTCTGGTACCTCTCGGGATCCCTGTAGAAGGCCCTGAGCATGGATGGCCAGGGTGTGTTGCTGACGATATTGCCTCCGGAGCCAAGGGGAACCGGGTTTGCTTCCTCGTCCAGGACATCGATATTGAATCCTGGCAGCGGGAATGTCGCAGAGCCGGGCTTCAATGGAGTGATGGGCAGGGGAGATACCAGGAATGTGCCGGTCTCAGTCTGCCACCAGGTGTCCATAATCGGCAACTTGCCAGCGCCAAAGGTGTTTCTGTACCACATCCAGGCCTCGGGATTGATGGGCTCGCCCACTGATCCGAGCAGCCTCAGGCTGGAAACATCATACTTCTTGGCCCAGGAATCTCCGGCCTTCATCAACATCCTGACTGCTGTTGGAGCAGTGTAGAAGACTGATACCTTGTTGTCCTGAATTATCTTGTACCACCTTCCCAGGTCTGGGAAGTCAGGAGAACCCTCATACATTATGCTGGTTGCACCAAGAACGAGCGGCCCGTACACAATGTAGCTGTGGCCGGTGATCCATCCGATATCGGCTGTGCACCACCATACATCATTGTCCTTAACATCAAAGACCCAGTGCAGAGTCTGAGCGGGTCCCACCTGGTATCCGCCATGGACATGCTCAATACCCTTAGGTTTACCGGTAGTTCCAGAGGTGTACAGGATGAACAGGCGATCCTCTGAATCCATCTTCTCGCACTCGCATGCGTCGGACTTTCCGGCCACAAGGTCGTCCCACCAAATATCTTTGCCCTCTTTCATGGGGACGGCAACGCCCGTCCTCTTGCACACCACTACATTCTTCACCGATGGGGTATTAGCTGTAGCTTCGTCGACATTTGGCTTGAGGGGCAGCGGCTTGCCGCGCCGGTAGAAACCATCCACAGTAATAACCACTTTGGCCTCGGCGTCCATGATTCTGCTGTTCAGGCCGCCGGAAGAAAATCCAGAGAATACAATGCAATGAATGGCGCCAATCTTGGCTATGGCCAGCATGGCGATGGGCAGTTGAGGGATCATGGGCATGTATAACATGACTCTGTCTCCCTTGACCACGCCCAGGCTCTTCAGGCCGTTGGCGAATTTATTGACCTCCTTTTCAAGCTGTGCATAAGTGATCTTTTGAGTGGGCTGATCGGTGGGCTCAGGCACGAATATATAGGCCACCTTATCTTTCTTGGCCCCCTGGGCATGCCTATCCACGCAGTTGTGGGTCACATTGCACTTGCCGCCCACGAACCATTTGGCATATGGTGGCTTCCATTCTAGGGTTGAGGACCAGGGCTCAAACCAATCTGCGTAGGTCTTGGCCATCTCTCCCCAGAACTGGATGTAGTTGGCAGAGCACCAAAGGCGCATCTCGCGCTCTGTCTTGAAGCCTTTCTCTTTCATCCACTTCATTACGTTGGAGTTCTCTGCCAGATCCTTGGGTGCCTCGAATATCCTTGTCTCTTCCAGTAAAACTGATGTCTTTGCAGTTGCTTTTTCCTCAGCCAAATTTACAGCCTCCTTTATAATCCCCACGTCTTCCCAACTCTCCGCCTGATCTATCCTGATGCCAGGCAGCCAGCCCAACGCAGCCATCTGACATTCTTTTATTGTCGCATTAGGGCCAAAATCCCAGCCAGCAGGAGCCATTGGGAATATTGTAGCGATCGATAATTAACCTGTTTTTTCATTTATAAATCTATCGAGGTGACTTAACGTTATGATTGATAATTATCATTATTTAACATTATTAACAAAACACTAGGCTTTTAGAAATTGCCATATTGTATGGATGAGAACGTTAAAGCAATCAATCAAGACTTTATGAAAAAAGAAGAATACAGCTCCGCTAATCTGATAAAAAAGGCTCTTCGCTGAATTATGTGGGTGAGTTTAGGCAGAGAATAATGGCCTCTGTTCCTCTGTGTCTCTGCGGTTGGGTCAGAGCATAGCGGTTCACCACAGAGGCAAAAAAGATACAGAGGATTTCCAATTCAGTTCACCCATACCAAATGGAGAGGAGCCTAAAAAAAATGGGATCCCCATTAGACGATCTTGGGGATACCATCTACTGCTTCCGGATTCATCAGGGTCGATATGTCCCCCACCGGGTTTCCAAGGGCCCTCGCCTTGACGACACGGCGCATTATCTTGCCGCTCCTCGTCTTCGGGAGGTCGTTGACGAAGTGGACCTCCGTGGGCGCAGCCACCGGCCCAAGGGTCTTCCTGACGAAAGCGATCGCATCCTTTGCCAGCTCAGGGGACGGTTCATTTCCGACCCTCAGGATGACGAAGGCAACGATCGACTCGCCCTTGATCTCATCGGGCTTTCCAACTACAGCCGCTTCGGCTATCTTGGGGTGAGCCACCAGAGCGGACTCGACCTCGGCGTTGGCTATCCTGTGGCCTGCGACGCTGAGGACGTCATCGATTCTGCCCTGGATGAAGAAGTAGCCGTCCTTGTCCCTCTGCGCCTTATCTCCGGCGAGATAGACGCCGCGGCGGCCGGGAACATCCCAGTAGAACTGCCAGTACTCCTTCATGAACCTCTCTCTGTCGCCCCAGAACGCCCTGAGCATCGACGGATAGGGCTTCAAGGCCACTATGTTGCCTCCGGATCCCAGAGGAACCTCATTCCCTTCCTCATCCAGGATGGAGATGTCATATCCGGGGAGCGGGAATGTGCACGATCCGGGCTTCAGTGGCGTGATGGGCAGCGGAGAGTTGAGGAAGGTTCCGGTCTCAGTCTGCCACCAGGTGTCCATGATCTGGAGCTCGCCTCGTCCAATGTGCTCACGATACCACATCCAGGCCTCCGGATTGATCGGCTCGCCCACAGATCCGAGCAGCCTCAGGCTTGAGAGGTCGTACTTATCAGGCCATTCTGCGCCCTGCTTCATGAACATCCTTACCGCCGTGGGGGCAGTGTAAAGGACGGTGACCTTGTGGTCCTGGATGTTCTTCCACCACCTGCCGAAGTCTGGATAATCTGCAGCGCCCTCGTACATGAGGCTGGTCATGCCCAGAATGAGCGGAGCGTAGACGATATAAGAGTGACCAGTGACCCATCCGATATCGGCGGTACACCACCAGACGTCGCTGTCCTTCAGGTCGAAGACCCAGTGAAGCGTCTGAGCGGGTCCGACGGCGTTTCCGCCCGTTGCATGCTCGATGCCCTTGGGCTTGCCGGTTGTGCCGGAGGTGTAGAGGATATACAGCCTGTGCTCCGGGTCAACCCATACCGGCTCGCACTCTTCGGACTGGCCCTTGACCAGATCATGCCACCAGATGTCCCTGCCCTCTTTCATGGCAACGTCAACGCCCGCCCGCTTGTAGACGATAATCTTCTCGACTGAAGGAGCGCCGCTAGCTGCCTCGTCGGCGTTCGGCTTCAGGGGCACCGGCTTTCCGCGCCTGTAGAATCCATCCACTGTGATGATGGCTTTAGAACCGCAGTCAGCAGCCCTGTCCATCAGGCCTTTGGAACTGAATCCGGAGAAAACCACGCTGTGGATGACGCCGAGCTTGGCGCAGGCGAGCATGGCGATGGGAAGCTGGGGTATCATGGGCATGTAGATGCTGGCCCGATCCCCCTTCTTTAAGCCGAGGCTCTTGAGGCCGTTTGCGAACTTATTGACCTCCTTATAGAGGTCGCCGTATGTGATCTTCTGGACTGGCTGGTCTGTCGGCTCTGGTATCCATATGTATGCGACTTTGTCCTTCTTTGCGCCCTTGGCGTGCCTGTCCACGGCGTTGTATGTGATGTTGATCTCACCTCCAGTGAACCAGTGGAAATAGGGCATTTCCGAGTCGTCCATCACCTTGGTATAGGGCTTGTGCCAGTCAACGTACGTCTTTGCCATCTCATCCCAGAACTCGAGGTAATGCTCATCAGAGGAGCACCAGGCACGCATCTCCTTCTCAGTCTTGAATCCTTTCTTCTTCATCCACTGCATTACGTTGGAGTTCTCCACCAGATCCTTTGGCGGATTAAAGATTCTGGTCTCGTCCTGAAATACTGTCGTCTTCAACTTTTTGTCTTCTTTGCCAGCCAATTCCAACACCTCCTAAATCAAAACCTAATATTTCGCGCACTTTTCTCCTATCCCAGGGAAAACTTGACGCGAAGAACATGCCCGCTGTCCACTCTAATTCGTCACAGAGAACAGCAGTTTTGCACATTTCCGATTTGTCTTTCAGATAAATAAGGTTTTTGCTTGTTAATAATTATAAATAATAATGATTGTAGATCATATGGCTTGGAGAGACGGTCGAATCTAGAAGAACCTCGAAGCAGACGTGCCCGGCCGCTGGAAGAATACTGTTAATGACAGCTCATTCAGGGTCACAGATATAAAGAAATTAATGCAAAAATAACATCGCGAGCAACATCCATAGCTCTTTTCCGCAGCAAAACCTAAATAAAAAGCTGACTATGAATCATAATTGGAGAATTCCACTTAAATAATATGGAGTGGCTTCCATGATCTTTATCTGGCACCATCTTCCCAGATCCAGCGCGCCGGGGATCACAATGCCAGCATAATTGGCAGATCGGGCCTTCATGGTCTTGCCTCTCCCACACTCAGTCACAAGAGCATGCAATACCTTCCCCAGATAACGGCTATTCCTCCTCTCAGCGATCTCCAGCCATATTCGGGTCATCTCCCTCGAGCGGTCTTTCTTAATCCTGTCCGGCATGTCGTAGAGCCTGGCGGCTGATGTTCCAGGCCGGGGGGAGAATCTGGTGATATTCACCTTATCCGGCTGCAATCTCTCAATCAGGCTCATGCTCTCCTCAAAATCCTTATCCGTCTCGCCGGGAAAGCCAACGATAATATCAGTTATTATGGAGATGTCTGGATAGGCAAATCGAAAGGCGCTCACAAGCTCGAAGAACTCATCTGAGGTGTATCCGCGTCCCATCCTCTGCAAAATTTCATCCGAGCCGGACTGAACGGGGATATGCAGGAAACGGTAGATCTTTGGGCTCTGAAATGCCTCAATCAGCCTATCCTGGATGAGCCGAGCGCTATCGGGATTCATCATTCCAACCCTGAGCATAAAATCCCCTGGAATCTCAGTCAGCGTCTCCAGCAGCCCGGCCAGATCAGATCCAATATCAGATCCAAATGCGGCAGTGTCCTGAGCAGATATCTGGATCTCGGCTGTGCCAAGCTGTGCCAGCCTTTCCACGGCAAGGACCACATCCTCAACCGGATGGCTCTTCAGCCTGCCCCTGGCATTTGAGACTATACAATAGCTGCATGAGCCGTTGCAGCCGTCCGCCACATTGACAATGCCGCAGCTCTCTCCTCCGGGAGATGATTCGCGAAGATGAACAGCAATATGCCTCTCGCGCAGCATTTCTTCAGATTGAAAATTCTGAGATTGTAATTGCCCGGATTGCATATGCTGCGAAGGCATGAGCCAACCATTAAAGAGTTTGACGATCCTGGCGGCATCTCCTTGACTCAATGGTCCCAATCGCCCCCGGCAGCAGAGCGTTTGAACCGACTGGGGTATTGCCGCCGCCAGGCAGCCGGCGACGACCAGCTTCTCACCCTCCAGCTGCCGCAGCCGGCGGAGGATCTTTCTCTCCGTCCTTTCGGTGACCGCACAGGTGTTCACTATCACCATGTCAGCCTCCTTCAGGCCGGAAGGGATATGGCCCATCTCCCTCAGGGCCTCTGCCAGATCCTGAGAATTCCCGAAGTTCGATGTGCAGCCGAAGGTCTCGATATAAAACCTCATTCCAAAGCCTCACTTGAGGCCGTCTCCTCCCTTCTCACCTGATAAATCCCACTGATCGCCCCTATGACCGCCGGGGCGAGGAAAAAGCCGCCGATCCCTGCCACCAGAGCCCCTCCAAAAAAGGAGAGCATTACCAGCAATGGGTGCAATGAGGATCTGGTGGAGATGATATAGGGCCTTATGAACAGCTCTGAGGGGAGATAGATGAGAGCGGAGCTGATGACCAGGAAGAACAAAGCACCCTCCAGGCCCACGGTGAAGTAGCGGTAGACGGCCAGTGGGACCAGGACCGCCCAGGAGGTGAGGACCGGAACCATGCCGGCGATAAAGACGATGCTCGCCAAAGCTATGGGCCGGGGTATGCCGAAGAGGAAGAATATAACCGCTGCGATCAAGCTTCCCACGATTGATGTATAGACAGTGCCGATGAATATGCCGCTCAGAATTCGGTCGATTCTATCGATGTACCGCTCAAGAACCCTCATCTCTCCGTCTGGCAGGAGGGATATCAACGATCCCACAAAGCCCTCGCCATCCAGGAGGATGAAGTAGCAGATGGGGAAGGAGATGAGAAAGTTGATTATCCCCAAAGAGGCCATCCTGCCGATTTGGAGGATGGGAATAGATGCTGCCAGAGAGGCGATCAGGCCGAAGGCGTTCTCCAGACCGGAGATCAGGCTCTCCCTGGCCCAGGGGGGTAAGTCAGTCGCCGTCTGCTGCATGAGATATCCAAGCCAGTACCTGAGTGCCTCCTGGTTCTTTGCCAGGGCTATTATCTGGGTTGCCACCTCAAGGCTTCCCAGACCCAGCATCAGGAATATGGGGACCACGACGCAGATGGCAGCAACAAGCGACCCGAGCTTTTTTCTCTTGCCGAACCGATCCCTTATGGGCCGGCCCACATAGGCAAAAACGCTGCCCAGGATTATGCCGTCTAAGAATGGAAAGGCAAAGCAGGCGGTCATGAGGACCGCAGCCAGGGCTAGGATTAAAATGCCCTTATGCTCTCTGCACCAGTGGTCAGGGTCGTAGTCCATGGGTCACACCGAGGAATGAAGCATCTTGTCTTGGCGCGGAATTCATTCGCTTGATAGATATGGGTGACGCTTTATTAATGTTTCAAGGGAATGAAGATTGAGTGGGAGAGATGCGCCAGAGTTGCATAAGGAGATGATGACCGAGGATCGAGCATTCTCCAGGGCCAGGAAATAGATGCTTCTTGTGACTTCGCCTGCTACTATTGTTCGTCTTTTTTCTAACCTTGATCGTTTCTGTGCGTCTCTGTGAGCTTTGTGACTCTGAGGTTTTATTCCGCAACTACCATGTGTTTGAATATTCAGCTACGAATATTAACCGCAGAGACGCAGAGTTCGCAGAGACGTGGAAATTTACCTTATTACCAGCACTTGAAAAAAATAGCATATTTCTGAGCAAATAGTCGTCTCCGTTCGTTCGTCCTCCGTGCGCTCTGCGCCTCTGCGGTTTTATTCCGTATTCCGTAACCACCAGGGTTAATTATCCCGCTACCCACTCGATACAGCGAAGAGCCATTTTATTTCACAGCCAATTATTTCACCACAAAGAACACAAAGCGCACAAAGGTCTCAGAAAGGAAAAGACGGCACTCCTTCGAAAGCTCATCCCCCCTCAGGCACGTGCCAGCTCCAGCATTCCCTCCAGCCTCTCCAGCCTCTCACCAGGATCTTCGTTCTGCTCTCGTACCCAGGCAACCAGCTTCTTTATTGCCCGACCGCTGTCGATGATATCTCCCGCCTTCCCCACTCCCTCTAGCAGGTCTTCTGAGCGGCCGGTGATGCAGAGCAATGGCGCAGCATTCAGGCATACAATATCCCTTCTATCCCCGCGGTCAAAACCCGACAGAACTCGAAGGAGCCTTACTGCCTCCTCTTCGATATTCCCACGGTTGAGAAGAGCAGACTCATCCCCCTTCTCCAGGCCCAGGTCGCAGGCATTTAGGGCATATTCCCTGATCCTGCCATCCTCATCCAGCTCTGCCACATCCGTCCTTCCAAGAGTCGAGAGTTCATCCATCCCCCGCAGATCGTCCCCGCTCCGGCCGTGGACCACAAAGGCCCTCTTGTAGCCGATCTCCTTCATAGCCCTGGCTATTGGCAGAACCATCTCTCGGCTGTAGACCCCGCGAACGCCGTAAGCGGGCAGAGCGGGATTGGCCAGAGAGCCGGCGATGTTCAGAACGGTGCCGAATCTGATCTGAGAGAGGATCCTGGAGAGGGCAGAGGGATGGACCTTGCCGCTCATGCCGTTGAATATGCCGATCCCTGCCACTTCGATGCTCCTTTTCACCAGGTCCACATCGCAGTCAACGTCTATCCCGAGCTGCTCGAGCATATCCACTGTGCCGCAGCTGGAGGTTATGGCCCGAGAACCGTGCTTGGCCATGTTGATATTGTCCGCCGCCGCCACAATAGAGGCCGCGGTGCTGATGTTGAAGGTCTTGATCGAGTCCATGCCCGTCCCGCAGTTATCAGCCAACGGCCCCTGGACGCATGGGCGGACCTTCAATGTGTCCACCTCATATATCGCCTCCCAGATGCCGGCGATCTCCTCGGCTGTCGCCCCCTTGGCGGTGATGGCGGCCAGGAACGCCCCCTGCTGCAGATCCGGCTGCTCGTCATTCAGGATCTGACGGAATAGATCTGAGGCTTCGCCTCGGGTCAGGTTCCGACCTTTGATCAGTTCGTCCACCTTGCCCCCAAAATGCTTCAGGCTCTCTTCCGACACTATTTTCAGCAAATCTTTCGCCATCTTCCCCTCGCTTCGTCCCTTAAAACACTATAAACTGACTATAATTTCGCAACAAATAGATTCAAGCTGCTATTGCTGTATCTGCTCTAAACCGCACAGACAACAGACTTCAATCCCGCTCGCCTGGAGGAGTGCTCAAATGCATCCGAGATTCGGGCCAGATCGGCTCTTTTGGTGATGATCCAGTCCGCCCTGATCTCGCCTGATTCCAGGAGGCTGGCAGCCATTCTGTTCTGCCGGCTGCTGCAGCCATATGCCCCTGTTATGGTCTGCTCGAGGTAATGCATCGATCGCAGGTCGATCATCCCCTCGTAATCGCCCGGCTGGGGCCCGGAGAATATACATATCCTCCCACCAGGGGCAAGCAGCCTCATCTGCCTTTGGCCGATCTTCACCTCAGGGGTGGCAGTGAGGATAACGTCAACTCCCCTGCCATCGGTCTCGCTCAAGATCGTCCTTTCCGCTTCCTCGAACGGGTCCTGCCCCTCCTCCCGGTTGCCGGTGGACAGGTCGATCACCTGGGCAGAGGTATGCCTCTTGATCTCCCTGATCCGTCCGGGCAGCCTCTCTGCCAGCAGGATCTCTCCTGCCCCCCGCATCTCCGCCAGAAGGGCATGAAGAGCGCCAATTGGTCCTCCGCCCCAGATCAGGACGCTGTCACCCTCTCCGACCCTGGCCTGCTCCTGGCCGTTAATGCAGCATGCCAAAGGCTCGACCAGGGTGAAGAGGGCCGGGTCCACTTCCTCAGGCAAGGGATTTAGAGCGGTGCTGATGCCAAAATGCTCAGAAAGGCTCTGAGCTGGCAGGGGCAGGGCCATGTACTCGGCAAACCCTCCATCCATGTTGAAGCCGATTATCTTCATGTCCCGGCAGCGGTTGTCTGTGCCCTGCAAGCATGCATGACAGTGTCCACAGGCGATGCCCGGCCAGACCTGGACCAGCTCCCCTGCCCTGATGTGACGGCCATCCGCCCGCACTTTGCAGTCTATCTCTTCTATCCGGCCCACGACCTCATGCCCCAGGATGCGGGGATAGCAGAGGTCCCTGTGCCCCTGAACGAGTATCTTTATGTCCGTGCCGCAGACAGCGCAAGCCTCGACCCTGATCAGCGCCCCCCCTGGAGGGCACCTGGGCGTCGGCAAATCCATCAGCGCCAGATTCTTTGGACTCTTCAGCACGGCCGCCTTCATGGCTCGATCCTTGGTCCTACTTCTTGGGAAGCTCGACTGTCATCAGTACCCGGTCGGTCTCACGAACCAGCTGCTCTTGAGTGAATCCATAAAGCCCGGCCAGAAGGCTGGCTCCGCCCATGCCCACCCCCTCTTTGACATAACCCTGGGCATAGACCTGCAGCCCGGGAATCTTTGAGCTCTCCAGCCCCGGATCGGCATAGAAGTAGGGCCTGCCCGTAGCCTCCACTATTTGCCGGAAGTTGGCGGTCCTGTCCTCTATGATGTACTTCGTGGTGGCAATGGAGATGTCGCCTTTCAGGTCCAGGGCTTTCGCCAATGCCAGCACCGTAGCCATCTGAGTTCCCCCTGCCAGCACCACTCTGCTCCCGGATAAGCCGCTGATCAATCCCAGGGCGCAGGGCATCATGGGGTCGCCCAATTCCCGTATCGCCTCCATTGGGTCACCCTTCAGGCTGCCCGGAGCCACTCCTGCCCTGGCCATTGCCTCTGCTGCCACCTGCTCCTTGAGCCCTGTTGGATTGGAGACGAAGCTGCTGCTGACCTTTTCTCTGTAGCCGAGTGCCCTGAGAACGGCAAGAGCAGTGGTTGTGCCGCCTGCTATTGACTCCCCAATGAATATGCAATCTGAGAGCCCGGCAAGCTTGCTTCCCAGCCGCCTGGCCCTCTCAAATGTCCCCTGGGGATCTATGACAGCGCTCTTTTTTCGGATGTCGCCTCCCGGCTGGCCTCCCAGCTCGACATAAGGGACGGCCGGCTTCTTTCGCAGGCCCGAGGCTACGAAGAGGGAATTGATGCCCGTCAGGTTCAGGGCCGCTTTGGTGACCACCGCTGGGGTGGGCGAGCCTCCGGGTGCCTCAGGCAGCTCGGGCATGGTGATGATCTTATTAGTCTCCACCAGCTCAGCGTCTGCACCTGGTGTGTAGTCGGTCAATTCGGGAGTGGTTCCTGCCGCCGAGAGGCCAGGTATCTTTCCGGTGTCCGTATTGGATATGATGCAGAGGAATAGTGGCCGCTTAGGGCGCGGCCCGAAATCGGGGTAGATCCATTCTGGCATGAGCTATAATCCGGCGATCCGGTATATTAAATCAACGCTACATTATTTAATTCAAGTTTATTTGAATGGCGCTAAACTAATTTTGAACTCTCGCGCAGATGCAACCGATCGCTATTTGAAGAGACTCTCATCTTCTTTTTTCTCTATTCTAACCGATATTAAAAAATCCCCCTGGGGTCGTCGTCCTCTGTGCGCTCTGTGACTCTGTGGTTTTATTCCCGTATACCAGATCCTTTTTCTTCTCACCTCTGGCGATATCAGCCCTGTTCAGCCTGCCCCCTGAGGTCTTTCGCCGGGCATTGCTCGACAAAGGCTTATAAAGGAGAAGATGAGACTGGGGTTTGTTGTAGGCAAATGACGAAAAGTCTATCGCCGAATAGTGGGATACTGGAGGTTTATAATTGAGCTTAAGATACATGATTATTCCCCTGTTGCTTGCATTACTCACCACAGGCCTGTCCCTGGGGCAGACCACCGATAACGCAAGCATTGTGGATGACAATTCCAGCATAGAGGCAGCTTTGGATCTGAATGCCACCCTGCCCGCAAACGAGAGCGCTTCCATGAATGAGACAGAGAATGCGACCGCTGTCGCAGTCAATCTGACGCCAGCGATCTCGGGGCCGAATCTGAACTACATCTGGCAGTTCTCCGGCATTGAGGCAGGCCCCATAACCATGGTCCTGGAGCAGAATGGCAACGATCTCTTGGGACGGGCAAAGTATGAGCCAGAGGGCGGAAAAGCCTGGAATGCCGATGTCATAGGCTCAGTGGTAGGAGAAAAAATTGACCTGACCATGAGCGCCCTGAAGGATAATGTGCTGATCATTACCAGGTTTTCAGGCATTTTGGCCAATGAGGACATCAACGGCAACTTCACCCAGGCGAGCGAGGGCAAGGTTATCAACAACGGCACCTTCAATGCCATGTGGATCAATCCGGACACCTCCAGCTACACTCCTGCCACGGTTGAGGCACCAGCGGTGGCAACTCCTGCTCCCGCAGAGGTCACCAGTGCCGCACAGCCCGCCGCTGCTGCTGTGAATACCACTGCTGTTAATAAGACAGAGAAGAGATTCGTCGACGTTCATGAGTACAAAGATAAGATCGGTCCGGGCGGTGACCTCAGCGGCATCCCACCAGGCATGGGCTGAACTGGACTTCAGATTGAGGAATGATGCGCCAGAAAGCTGGCGCAGCAAATCTTTTTGCAGATAAGGTAGAATGTGGTGGTTCTAAATGAAAGTAAATTGCTTGATGAGGGGATGGCATATCCTTCCTCTAATGATATTTCTCATCTGTGCTGCCGGTCCCTCGCTCGCCCAGGAGGCGGGCAGCTCAGATGCAGAGACGGCGGCGCTCGATCCGACAGCATCGCTCTTGGCACTGCCATCGACCGATGAATCCATTTCGGAGAATGCATCGATCCCGGAGAATTCATCCATCATGGACAATGAATCTTCCAACGTTAGCCAATCC
>ENA-UOOR01001484-UOOR01001484.1-fermentation-metagenome-genome-assembly--contig:-NODE-1484-length-27490-cov-13.963040_pt1 | contig 27490 bp, 26 predicted proteins | sample MGYA00245780_ERZ724029 | MGnify/ENA primary metagenome ERZ724029 (study PRJEB28704, sample SAMN03018315) | fermentation metagenome | biome: anthropogenic terrestrial biome; feature: soil... | reverse complement strand
TCAGAAGATCCTGAAAAAAATGAGGAGGGTGATTCTTCTGCTCCAGTATTTAGTCTTACTAAAACTGATAATGGTGTAACAGTTTCTTACGCTATCTCTCATGAAGATATTCGTAGTTCATTATATGACCTCTTAGATGCTTCATTAAGTGACGAAGAGCGCTATGATTATTATATCAATACCGTTTATGATGATAGTTTTATTTATAGTAATTGGGAAGATACAAAAACATATCGTCAGAAATATATTCACAATGATACAGATGTTGCATTTTCAGGAGAAAGAGAAGAACTCTTTAAAGAATATCTTAATGCTGATGAGAAAGCCTCTTTGGACGAAATGAGAAGTAATTATGAAAATCTTCAGAATGTGGTACGAAAGTACGAAGCTGCTGAAGATAAAGCTAAAAAAGAAGCTGTCTTCTCCAGTGAAGACTATTCAGAACTGGTAGATAGAAAAGACTTTAAAGATCTTATGAAACATGCAAGTGAATTCTCTGTTGAAGATGTTGCTGTTAAAGCTGATCTGATCCTTGCTAAATATGCTAAGGAACAGGGACAGTTTGCAAAAACAAGTTCTGTGAGTGAGGTGCATAAGATTAACCTACCAGTAAAAGAAAAAGATGAGAAAAAATATGATCCTTATGGCGGTCTATTCGCAAAGGATTAGTTGAAGAGCTGATGAAGCTCTTTTTTTATTGCCTAAATTTAGAAATCTAAGGAGGAAATTTAAACATGGCTGAAAGATTTATTAAGTATGAAAAGCATGGCGTAATTGAAAAAAGTTCTATGCTGTCTACAAACTATGGTCGTCATATCATGAACGTTGTTTTTGATAAAGATGTTGATCAAGGTAATGTATGTGTATTGGGTGATTATGTAGAGCCTGATTACTTTAAAGCTGCTGTTCCAGCTAAAGAAGATGCGGTTTTGATTGTCGCTAATGAACCAAAAATTTATGCTGACTATACAAATAAAATGCAGGAAGAGTCTAATTATTTTGTTGGCAAAGGTGAGATTTCTGAAGTCGATGACATGGATCGCTTAGATATAGTCACTCTGTCTGACGAATCGTTTGATGATGATGCGGCTCCTGCTGTTGGTAAGTATGTGGTGGTGAATGGTAAAGATTATGCTCTTACTACTGTAGATGATGAACCTACAGGTTATGGTTTTGTTGGGAAAATTTTTGATATCGCAAACAATGGTCGTTATAGAGTACTCGTTCAGAGAAATCTGAAAGTTGAAGCTGCTGTTACGACTCCGTAATTGTAAATTAAAAAAAGATTAAATCCAACATTTTGGGAGGAGAAAATAAAATGAGATTAAATTTTAATGAATATGATGAGAATCTCCGTGCTCAGTTCGATGAGGATTCTGTTAAATTAGCGGGATTTGCTCGGTTGTGTGCGGATGTTGCTCGTCATAGTGTTTTGACAGTAGATCCTGCAAAAGCAGAGAAAGAAATTAGAGATAATATTTTAGCCATCTATGGACTGGATGAAAATCCAACTAATCGTCAGATTAGTAAGGCTCTGAGATATCATGACAAGAATATTGCAGTGTTTCAGATTATTGAAGAGGTTATCGAAGATACTCTCGTATCCGGATGGCAGTCAGATGCGTTTTTCCAGACTCTTGTAGAGACTAAGAATGGCCGTATTGGGGACACGAACTCTTTCTTCATTCCTGATGATACTGTAATTTCTATCAGTAAAATTAATAATGGTCATCATGACATGATCCGTCAGAGACTTGGTGAAGGACGTGAGATTCCGATTGAGACAAGTTCTATTGGTGCTAAGGTCTATATGTCTATGCATCGTTATCTTCAGGCAGCTGAAGACTGGTCAAGACTGGTTGCTGAAATTGCTAAAGCTCTTACTAATCAAGTAAATACAATGATTCATCAGCAGTTCGTAACAGCTGGTAAGAATCTTCCTGAAGCTAAATGGTATGCAGGTGGTAAGATGGAAGCGGCTCAGCATGATAATTTCATTAGATTGATTTCTGATGTACAGCTGGCTACTGGGAATCCGGCACGTATCATTGGCACAAAACTTGCTCTGTCACAGTTGAAGAATTTGGGTGACGTTGTTTGGATTGCTGAACAGGCTAAGAATGATATATACAGTATGGGACGCCTTGGTAGTTTTGAGGGAACTGAAATCGTAGAACTTCCGAATGCTTTCGCGCCTAATAGTGTTGAGAGATATCAGGAAGACGATAAGAATCTATATATTATGCCGATTAATATGGACAAACCGATCAAATTCTATTGGGAAGGCGATACAGAAATCTACGAAGTAACTGATCCAGCTACTCGTCAGGACAAGTCTATGGACTATGAGCTTGCAGCTACTTGTGGTTGTTCTGTAGTAACTGGCAAAAGATTCGGTACTTGGGTAATTTCTGAATAATTGAAAGTCACAAGGATAGAAAGGAAGAAGGTAAATGGCAACAGCTAAAAAAACTTCTATTACTAAAAAGCCTACTGGTGGAAACACCAGCAAGGCTAAAGTAGCTGAGGTTAAACATAAAGAAGTAGAAGCTCCTACGAGAATGAAAGCATTTAAAGAGCCAGAGCCAACAGATTTAATTATGTGTCGTTCGGTTTTCCCTGGCCGTTGGTACTTTGTTACTCCTAGGACAGAGAATATTTTACCATTTGAAACCAAAGATGCAATTAATTATGTAGAGTATCAGGATTTAAGACAGGCAATGTTAAGTCGTTCTGATGATATTATGAAACCAGCTCTCGTAATTGAAGATGAAGAACTTTTGGAATTACCAATTTGGAAACCTGTCAAAGAATTATATGAGAAATTATATGCTGTAGAAGATCCTACAGGAATTTTAGATCTGCCTTATAAACAGTTTAAAGAAGCATTTACTGCTCTTCCAATAGGAATGAAGAAATCTGTATCTGTTACAGTTGCGTCTATGGTTAATGAGGGGACATTCGATTCCATGAATAAAGTAAAAGCTATTGACGAAGCTTGTGGTACAAATATCGCTTTGTTACTGGGTTGAGAAAGGAGTAGATTATGACTCCTTTTGAAAAAGTATATCAAAGGTTTGAAATGAAAATAGAGGATCTCTCAGCGGAAGAATTAGGGTCTGAAAATTGGGCCGAGATGGAAAAAGAGTATTTATTAAGTGCTCTTGGACTTATTGAGTTGGACGATTTGTATTTCTACGATATGTCGGGAGATCTTAAGATAGACTTAAGTGATCGAGACGAGGATGCAAATACTTTTAATCGAAAACTGACTAACAGAGAAATTGAAGTTCTTTCTCTTTATATGATGATTGCATGGTACGAACCAAGAATTAACTCTTTGGAGCACACTTTAATGTATTACGGATCTAAAGATGAAAAATGGACAAACCAGAAAGATCATCTTAAAATGCTTGAAGATAGGCAGAAAAAATATCGAATGCAAGCCCGTGGATATTATTCTCATAATGCTGGACGTAATAATTCTTATCTGCGAGGGGAGATTTGACAGAATGGAAAAAATATTTAAAACAAAATATGGATCATTCTCTTCTGATCAAATGCAAAACTATAAGAAGAAATTACATAGCCAGGTTCATTGGTTTCTGATTTATTATGAGAATAAGTATAGGCGATTAGATGAATATTTCGAAGAGATACAATATTATCTTAATGGGTTAGATGAGATTTTGTGTTATCCGTTAGAGATGGTGCAGCTTATGTCCAAAATTGAATGTGCACGATTGGAGTATAATAAGTCTGATTGCAATTATAAGCTTTATAGAAAATCTATATTAGATGCTCATTCATTAATTGATACCTTACCGGATTATACAGAGAAGGTGGGTGATTCCAATGCCGAGTCTATTTGAAGCAAGAATGAAGAATCTAGGGCATACAGGTGGACAAGCTACTCGAAAAAGTACCTATGTAATTGAGAATAAAACGTTTAAGAACTCTCCTGCTTACAGAGATGCTAAGTTATATGACGCTAATATGAATCTTTTACAGGAGCATTGTGACATCAAGTTTAAGTACTCACAATCTTATACGATTAATAAAGATCAGGTAGAGTGGTTAATTAGATTCCGACCAGAGTTTTATCCTGAAAAATCTTATCGTGATAGTGATGGACATGAACGATTAGGATACTACCTAGAGTTTAATGATGAGAAAAGTGATACAAATGAGAAATGGTTGATATTAGGAAAGAATGATAAAGATGTATTCGTAAGCTACAACGTTCTTAAATGCAATTGGGTATTTAAATGGATCGCTGATGGAGTATTATATCAATGCTTAGGATGCTTGAGAGATCGTAATAATTACAACTCTGGAATTTGGTCGGACGGCTTTATCATCTCTGTTGAAGACCAATCAATGTTTATCGTTCCTACTAATGATATAACACGCACATTAGATTTTGATATGCGTTTTATGTTATCAGATAATGTAATACATCCTAATACTTATGCTATTTCAAAACGTAATAACACCACACCTATAGGAATATCTAAAATTGTACTTAAGCAAGATCATTATAATCCCTCGCTAGATAATGCTGAACTAGGAATTTGTGATTATTATACTTCTGTTCCCCCTATTCCAGATGAAGGGAATCAGAAGAAGTTTAAACTTGAATGTTCAGGTTTAAAACCAGAGCTACATTTAGGTGGAAGTAAGAGAACTATTTCTGTGATTGGGCCTGTTGAAGACGAAATATATACGTGGAACTTGTATCAAGAAGACAAATTATTAAATGAATCTGACATACAAGAGTCATTCGTGTATAAAGTTTCTAAAGATATTTTACAAATCAAAGCGAATGCAGATGCTTACGATTGGATTGGTAAAATATTAAAAATCGAAGCTATAAATAGTACTGGGGATAAAGCTTATATAGAATTAGAGGTGATAGTATGACAAAAGATAGAGAGCAAATGCTCTTGCATCCTACACCTGATTGTAATTATAGCTTAATCTATCAGAAAAAAGCTTTGTTTCAAGATTTCTGTCAAGATCCCGATATCTTTGAAATGTTACATAATCCTATATTAGAGAAACAGGGTGCAGATCCTGAAGATTATTATTGTATAAATGTCTATCCATTTTTAAAGATTCCAGATGTACAATCAGTTGCCAAAAATTTTATCTGTTATGAAGTCAATGATTTAGAAGACTATGGAGCCAATAATGTTATGATGCGTAGACAGATTACTATACGTGTAATGTGTGATGCATCTGAGGTTGATACTCCATATGGAATTCCTAGACAAGATGTCTTAGCTATGCTGATAGATGAACGTATGCAGTGGACAGAGGTATTTGGGTCAAGACTTGAAAAGGTTTACGATGCTGGGAAGACTTCAGAAAATGGATACTATTATCGTAATATGTACTATGAACAGACTACTCCCAATAATCTTCAAAGAGGATTTTCTGAAAATGCTCTTGATGCCAAAGGTAGAGGATACTATGCCATCGAAGATTCTTTTATATAAGGAGGCTGTTGAATTTAATGCTAACTTATTTAAATGAATTGAGTATTTTCCGTGGGGATCCAATTGTTGTAGGAAAAGGCGTTAGTGTACATCAACCAACACTTGGTGAGATTGAGCACTTAGGAGAAGATGAGTATTTCAATGTTGTGCGTACGATTACAGCTACTCCTTCAGATATGATCTATCAACTTACACAAATGGGGGTTGACTTTACTAAAATCAGTGCATATGAGATGTTTTATTCTATGATTTATCCTATGCTGACACCTGATAGAACTGTACTTTTATTTGGTACAGATTTTGATTTCACAGAGCTTAAACTTCATAAAAATGAAACTACGAATGAGTTTGCGCTTATGAATGATGATGAATCTATATTTATTAATAAACCTATATATGACGCAATGACTGAAACAATATGTAAAATACATGGATTAACCCCTAATTTAAGAACTCCTGCAAACAATGCTGCGAAACAAGGTATGATTGAAGATGCAGAAGAAGCTTATTTTCAGGGACAAAAAAAGGAATTTACATCTACTCTTCTACCGATGATTTCATCTATGGTAGTTACCCCAGGATTTAAACATGATGAAGTTACGGTTTTTGATATGAAGATCGGAGCTTTTATAGATGCAGTTAAACGGAGTTCTCATAATCGTAGAGCAGATACATATTTACAGTCCGGATATTCTGGGTTTGGTATTTCATTGAAAGATATAGATTCAAATGATATAAATTATTTCAGTCGTTTAAACGACTGATTTTTTTATTGCAACTAATAGACAGGTACACACCTGTCTTAATTTATTTAAGGAGGAAATAAAATGGCAAATTTTAATCCGAATGAGGTTATTTTGGAGAGAGTTCGCTCTATGACCTTTACTTCGATAGAAGATGGTAAATTAATTGGACGCCTATCTCAGTTAGAAGATCCGAGTCTTCAGACGAGTGCTGAAGGTGATGATGTAGTAGACGCCACAGGTGCTACCATCACAACTATTTATAAAGCTAAAAAAGGACAGTTCACAGCCTCTAACTCTCTCTTTAGTATTGATCTTGCCGCACTTCAGTTCGGTACAGAAAAAGTGGTTGGTACAAGTGAAGATAAGATTACTCAGCAGGCTGAGCAACAGCTCAAGATAGTTGATGGTAAGGTTACTTTGTCTCATAAACCATCAAATGAGATTAAATATGTGTATGCTTTTGATAACAATGCTTTTGGAGAGGAATTCGTATCTGATGTAGCTCCGGCAGAAGGTGGAGATCAGAAAGATGGAACGTTTTCAATTAAAGATAATGTAATTACGCTTCCGAAAAATACAAAGGGAACGGTATACGTTCAGTATGAGTATGAAACGGAAAATGCTGTTCAGATTACCAATAATTCTAACAAATATCCTGAAGATGTTGGATGTACTATGTTCGTTAGTTTTAAAAGCGTATGTAATGCAAATCTTATTTATTATGGTACAATTCGTGCAGAAAGAGCCAAATTAGATCCGACTCAAGTTGAACTTGCTCTGACTTCTACTGGTAAACATGCGTTTACTGTAAACTTCATGAAAGAATACTGTGAGACAGATGCTGACTTGTTCTCTATTGTTATCAGTGAAGACTAATCTATGGTAGCTAAAAAAATAACATGCCGGGTTTGTGGTAAGGAATATGACGGTTGTGCTACGTGTCAGCACGTACATAGCTATTCTGCTTGGAGAAATCTTGTAGATTCAATTGATCACTACAAGATTTTTTGTATCGTGAGAGATTATGCCAATAAGGATCTAACAAAAGAGCAAGCTAAAGCACGACTCTCTAAATTAGATACAACGGGTTATGAAACATGGGAAACTTTAAGTGGAGAATATTTAAGGGATCTTCTCAAAGAAGAATCGAAACCTATGCAAGATAAGAAAGTGTCTATTCGTAAATCGAGACAGAATGTTAAGAAATTTAAGTAATGACTAGCTAATTAAATACGGACGAACTAGTCATATACGATTGGTTTGTCCGTATTTTTTACTAAAATATGAGGAGAAAAAGGATGAGAGTATTCAGTGATCTGACGAGTCATTATTATGACACACATGATGCTGTAAGGATAATGAACACAAAACAAGCAGGTAAGTATATTAAGCATGGTGTTTATCCGAAAGATATTATGTGGGAAGAAGATTTAAACACACTTGTGTTTGTATTTAATAAAGCAGAAAGTAAAGAACTCTATGAAAAGTGGAAGTCTTATGATTTGGAGTAGTGTAAATGGCAAAAAAATATTCTAAATATCATGTAGATATATCTAAAAAAGGTAAAGAAGATCGTACAGCATATGATCGCAATTCTAAGAAACAAGTCGTTTTCGATTCTAAATTAGAAAAACAATATTATATGGAAGTGATATGCGGAGGTTTAGACGCAGGTATCATTTCTGAGTATACATTACAAAAAAAATATCCACTACAACCTTCTTTTAAAAGAGATGGGAAAACGATTAGAGCGATTGATTATGTTGCTGATTTCTGGATTAAAATGCCAGATGGTACAGAACAGATTATAGATATTAAAGGTGGACTCATAGATCCTATGGCAAAACTTAAGCGAAAAATGATGTGGTATAAGTATCCTGATAAGGATTATATATGGATTACATACACAAAAGCAACCGGATGGATTGATTGGGATGAGCATGAAGCAAATAAACGAGCTAAAAAGAAGGCTCTTAAGGCTAAAAAGGAGAAATAATATATGACAGTAGATGAGTTAAAGGATAAATGGGAAGTAGCTATGAGTGAAGAGGACAAATCAGATGTAATTAATCAGATTGAGATTAAAACATACGTACCTTTTGCCACAAAGAAAAAAGCGGTCGATGCATTGGTAGATTTAACTATTATAGAAGTCAATGGCTTTAAAACTTTTGATTCTATGGATCGTTGGATTAATTATGTTATGACTGCAACTATAGTGTACACAGATTTAGAGCTGTCTAGCGATAATAATGAATTGTTAAAGCAGATTGATTTCCTGATGGAAAGTGGCGCTTGGACAGTTATCAATGAGAAAGCTAGTAGCGATTTACAGGATTTCTTATCATTTTTTAATGTTCGTATGGATGATAAGTTGAGAGAAAATTCTGTGGAGTACTCTCTCGCTAAAGGTATGAATACTTTAAACACTAAATTGGAAGAAATGATTAAAGACTTTGATTTTGATAGTATGCAGGAGGCTACCACTGCTCTTAAAGGTCTTGCGGACGGAAAGTGATGTGTAATGTAAATGAGTATAGAAAGTGATCTTGACAGATACGCTAAGCAAGCAGTAAATGCTTGCGCCAGGGAAATTAAGAAGGAAATAAAGGAAGAAGCAAAGCAAACAGTTGATAAAGCATTTTATAATACATACGATCCCAGTTCATCTTCTTGGGTTCCTCCATACCAACGTATCTACGGATTAAAGACTGCTTATCAAGAACGAGATACGGGTCGTGGTGGATTTAGTCGTGAAGTAGGTGTAGAGTTCTCCCCAGGATATGTAAGTGGAAGTCATAAAGTTAGTAATGATTCTGTGTATGAATGGTCATTGGAAGAAGGTGCACATGGTTGGCCAGGATATGCTGGTACTGTGGTTACAGGTAGACCTTTCGATTATATGGAAAGTCAATTTCAACATACTGTAGCTAGAGTACCTGGAATTATACAGAGAAACTTTCATGCTTATTTTGGCTAAAGAAAGGTAGGTGATAACCATATGGGAGCAGAAAAATTTACAGTTAATATAGATGCTGATACTGAGGCAGCAAAAAGTAAAGTTGATGCATTAAGGACTAGTGTAGAAGGAACGCCCGCGAAATTGGAAGTAAGCGCTAGTGTTAAGGGACAAAAGAAACTCGATACTTTTGCCAAGTCTTTAAAAAATCTTAATAAGGCAACTAGTAAGCCAATAGATATTGATGTAAAAATTAATGCTAAAAATATTAAACAACAAATACAAGACGCAATTTCTTCAGGCGTAAACGCAGGCTATAAAGATCTAGGGAACAATAAGGGTGCTGGTGGAGCAAATAATAAAAAAAAGACAGGAGAATTAACACCTGAACAACAAGCAAAGAAAAATCTTAGTGATCTAAAAAAATATCAAAAACAGTATGAAGACGCCGCAAAAGCAGGTGGTGCTCTTACATATAAAGACACCCTAACTAAGCAAGAACATGCTCAGTTACAGTCGTTGAAACAGACGATGAATACATCTCGTTCGATGGTTGAACAGCTCTCGAAAAATAACAAAGTTGCCGTATCTGATTCAGTGAATGCTATTACTTCTATGGATAAAGCTTTGGCAAAGAGTGGTATGACAACTGGGTTAGCTACAAGTCCTGGTTCATCTGAGTTAAAGATGTATGCGAAGCAATATGAAGATGCTGTCAAGGCTGTGAGTATTCTGAATAACAAAGATAACCTGTCTACACATCAGAATACTCAGATGAACTCGCTACAGAGTACGATGAAGCAAGCTCGTTTACAAGTGACTGAGTTAGAGAAAGCAGGACAAATATCTGTGTCTGAATCTGTGAAAGCTTTTTCTCAGATGGATAAACAATTTGATACCTATATTACTAAAGCGAGTAAAGTCAAATCGTTAGCATCTGAAGCAAGCATGGATAAAATGTCCACAGATTTGCTTAACCAACAAGTCAAAACTGCGCGACTTCCTGATAAAGTTAAGACAGCCGCACTTAGAGACTCTTTGCAAGAGACTCAGCGGCTTTATAGTGAGATACAAGATCAGTCTAAAGCTTTGCGCAGTGGAAATATCGCAAGCGATGATATTGGGTTTAATAATAAGTTTCTTGAGAATCAGGAGAAATACAATAAATCTCTACAAAAGACTGCTGAACTCACAAAGCAAGCATCGGAAGCACAAAAGGCTTTTGTCGATCCAAATAAACAATTTAATGAAGTGAGTCGTTTAGATTCGTGGTTAGAAAAGAATGACCGTGTAATGAGTTCGAAATATGGTAAATCTCTTAAAATCATGTCTAAGCAACTTGCTCAGGAAAATTTACCACAAGGTGAGTTCAAAGAATTAACAGATCAGATTAAGCAACAGCAGACAAAAGCTGTAACCGAAGGCTATGGTGGACAAAAATTCACTACTCAGATTAAAAACGGATTCAAGAATGTAGCTACGATGGTGACTGGTGCGGACATCTGGAATGGTATGATTCAAGGCGCTAAAGGTGCTGTTAATGCTGTTATGGATGTCAATGCCGCTGTTATTGATTTAAGAAAAGTATCAGATGCCAGTGACACTCAGATTAATAAGTATTTTGATAAGGCAGCTTTTAATGCTAAAGATCTTGGGTCTAGTGTTAGTGATATGATTCAGTCTACCGCTGAATTTAGTAAGCTAGGATATAATTTGAATGAATCTGAGGAATTATCTAGGGTCGCTACGTTGTATAAAAACGTAGGTGACAATATGGATAATACTCAAGCAAGTCAGTCTATTGTATCCACTATGAGAGCGTTTGACATACCAGCTGAAAAAGCCATAAGTATTGTCGATAAATTTAATGAGACTGGTAAAATAATATGCCAGCACCATACAGTAATGTATGGTGAAGTAAATGACTATATCAGTCAAAGCTTAGGGATAAGTAAGACTGAGGAAAGACTTGTTAGTTAAGTATTGAATTAATTGTTCCTTATCAAGATATGTCTATAACAGAATATCGTGATTTAATAAAATCCTCATAATTACTCCTACTTAACTAATAAGAATCCCAAACGACTGCGGGATACGTATGGTAACATACGTATTGAAGTCATTCAGCCTACTCTTCTGTTTTGGATACGTCTAATTCAAGAAGAAAGAGGTTGTAATATACAGTCTGGACTTGCGTATAATCTGAAATACAATAAGCGCAAGAATAAGGATTAACGTCCTTATCGCCTTTCATAAAGAAAGGTCATAATCCTATCGCAAAGTGGGAGAAGTAACAGTTCGAATAATTTTGCTATCGGTAAAATCACTGCCGAAGCAGCATAGTAATATGTTGCTAAGCTGACAACTATATCGGTTAAAGGGTGGGGACACTTCAGACCGAGGAAAGACTTTATATTTGCTAAATTATTAATAAGGGAGTTTTTAAAGATTTCAAAGAAATATAATTTACAGGGACAGAAAGACGGCGAGGTTTTTTATTTAATAGAGTATGACGGTAAACAGCATTTTCAAGCAATTGAATATTTTGGTGGAGAAATTGCATTTTTAAACACTCAAAAAAGAGATAAAATTAAAAATGTCTATTGCTTTGAACATAATATTCCGTTGTTAAGATTAGATTACACCATGAGTACTGAAATAATAAAACAAAAAATAGCAAATATAATTTATCCGTAGAGACTGCGGGATGTATGTGGTAACACATATATTGAAGTTGTCCACCCTACTCTCCATCACCGGGGAGAGGGTGTAATATACAGTCCGACCATCACGCTATAATCCGAAAATATAAACGTGAGAATTAGGATGAAAGTCCTAATCGCCTTTGTAAAAAGGTCAGTAAGATTGCCTAGTCTGAAAGTAACAGTTATCCATTGAGTGATGGCATAGGAGACGCCCTCCAGCGAGCAGGTTCGTCTTTGGAGGTTGCAAACAATAGTTTATCGCAATCTATAGCATTAGTAGCTGGTACAAATGAGATCGTTCAGAATCCGGATATGGTTGGTAACATGTGGAAAACAGTTTCCATGCGTATCCGAGGGGCAAAGAACGAGTTAAAAGATGCTGGTGAAGAGACAGATGGTATGTATGAAACCACGTCTCAATTACAGGGTCTAGTAAAGAACCTAACTGGCTTTGATATCATGAAGAATGAGCATGAGTTTAAAAGTACTTATGATATCGTAGTTGGAATTGCGGATGAATTTAATAAATTGCAAGATGCTGATCAAGCTGTATTGCTTGAGAAGCTAGCAGGTAAGAACAGGGGCAACGAATATTCACAAATGAATCATCAATTCAGAAGAATATTGACAACCCCCTACATTCATAAAGAGTGTAGAAAATCCCTTAAATTGCTGGGAACTCATAGAGCTAATTGAGCTACAACATAATATCGTATGGGTATAAGTGTGAATGCTACGAAAGTAGAAAAAATCAATTAGACGATGCAAGGTTAAATCCTAAACATCTTAATAGGTGACAATCAGCAGCCAAGATCGAAAGATAAGGTTCAACGACTATTCCATAAGGAAGTACACTTGTAGTTAAGTGGAATTAGGGGACACCTCAATGTGCGTAAGCATGATAGGTGATGATATAGTCTAGCCTTTATGGAGACATAAAGAAGTTCATAAGAGAACTGCGTGAATTAACGACTCACGTGACTATTGCGTTCACAATTAGCCGCTGCATTTAAAAACGTGGACAGAATCAAAGAGGCATACGCTACAGCTGAAAACTCCGCAGGATCAGCAATGAAGGAGCAGGCGGAATATGAACGAGGCAAACATAGATGCCTCTATGTACAGAAATGTGCATAAAGTAAACACATCTAAAACCAGTAAAACCTAAAGCTCTACTACTACAATACAGATGAAATATGCTGATATGAATGTAACGAAAGTAAAACAACAGTAGAGATTCCATAAGGCCAAAAGCCTAAGTGGAGTTACAATGGTAGCTTGGTCGCGAAGTCTCGAATAGAGACGTGTCAAACGACTATCCCCAGGTCGGGTTACAGACTAGAGAATACATATCTGTAACAATAGGAGTACGGTACAATCGCAAATGGTATGGGTGAGAATCCCTTAAATGGAAAAGGTGTGGCTGCTGTCGAACCGTAAGGTGAGACGTGGTTAAGAAATAGTCTGTTCCCATGTGAAAGCATGGGTATTTTTATGCTTAAAATTAATACTAAAAAAGAGGAGGGTGCGTAATTATTAGTAAATGGAACAATGAAACGATTAAGCCAATTTTACAACAGTTTGATCTAATTGCAGATGAATTATATAAAAATGCCAGCACAAAGTTTACTTGTCATGACTCATATGGCTACAAGTATCAATGTCGTTTAGGTGATCTTCGGAGAGGTAAGTGCCCAAGAATAGTTAGTAAAACAAATCCTTATACGATTGATAATATTAGAAATTATCTTCGAATTAGTAATAGCGATCTTTCACTTTTGAGCACACAATACAAAGATAATCAAGATCCTCTATTGTGGAAATGTGCATGTGGAAACTCATTTGCTAGTTCATGGCATCATTTTTACTCACAGAATCATCAGAGCTGTCATAGTTGTTCTGAAAAACGTCGAATACAATTAATTAGTACCCCCTTAGAAGTGGCAGTACCTTCTTTAGAAGGATATAAGTTGTTAAAAGTTCCCATGGGTGGAATTTATCATCAATTAATTAAACTTGAAGATTCAGAAGGGTATAGATATGCATGTTACGTGAAAACACTACGAGAGGGTAGACAGCCTAATAAATTTAATCATACTAATCCATATTCTATATTTAATATTAATCGCTGGTTAAACAAACATGGTCGTGGAGATTATGTTTGTATTGCACATGAATACCATAGAAATAATATTCCCATGGAGTTTATTCATTTGCCATGTGGGACACATTTTACAGCTACACTAGTTGAAATGAAAGATAAAATGAAAAGTAATAATCAAGATCATTGTCTAAAGCAATGCCCTATATGTTTTCATACACGTTTAGAGTCATTACATGCTTCTATATTAAAGCAAGTTTTCTTACATAAATTTCCAAAATCTACAATAATTGAAGACTGCTCTTGTATTAATCCTGAGACTGGACATATACTCCCAACTGACATAGTGGTTCATGAATTAAAAATAGCTATAGAAATACAGAGTGGCTATCATGATATGCCATCGCATTACAGACGTGATTTAATAAAAAAAGAATTTTGGGAGTCCAAGGGATATACTGTTTATGCACCGGATATACGAAATTATAGTATTATTGGAATGATGCAATTGTTCTTCCCTGATCTTATTACGATTCCTTCATATGTAGATATGCATGATGGTGAGGGATTAGATGTACGATCAATCCAAAAACTGCTTAATCAGGAATACAGTATTAAACAAGTGGCCCATCAATTTCATATTACACCTGTACGCCTTCGTGGTATGATACATAGAGGAGTAATTAAATTACCACAAGACTATAATTATAAAGTTCTTAATGTAAAACGTATTGTACAACTAACACCTCAAGGAGAATTGGTGGCCGAATATCCATCGGTCAACTCTGTAAATGATTGTGGATATGCATCTGGTACTATACGTCGTGTATTGGATGGTACTCAGAAATATTCTTATGGATATATATGGATGTATAAAGAAGATTATTTAAATAAGCATAAAAATGCCTAATTTTTGCGAGATTAGGTAACGATAAGATAGGTTATTCAATCGACAGGTTGAAGGCTTCGGCGCAAGAGGTATCAAACAACGCTCTTTCATCTGATTTCTTGAAGGGAGCGATTGATTCCGCAAATACGCTCTTGGAAGTTGTCACTAAACTAGGATCCGCTCTAGGTAGTGGCGGTGTAATTGGAGGGCTTCTTGGTGGAGCTTTCGGTAAATCATCAGGTCTCGGTAGGGAGAAATGTACTCCCTCATACTTTGTCATAAGTAGAATGCCGAGTTCGTAGTACCAACGACTTTATGAATATAAAGAAGGCTACGTTCCTTTCTCTACAGAGATAAAAGAAAACAGCAGATATTGGTGCGTAAGCACTCTGTTAAGATATATAACAGACGGGGTAAGAATTTGAGTGTTACTACTACCCTCTTCTATTTTGGGGACGCATTATATATAGAAGAGATACCTCATATAAAAGGGTGAGGGCATAGTAATAAGGTAACACAAATATTTGAGTCCGCAGCGAAATTAGCTTCCCAAGCTAAGACGTTCAGAGACTACAATCGCTGGCTGGTTATAGTATTTTTGTATAATCAGTAAGGTATAGTCCAAACTACAGGTTATGAATACGAACCTTATATATCAATGTATTCAATAACATCTTCTATCTTACAATGAAAATACTGACAGATAGAGTCCAAAGTTTCCATACTGACATATTCATTTTTTGCAAGCTTAGCTACGGTAGCTGAGCTGATTTTAATTGCTTCCTGAAATTGTGTTTTGTTCATGTTATGCTCTATCAAGAGCTTAAATAATGGTTTGTATGAAAACATATTATCACTCCTCTAATATATCATATACAAATTGTCTTTAGATGTCAAGAAATTTTCTTTAGATATCTAAAGATTTTACTTGACTTTCTTATAAAAATGTGATATTATAAATATATTTAAGGAAGAGGGAAAATGAAGGAGGAATATAATATGGCATTAATTAAATGTCCTGAATGTGGGGCTGAGATATCGGATGAGGCAAAGAGTTGTCCACAGTGTGGAAAACCTATTAAGAAACAAGGAAGACAGATCGGCTATCAAAGTGGGAATATCAAAAGTGTTATTCAGGAGCATCAAAAAATTATTAAATTAGCTGTGTTTTTAATTATTGTATGTAGTGTAATGGGTTTTATCTTTGTTAGTAAGCATCATAGTACATACAAATGGACAATTAAGCAAATGATGAATGTCGAGACTACTAAGCAAGTGCAGAAAAAATTTGGAGAGCCTTCTAAGGTAGATAAGTATTTTTACACGTATCATAGTTATCTACTAGAGAAAACCAGCGTCATGTTAAACTTTGGTAGAGAGGGGAATCAAATTACTAGTCGAGAACTATATATAGGACGTACTCAACCCGAAGAGATCGAGAAAATTAAGAAGATTTTTAAGAAAGATATTTATCCAGACGCAGAATTATTGTCGGATGTTAATAAATACGGTGAGACAGTCTATACAAAAAATATTCCCAATTGTCCTAATGATCTTTTAAGCTTAACTTTTTCACAAGATGAAGATGGTAACTATACGGATCTGTCTTTAGATTATGACACTGATTATTAAAATTTGATTCTAAATTATGACAAAGATTTAGATGTGTTTTCAAGTGGACTAACCCGCTTATTTAAAGGCTCTAGTACTAAACAGCATTTACGCGATATTAATAATAATGCTGATAAGTACGAGGGCTTTTTTCATAATGTAAATGTAAATCGTCAAGCAGGTCTCAATGGTAAAGAAACACAACCAATTGAAGCAATTGCGAAGGCATGGGGTGTCACAGATGATGCGGTATTAAAATATACCTCTAGCGCACAAGACGCAGTTTCTTCTGAAGGGTTTAAAAATTCCATTAAGGACAATGTAACATCAATTCAGTCTCTTGGATCAACAGTTGGTAGCACACTAAAATCGGTAGGTAAAGGGCTGCTTTCAACTGGATTAAATATGGCAGGCGGTCTAGCAATAGGTTTTGCCATTGATAAGCTTATCGGAAAAGTTTACGAACTAGCAACTGCCAGCAAACGGACAATCGAAGAAGGACAACAGGCGAGAGCAGATATTGAAGAAACCTATTCAGATTATTCTGGTCAGTTGACTAAGTTAACAAGTTTAGGGTCTAAATACAACGATCAATCGAAATCTCGTACTCAATCGACACAAACTGAATCACAATCCATTCAAGCACTTGGCGAGAAATATGCTAAATTACGTGAGGGAGTTAATGGTTCTAATAATACGAACTTGAAATTATCTGATGAAGACTATTCTTCTTACTTAGACATTAGTAATCAATTAGCAAACATTTATCCTGAGTTGCAAGTAAATACTGATGCGACTGGGAATGCTATTTTGAATATAGGGAAAGCAGGTAAGGTTGCAGGTAAAGATTTATTAAGCTTAGTAGACGCACAGCGTAAAGTAGCTCATACTAGTATTGGTAAAGACTTAGATAAAAGTACAAAAGGATACCTAAAAGAGCAAAAGGGACTTCAAGATCAAATTGATGAGAAAGAGTCTGAGAAGGCACAATTGTCTGATGTTTATTGGTTAAAGAACGATAAAAAGATCAAGAACAGACTCAAGCAAGACGCTGAACTACGTCATCAAAGTGTGCAGTTGTTAGATGATGACCCCAAGTATAAAAAAACTGTAAAAGGTCAGGAATATATCCCTGTAAAATTTAATGTTGATGGCGCAGATATTCCTAAGCAGCATGAGAAAATTAACGCTATCGTTAATGACTTCGCTGATGACATTAATGGCATGATGGATGTCGGCGCAGCAGGCTTAGAGCAAGAAATAGTCGCACTCACAAATCAACAAGCAGAGAAATTTAAAGAACAAATACCTGCTATGCAAGATTTCTTACAAACTTCTAAGAATTTTGTGAATGCGCCAATGGAGTTACAAAACAGTATTCTCTCTAATTTGGGGAATATCGACGTTTCTAAACTGACTCTAACTGAGGATGAAACGCTCAGGGACTTTCTTAATAAGCAATATATTAACCCTATTAAAGATATGAAGCCTGAAGCCGAAAAAGAATTAGGACATTTATTAGAAATTGATCCATCTAAGTTTACGGCTAACCAATATCAACAAAAGGTAGAACAGGCATTAAAGAATTCTTTTCCTCGTGATAAAGAAATGCAAGAATCTTGGAAAGGAAAATTAGGATTAGACACAGCTTTAGAAGAGGCTCAAACCCAACAGTTCCAATTAATGCGGAAATTTGGAGATAATGCTCAACAGATACGTAATCTGACGGGTGAAGACCGTGATCTATTGTTTACAATTGCTATTGAAGATGATGGATTTAATGGCTCTTTTGATAATGCAATGAAAAAAGTTCAGGCGTTAAAAAAAGAGAGTCAAGCTGTTATAAATCTTAAACCTACTGCTAAATTGGACGCTGCTGTAGCCGCACAGTCTGCTACAGATCAAGAAGAAGGTAGTAATTATGATAAGGCTACGGCTGTCTTCAAACAAGCTGAAGCAGATCGTAAAGCTGGTCTAATAGGCACTAAAAGATTTAAGAAAGCCGCAGCTCTCGCTTCTCCCAATGATATGGATGATGTAGGGAATTGGAATGAGAATGCTCGTCAGCGTAGTTATTTTACAGAAGATCGTGCTGGTGTCGATAAATTTATGAAAGATTTAGCATCTCGTACCGATGATGCTGGTCAATCTATGGCTACATTGGATAAGAAGACTGGGCAATACAAACTTCGTATCGTAGATCTTCGAGAAGCAGCCAATAAAATGGGTATGAGCTTTGAAGGGTTTATGTCTGTCATGGGTAAAACCCAAGAATATGGACTTAATCAAAATTTTGTCAGCTCTACGCAAGACGGAGTTGAAAAACTTTCTAGTCTGTATGGCAAGCTAGGCGATGAGCAAGGAAAGCTATCTGATTTGCAAAGACAGAAGGCTGCCGGTGATCGTGCTATCTCTGCTGAGACTATTAAAGGGCAAGAAGCTAAAGTCCAAGAGCTTAAGGATTCAATTGCAGAAACTGGTCAGTCCATGGAGAATCTCATTGCTCATTCTGTAGATGAATCTAATCGTCAAGTAACACAAGCTAAAGACGGTTTAAAGGCTATGCAGGAGATGCGTCAGCAATTAATTTCTGATCCTGACAAATATGGTAATAATCATGATGAAGTCCAAAAAGCTCTTGAAGATCAGATGACTGCTCTTGCTGACGAATATGGTATTACCCTTGATCTTGATTTTAACGTGGAAGAAACCCCTCAAGATGCAGTGGATCAGCTTACAGGTGGTGAACCTGTTACAGTTAATTTTAAGCTTTTACAGGACGATGAATTAACTACTAAACGTGGTGAAAAAGCTGCAGAAAGCTATAATCGTAAAGGATCTGATGGCGAGTATTTTAATGACGTATCAAAAGAATACGCCACGATGAAAGAAAAACTCGGAGAGCCAATTGATATTAGCTTTGATGTCAACACAGAAAGTATCCAAAGTGTTAATGATCAGATTTCCATGTTAACAGAAATGATTCAAACCACCAGTTCTCTTCATAATGCTGATGGATCATTTGATATCAATTCTGCTGGTGGACAAGAAGCACTGGATCTATTGAATGCACTAATACAAAAGAAAAGCGAACTTGGAAGCGCACCCGTATCTGTATCTGTTAATGCTGATGCAGAGGGAGCAAAAGAACAAGTCGATTCTCTTGTTGATAAGATTAGTGAATTAAATACGATTAATACGTATCAATCAATTGGAATAAATGTTGATTCTGGACAAATTGATCAAGCCAAAGCAGATATCGCATCATTATTACAACAAATTGCTGATTCGAATGGTAATTCTATTAATTTGACTGCAAATGTAACAAATGCAGACGAGCTAGAAACCGTTAAAACAGTTTTAGAACAAATGCCTCCAGGTGCTGATGCACAAGTGAATTGTACTGTATCAGGTGAAGATCAGGCTGCAGCATTACAGCAAAAAGTTCAGGAAATTAAAAATGCTGGTGGTGCAAATATTAATCTTGACTGTAAGGTGAAATATGATGAATCAGAAAAGCCTAAAACAGATGAAGATATTAATATGCATTACAAAAAGGCATCTCAAGAAGACCCTGAAGACAAACCTGCGAATGTTAATTATCATCTAGGCACTCAAGATGATCCTGGGTCGCCTAAAGGAGCAGTAGTCAACTATAAACTCGGAAGCGTAGAAAAGCCGCCAGCAGCCACAGTACGAGTGAATTATGATACATCTGGGAAGCCAAAGGTCAATGGTACTGCTCATTCTTCTGGTACTTTCTCAGCTCGTGCTCTTGCTAGTGGAACATTCAATACCCCTAGTTGGTTCAAAGATCGTTGGAAGACTAAGAAAGCCGAGGATGCTCTTACAGGTGAGATAGCCCCTGAAATGATGGTCACGGGTAATCATTGGGAACTCTTAGGACAACATGGTGCTGAATTTAGACACATTCCAGCTGGAGCCATTATCTTTAATCATCTACAGACTAAAGAGTTACTCAAAAAAGGCTATACTACTTCTCGTGGCAAAATACAGGGTGGCACCGGACGTATGGCTCAGAGCGTCCAAGGCTTGTTTAATGGTACTGCTCATGTAGATGGAACTGCGGTCTTAGGCGGTATTGCTCATAAATCTGGAACAGCAGATTTTGAAGATACGATTGACCTTGTTGAGATTAATCTGAAACGTCTTGCTGAAGCAATTGAAGAATTTGCTTATCTTGCGAGTGACTATTATACAGGATATATTAGTCAGAATAAGATGATAGACAAGCAAATGCAAAAAACTAACGAGTCCATTAATAATCACATGTCTGGATACAATACCTATATACAAAAAGCCAATGCTATAGATATTTCTCAGGACTGGAAAAATAAGATTATGAATGGACAGATGGATGTCACCACAATCAAGGATGAGAATCTGTCTAAAAAAGTTAAGGAATTTCAAGATCTTTGGGATAAGTCTGTATCAGTACGCAAGGAGATAATCGAGCTAAATACTCAAATTCAGAAGTTAAATACACAAAAGCTAGACAATGTTGAGAAAAGTTTCGATGCTTTCACCAATACCGCCGAACAGATTTATTCTGGTTTTAATGCTCTGAATGAATTATTAGAGGCACAAGGTAAAAATAAGTCTTGGACAAACACATTGGAAATGCTTGGTCAAAAAGGTACTGCCGAAACAAGTTTGCGTGGAGAAGTAGAACAACTTCGTACCTTAGAAAATCAGATGCTTGCTAATGGCTCGATGAAAAAATGGTCAAAAGAGTATTATGAACTTGAGACTAGAATCATTGGTGTACAGCAGAAGCTTTACGAGACACAAGCTGAGGAGTACAAACTTCGTGAAGAGCTGCGAAAAATTCAGTGGCAACCATGGCAAGACGCTTTAGACAAAATTGATGCCGTTAATGATGAATTAGATGACACTTATGATTTATTGAAAGATTTAACTGCTTTTAATAAAGATAGTGGGCTAATGAATGATAATGGACTTGCTCAATTAGGAATTCTAACCAATGCGCTAGGCAACGCTCGACAAGCTGTTGAAGATTATAATGTAGCTTTTGAGGCTTTAAATACAGAATTACAGAATGGTAATATTAATCAAGAACAATATAATAAGCAATTATTAGATTTGAAATCTAAACAGCGAGATTCTATTGCAGATGTTAAAAAGTATCGTGATGCTATTGTTGATTTAATTAAAGATGGTATAGATGCTGAAACCAACGCAATGTCTAAACTTGTAAGTAAGCAGCAAGAAAATCTGAAAGCACAGAAAGATGCTGACGACTACGCTCGTACTATGCGAGATAAGACGAAAGAGATCAACAAAATTCAAGCTCAGATTGCCGCCTTAGAAGGAGACAATTCTGAATCTGCAAAATCTAAAGTTCGAGATCTCAAAAATCAGCTGAAAAAAGCACAGCAAGACCTTGATGACACTCAAAAGAATCATAGATATGATGAGTTGAACAAAGGTTATGATGATGCCATGGATAAGTTCAAAGAAGTGCAAGACAATGAGAAGGATCTTCTAAACTCTAGTCTTGAAGAACAAACCAAAGCGATTCAAGATATGCTTAACTCGGCCAAAAATCAATATGCTACGACCTATGACGAACTTGAAGAATTAGCCGCTACTTATGGTTTTCATCTTTCTGAGGATCTTGCTAATCCCTGGAAAACTGCCGCTAATGCTGTCGATGCCTATAATAAAGCTGTGGGGAACGTGACCGCTAACGGTATTCCAGCAACAGGTAAAGTTCCCGGTCTTAATGGGGGCACAAACAATGTCACTTATGCGGAAAATAATCCATCTGCACCTGATAATAATGTAAAGGCTAATCAACAAGCAAATGCTAACAAAGGTTTGGTATCTGGTGGCTCTGGATTATTAAAATCAGGTAGTCGCGGAGGTGCTGTCACTAATTTACAGAACGCCTTAAATGCACTTGGCTTTAATGCAGGTAAAGCCGATGGAATTTTTGGAAAGAATACTAAGAATGCTCTTGTGGCTTTTCAAAGGGCGTCTGGTGTGTCAGCTGATGGTATTCTAGGCCCGAATACACGTAAACAATTTGCTGCTAGAGGTTATGCAAAAGGCACTAAATTAATACCATATACAGGTATTGCTCTTACTGATGAGCAAGGTGCTGGCAGTGAGGTTATTTCATCGCAAGGTGTTTGGCGACAAGTTGAACATGGTGATACTGTATTTAATAGCGAACAAGTACGTATGCTATATGATATGACTTCTAATCCAGGTTCGATGTTAAATAAGATCTTAGGAGAAGATGTGAAACTTGGTGGTGACTATACTGTGCAGAACGTTATGACTATGCAATATGATAATCTGATTCATATTGACAACATCGAGGGTAACTTTGATAAATCTCTTATACCACAAATGCAAAAAGTTGTAGATGCTTCTATGAATAAATGGCAAAGGGATATGAAGGGTTTTGCTCGAAAACTGGGACATTAACAAGTCGCATATGAGACTTTAAACCATATGGAGTCCAGAGTAAACTGCATAAAATCACAAGAGGGCAGATATCAAAGTCTGCTCTCCTATTTAGTTTTTTGGTGCACATCCCGTACATTCTTTTGGTATAAGGTTGTGATATTTTATTTCAACTTTTACTAATTTTGTCTGGCGTTTTAAATACTTTTGTGATATCATATAGTAAAGATATTGTTTAATATCTTTTGTATTTTTTTATAACTTTTGTGTTACACATTGAAATATCATATACAGGAGGGAGTTCTCATGAAAATAACTTCTTCAAAGAAATTTGATTTTAACAAACTTAATTATGCATCTAAACCTATTACTTTTCAAGAGGCAACGAAAAATATTGATCCGATTCATTGGACAAAAGAGGTTCTTGCAGGAGAAAAAAAAGATCAAATAATTATACGAAAGAAAAAATAAAAGAGGAACAAATTATGTGCAAGATTGGTGATATTATTTTACTTGAACAACATTCTTTCATTATAATGAGTGATGAATATGGACAGGTTAAAGATGTATATCATTTAATCTAATTGCGCATAATATAATGTAGATAATGAGATAGGAATATTTGGGAGGACTACTATGGCGAATGTTTTTGATGTAGCGACATACATTTTAGAGAAAAAGGGAAATATGTCCACAATGAAATTACAAAAATTATGCTACTACGCTCAGGCTTGGTCTTTAGTGTGGGATGAAGCGCCATTATTTGATAACGAAATTGAAGCGTGGATGAATGGGCCAGTATGTAGAGACCTATTTAGGCGTACCAAAGGTCAATATGCTGTTTGTGCTGAAGATGAAGGTGGCAATAGTAATAATCTAACGGAAGATCAAAAAGAAACCATTGATCATGTGATAGGTCATTATGGCGATCATAACGCACAATGGCTAAGTCAGTTGACACACATGGAAGATCCATGGAGAGACGCTCGTCAAGGCTGTCCAGATGGAGCATCCTGTACTAATGTGATTTCTAATGAGAGTATGGCTATGTATTACGGTGGTCTTGAATGAGCAAGAGGAAAAAGGGGAATTTTGGAACAAGAGGAAAAACTCCAAAAGGTAAACACATACCTATTACTAAGCAGCCCAAATCCTTTACTGGAACGCATCCTGTATGGAGTTTTTTATACGCAGATAAAGATCAATGGTCTATTACTTCTGAGAAAAGCCAGAAAATTTTTATGACCGAAGTCATCAGTAAATTGCGTGACCTTGAGACTCAAACATGGGATGAGATTAATATTAAAAATAAATCACGAAATCATCGAGATCATGATTTAAAATATAACAAATGTGCTATTGATCGAGCAGAGGAAATTGGTCTGGAATTAGGACCTGTGCAGTCCTTACGTTTGTCTGGAACACATCGTTTATACGGATTTTTAGACGAGGGATGGATATTTCGTATTGTTTGGTTTGATATTGACCATGGTGAGAATAAGACATGCGTATGTCCCTCATATAAAAAATGCACATAAATATTACAATAGTACTGAAATCATATGAAGAGCTGGACTCATCTCCTGCTCTTTTATTATGCTCAAAACAGAAAGGGGTGAAATAAAAATGTACTTACATGCTAAAAGTTTTAATTATAATAAGCAAGAGCTACCTTCTGGGTATGTGTTAGCAACGTCTAGTAGCCCTGATTTAGATAAAGATACAACAATTAAAAGAACTGCCAACTATGGTGATCTCACACCTTATAGATCTAAACCACATTACTATGCTTCGGCTTATGATTCCGTATTGAAATTTAACATCTTTCTTTTAAGATGTGATGGAAAACCTATGACAAGACAAGAACAAATAAACTTGGTAAGATGGCTTGATACTCCAGACGAGCATTGTTTATTGACTGTTACGGATTTTGCTGATTCTGACTATCACAAGGATTTAGAATATTTTGTAGTGCCTACAGGGTATTCAGAATATGGGTTAGCTAACCACATTTACGGATTAGATTTTAGTTTCGAGTGTAATGCCCCTTATCCGTTCACTAAGGAGTATATCTATCCGATTGACACGACTAAAACATTGATTATTGATAATATTTCAGATGAACTTTCTACTGATGTTTATCCTATTATCACTTTAAAAGCTAATAAAACAGAAACAATAAAGATAACGAATATGAATTATGCTGATGAAGAAATGGAATTGCAAGTTATAGAGGGACAAACACTCACTATAGACAATGAATATGGCTGTATAACTGATGATAAAGAACAGTTTAGCTATTCGACTGATACGAATTTAGAGTGGTTGCATTTAGCTCCTGGTAAGAATAGTATTTCGTTCACAGGAGATTTTACAGGAACGGTTAAATGTCGATATGCAAGAAAGGTAGGGATTTAATGGCAATATTTATGGAACTGCGGCATAAAACACAGCCATGTGATTTATACCTTGCTCGTGCCAACCGTCATCTTATTGGGAAGATGAATGTTAAATCAGCCAAATTGGGAATGTTTCTTAACGATATTTGGGAATTAGATGTTGAGATGGATAAATATTTAGATATAAATAAGATTAATCCATATTATCCCAATGTTAGTCAGTATAAAGAAGTATTTATTACAGATGTTGGTTGGTTTCGTCTAAATGGGCAGCCCATTGAAACTGAAGAATATTCGTCTGGGAGAATTTATAAACGATTTACTGCTTATGGCTGCGAAACACAATTACAGGATATCAATTTAAGTACCTTTTATGTGAATAATGGGCTTCCTATATCTATCGAGATGTATGAAGAAAATCTTGATGCTCTGGGGCTGCCAAAACATAATGTACAATTTTGGATTGATGATGCCTCTGATGATCCCACTAGTTCCCAATATTGGGGATTGGGACTAATTAATTATATAGAGCACGAGCATTTGTCACGTAAAGGTTGGACTATTGATCATGTTGATACAGAACTTAAGAGTTTAAGAGGACGAAGATTTGAAATAGACAATCAAGATGTTTACTCTTTCTTTATGCAGGATATGGCGAAAGCTTATAGATGTTTACCTATCTTTGATCGTATTCATAAGACGATAAGTTTTTATAAAGTCGAGAATCTGGGAAAGTCGCTTAATATCGAGATGTCTCGTAGAAATTTACTAGATTCTGTCACGATTACAGCTCAAAATGATTATTCGTATACTAAGTTCCGAGTAGCTGGGGGTTCTGATGAGACCACAATCTCCTATGTTAACTTTGGTGAAGAATCAATTACAAATCTTGACTACTTTATAGAAGATCAGTTCTCAGAATCTACCTATTTAAAATACAAGTTTTATACAGATTATAGAGAGTCAAAACGTGATGAATACGCAAATACAATTAAGGATTGGCTCAAAACGCAACAAGAGATAGATGTAATTCATCAGCAAATTCCGATTGATGAGGTAAAGACAAATTGGAATGCTCTGGAAACCGATGAGCTTAATCAACAGTTAAAACAATTTCAGGCACTATTAGCTGCACTAGAATTGGCTCATACGATTGATGGTAGCTTACAAATCGAAGGCACACCAGATTATGCGACTTATATGTCTATTAAAGAATCTGTAATTCCAGATATTGAATCTGTTCTGAAAGACAGGGAAGAAGGTAAAGAGCCAGATCCGGATAAAGATGCTTCATATATTACCGATTGGTCGTTATATGGTATTGACGAATTAGAAATCAAAAAGAAAAATTATGAGAATCAAGTAGATCTACTTAAGAAACAAGGGTATGATCATCCATGGGTAGATGGGGAAGACACTACAAATAAAACTACTCACAATGAGCATTATCAACAATATTTGAAATATCAAAAATACGTTGATGAGATCGCGCTACGGATTAAAACTTTAGAAGATCGTGAGAACGACTTAAAAGAGCTACAGAAATCTCTCGCAGCGAAAAGAGATCAGATATCTACAGATGTTAAGATTACTAATGCAAAGTATAATTTCACGCAAGCGGAATTAGATGATATTGAATCTCTCATTGTCGAGACAGACTACACGGATCATACGATTGAGTACCAATCTATGGACGATATAGACGATATTATTGAGCTATCTAAAGAGCTGCTAAAATCCGCTCAAGATCAATTGGAAAAAGAATCACGCCCTCAATTAAAATATAAGATTGAAGCTGATAATCCATATAAAATTTCACAATATAAGAAAGCTATGAATCACCTAGAAATGGGTGATTTTATTTATATGGAGCTTGATCGTGGTGGACGTAAAGTCGCAAAGAATATTGTATCTGATGAGTCAGGAAACGTGACTGTTGATGAACATAATGAAGAAATTCAGACTACGGTTGAGAAACCAAGTTACAAGATTCAACAGCGTGTAATTGGAATTACTCTGGAATTGGTCGATTTTTCAGATAACGACATCACAATTGAATTTTCGGACATGACTTTATTCCGTGGTAAAGCCGCTGATTATGACTATCTTTTAGATTCTGGTAA
>ENA-UOOR01001482-UOOR01001482.1-fermentation-metagenome-genome-assembly--contig:-NODE-1482-length-27512-cov-4.975343_pt1 | contig 27512 bp, 24 predicted proteins | sample MGYA00245780_ERZ724029 | MGnify/ENA primary metagenome ERZ724029 (study PRJEB28704, sample SAMN03018315) | fermentation metagenome | biome: anthropogenic terrestrial biome; feature: soil; material... | reverse complement strand
GTGTAACTTCCACCAATTCATCTTCGGCAATAAATTCCATCGCCTGTTCCAGCGAAAAACGGAGCGGGGGAACCAGGCGGATCGCTTCATCGGCGTTACTTGATCGCATATTGGTGAGGTGTTTCTTCTTACAGACATTGATGTCTAGGTCATCATCTTTATGGTGAATCCCGATGACCATACCGGTGTAGATTTTTTCGCCCGGTACCACAAAAAGCACACCACGGTCTTCCACATTATGAATACCGTAAGCGGTGGCGTCTCCGTCTTCAAAGGCCACCAAAGACCCTTGGCGGTGCTGTCCGATTCCGTCTTTCCACAAACCGTAGGAATCGAAGAGATGGTGCATGACCCCTTCGCCCTTGGTGTCGGTTAAAAACTGGGAACGGAAACCAATTAGTCCACGGGCGGGGATTAAATATTCCAGATTCAGATTTGATCCGGATGGAGCCATATTAATTAGTTCGGCTCGACGTTGCCCCAGGTTTTCAATGATCGGCCCGGAGGCAGCTTCGGGGACGAGAATAAAAAGACGTTCGTAAGGTTCGAGTAGCTTGCCATCGACTAATTTTGTAATTGGTTCTGGTTTAGAGATTTGAAGTTCGTACCCCTCACGACGCATTGTCTCGATTAAAATGGAGAGATGAAGTTCACCCCGACCGGAGATCTGAAAGGCATCGGGGGAATCCGTTTCCGCTACTTTTAGACTGACATTGGTCTGGGCTTCTTTCCAGAGTCGCTCCCGGAGATGACGAGAGGTAATATATTTTCCTTCGCGTCCGGCAAAAGGACTATCATTGACCATAAAAGTCATGGCGAGGGTCGGTTCATCGATGGTGAGCATGGGTAAGGGACGGGGCTGTTCTAAGTGGCAGACGGTTTCCCCAATATTAACTTCGCTGAGACCGGCGAAGGCGACAATCTCTCCGGCGGAGGCGATCTCTACCGGTGAACGTTTTAGTCCTTCATAGACCCAGAGTAAACCGATTTTGCCTTCCCGCTCGCCATGCTCTGGGGTACAAATGCCGACTGTTTCCCCGACCCGGATAGTACCATTGGCGATCCGACCAATCGCAATTTTCCCTACATAGTCGTCGTAATCTAAACTGACAATTTGGAGTTGCAGAGGCTGATCCAAGTCGCCGGTGGGGGCTGGGATCTTGTTTTTGATCATTTCCAGTAGCGGGCGCATATCTTCCCCCGGAACCTGCGGATCCAAAGTGGCGATTCCTTGGCGTGCCGAGGCATAGATCACCGGAAAATCCAGTTGCCAACTGGCGGCGTCCAGATCGACAAAAAGGTCGAAAATCTCATTGAGCACATCATCAGGCCGGGCATCAGGTCGGTCTAACTTATTGATCACCACAATGATCCGTAAACCGGCAGCGAGGGCCTTCCGGAGGACAAATTTGGTCTGCGCCATCGGTCCTTCGAAGGCATCAACCAGAAGCAGGGCGCCATCGACCATTTTTAAAACCCGTTCGACTTCCCCGCCGAAATCAGCGTGGCCGGGGGTATCGACGATGTTGATTTTAAGTTCACCGTAGCGGACGGCGGTATTCTTTGCTAGGATTGTGATCCCGCGCTCGCGTTCTAAGTCATTACTGTCGAGAACGCGGTCAACTACCTGTTCATGAGCACGAAAGATTCCCGCTTGGCGGAGCAGGGCATCGACCAGCGTGGTTTTACCGTGGTCAACATGGGCGATCATGGCGACATTTCTTAATTCTGTTTGTAGCGTATTATTCAAACATGGTCCCACCTTCATAAATCACAAATTACCTTTAATATTAAAACACGATTTGACCGGAAATTCAATGGACGTAGGCTGCGGAATGATTAAATCATGATGAAATTTCAACAACTTTTACCGAATAATAACGGAAGAGACATATAACGGAAAAAAACCTTGACAATATTGAAACTAATGATATCATTAATTATATGTAAACTAAAGAAATAACCGTAATTCTTTAAAAAAAGGGGACGGTACCGATTCTTTTAAAACCTGGGTTTTATAATGATCCTGTCACCGGTTTTTTAAATCTTTTTGGGTTAATGAAAGCAGTTAAAGAGGGTGGCATTGGCAACGAAGGCGCCATCGCCGTTCTTAAGATGAATAAATTCACCCTTCCACAGCACCGACTACCATTGGAGGAACAGTTAAAGCATCTCGAGGAGAAACTGGTGGACATCGTAAAGGAGCTAAATACGGACGAAAAGGAGTTCAGGCTCATCCCTGTCCGCGTTACCCCCGATCGACTGGTCTTGATTTTACCGGAATCAACCACTGGGTTTGCGGAGGTAATTTCTGGGCGCATGCAGTGTGCTTGCGATCAACATTTGTTAGAAAACGGATTGCAGGGACCCGGCGTGACGGTGGAGGTTACTGCGTACAGCAAAAAGGATAAGCAGCTTACGGCCTTTTTGCGTCTTCTTTTCAGACAGTTCCTACCCCGTAAGTCCGCGCCAAACCGGTGGGGCGAAGCCCAACGCCTGCTGTCCGATTTGGCCCATCATGTTGCCGAGGGGTACCTGCTTTTGGATCAAGCGCAAAATTTGGCGCTTAGTGATGATGTTTCCGGTTTGCCCAATCACCGGGCAGCCCAGACCGTTCTAGGTGAGAAGTTTGAACACTCCAGCAGGGAACAGGCACCTTTTAGTATCCTCTTTATTGATGGCGATAACCTCAGACAATATAATAACATTAGCTACCAAAAGGGTAATTCGATGATCAAAAATTTGGGCGAGATTTTGGCCAGTCAATTACGGCGGGGTGATTTCTTAGCCCGTTGGTTTTCGGGCGATGAGTTTTTGATTGTCCTTCCCGGCGCTGACCGTAGTGAAGCCTTTCAAGTGGGCGAGCGCTTAAGGGTTTTAGTCGAAACGACGACCAAAAGTTGGCTCTTTCCGATTACGATTTCAGTGGGGATGGCGAGTTTTCCGGAAGACGGGAATACCCTAGAAGATCTGCTCCGTAAAGCCGAAGAAGCGAATGCTTTAGCGAAACGAGCTGGTAAAAACCTGGTTTGTGAAGCAGGTGGCGTCTACGAAAAAGTAACCTCCAGTATGTACCAACCACGGACAAAGTGTACTTGAGGCTAAAGGGGCTTTTTGCGTTGTCATTTGATTCAACTATTCTGGTACAATATATTGATAGCTTAACTTAAGTCAAACACTATATATTGTACCAGAATCTCAAATGGGTACAACGCAAAAAGCTTAAGATAAAGCAATTGACAAAGGATTTTCCCCGTGGTATTATGAAGCAAAATTCTATCTTAAACTCGAGGAACGGGTGAAGTAGGATCCAGTGGTTGGCAACAGAGAGCCGGTGGTTGGTGCAAACCGGTGCAACCGTGGTTCGAAGTTACCCCCGGGAGAGGAAAGCTTGAAGGTAAAAGTAGAGTTTTCCGGCGTCAGCCGTTAACAAAGGAGTGGTCACGCTAAAGCGTGGCAAGTAGGGTGGTACCGCGAGTAAACTCTCGTCCCTTTTGGGATGGAGGGTTTTTTATTTTACAGGAGGGAGTCAATTATGACCAATGCATTAGATGTTTTTCAAGAGAGAGGTTTTTTTAAACAGGTTACCCATGAGGACGAACTACGTCAGACCCTAGCTACGAGAAAAGTCACGGCGTATGTCGGTTTTGATCCAACCGCCGATAGCCTACACGTAGGACATTTGATGGGGATTATGGCTTTGGCCCATCTCCAAAGAACCGGTCACCAGCCCATGGCATTGGTGGGAGGCGGTACGGTGATGATTGGGGATCCCAGTGGACGGACGGAATTACGGCAGATCCTTTCCCCGGAAGTAATTAACCAGAATGCAAATAAGATCAAAAAACAGCTGGGGAATTACTTGAATTTCGGTGATGACCAGGCCGTACTGGTTAATAACGCCGATTGGATCCTTCCCCTAAATTATATTGAGTTTTTACGTGAGATCGGTTCACAATTTTCAGTCAACAGGATGCTTACGGCTGAGTGTTTCCGGGCCCGGATGGAGCGGGGATTATCCTTTATTGAATTTAACTATATGTTGCTGCAAGCCTATGATTTTCTGCTCCTGAACCGGAAATATGGCTGTGTTTTACAGATGGGCGGCGACGACCAGTGGTCGAATATCTTAGCCGGGGCCGATCTGATCCGACGGTTGGAAGGGAAAGCGGCATTCGGTTTAACATGGCCGCTCCTGACCACGGCCAGCGGTAAGAAGATGGGGAAGACAGAAGCCGGTGCCGTTTGGCTAGATCCGGCAAAAACCGAACCTTTTGCCTTTTACCAGTACTGGCGGAACACCCATGATGCTGATGTCGAACGCTTCCTTGCGTATTTTACCTTTTTACCCATGGACGAAGTCCGCAGGTTGGGGGCCTTACAGGATCGTGACATTAATGAAGCCAAAAAGATTTTAGCCTTTGAAGCCACCAAGCTGGCCCATGGGGAAGAAGAAGCAAGAAAAGCGGAAAAAACCGCCGAACGTCTCTTTGAGGACGGGGCGGCGGGCGGCGGCGCTTTGCCGGTGACCAGTGTGGAAAAGGCGGCTTACCCAGAGGGGATTTCCCTCCTTGACCTGTTAGTGCTGACAAAATTAGCCTCTTCCAAAAAAGAAGGAAGGCGCCTGATCGACCAAGGGGGATTGCAGTTGGAAAAGCAACCGGTAACTGAGGTTGGGCTGATCATTAACCCCGCCGATTACGGTAGTAACGGCTTGCTTTTACAAAAAGGAAAGAAAGTATTCCATAAAGTGGAGTTTAAATAGGGGCCATCCGGCCTCTATTTTTTACTTTCATGAAAAGGATGTTCCGTAAGAATGTGGAATAAAAGAGGGAAGGAGGGATTACTCTAATGAGAAAAGCCCGGTGCGTTCTATTTTTTTGCCTAGTTTTACTATTTATTATACTTTCCCCCGCGCAAGCCAATAGCGATCTCCTGAATTATTTACCGCTGGGCGCCAATATTGTGCAGTGTTTTGCGTTAGCCGAGTTTGATTTGGATACGGACGTTGAGTATCTGGTGCTTTATGCGCTCCAGGATAATTATGCTTTGACGTTACTCGATCTGATTGATGGACGCTACCAAGAAACCTATTACATAAATCTGGGGAAGGCAAACCGCGGAAGCGGCGGGAAGGTGAAGGCCGGGGAGACCGGATACACTTACCGGATCCTTCAGATTGATGATTTAGATGGCGATGGCATCTTGGAGTTCTGGACCATCTTTCAACCGGAGGGTTCTTCCTTTGCCGAGTTGACGATGCATAAGTATAAAAACAACTGTTATCAAGGGGTGTTTACTGCTCGCGGTCAGTATGATCTGCAATTAATGGATTACGAAGGTCAATTTGTCGTCCATGAAGTAAGTTATCTTGACGGAAAAAGCAGTAGTGATCTCTTGACCATTACCAGCCGGATTTGGGATCTGCGTGATCACCAACTCAAGGGTGGGGCGGAAGCCTATCAAATGACGCGGGAAGACTATCGGCATTTTGCCCGCTCCCGCCAACGCCCGGTGTTGTTCGGGTCGGCGGCAAAAGAAGAACGCACCTCGTTATGCTGGGGAAATTCCCTAAATAAACTGGCTGAGATCCCCGTCGGAGAACGGGCGATCCTTCCATTATTACCGGGGAATGCCAACTTGCTAGAGTGGGAAGTAAACTCGGCGTTAGATGATGATGTGGAAGATGAATATGTTTTTACTTATTTGATTCCCTGCGCCGAGAGTCCCAGTAAAATATTGATCCAGGCGGCGCTGGCCGACTGGGATTTTGAACGGGCACGTTATCGTTTGGTCCCGTTACCGTTCCAAGCATATGGTCGGGCTCGGGATCAGGAAGGCTATTTATATAAATCAGTCTATATTTTACCCGGGAAAGGCCTTAATCACCTGGCTTTTTTGGGGAATGGCGCCGAGCTTCCCTCTCTAAAATTCTCCATATTAAACAATAACGGGCTATTTTTAAAGGCAGCGGCGGTCTTTAACGCCAATTGGCATCTGCAGTTCCTGGAATGCTATGAAAATCGGGCGCTCACTTACCGGGTGATCACCGCCGATCTGGATAAGGGTACCGGGCTGCTTAGAACTAAAGTTTTTGGCGCTGCGCTGAAAGGAGCTTATGGAGAATTTGGCGCTTTTACCCCACAGCGGGAAGATTTATTGACGACCGGAAGTTATAAAGGGGGATATTACCATATCGAGGAACCGGTCTGGAGTACCCTCGGATATGAGTATTTACTGTTCCGTACCTTTCATGAAAAGAAAGATCCTTTTGCCAACCGTCTACCCGAGCTTGATTTTAACGGAACACTTGAAGATTATATCTTTAAATATTTAACTCCTTTCCGGATCCATCATTGGGTGGTACAAGATTTAGACCGCAACGGTAAACAGGAAGCGCTGCTCCTCCTCCGGACCGACGATGACCTTTGGGGTTGGCCGCAGTATAGGGTGGGTTTACTCAAACAAGAGAATGGGTTACAATGGCAAGCGCTAGGCCCGATCCTTTCCAACCTGGGCGAGGGGAATCCGCCTAGTGGCGTCTACCTCGCCGATCTGGTGGAAGGGCGGGAAGCGGAGATTATTTTTCTCAACCGGGAGTATGACTTAAAAACACGCAGCCGTAAACTACGCTTGGAAATGTTTTCGAAACAGGAAACTGGGTGGAAAAGGGCGCATGATATCGATTTTGTCTATGAAGATCTACAGCTCTCGGCCATCAACGGTGAAGTATGGTTATATGGATTTGTCCGGGAAGGACAGAATAATCAAGACGGAGCGGTCTATAGTTTTCAATGGCGGAACGGACGGTTCAACTATCAGAGTAAAAAGAATGTTCCCAACTTCGCTGCATTTCTGGAGACGCTCTCCTCGCACCGCACCGATTATTTAAGCGCCGAGTATATGGTCTTTCCGCCTTCCCCTGAACAAAGTGGGGAGCGCTGAGCTTTTTCAGGAGCGCTACTAGAGAGGGAGATCGGGATGGAAAAAGAAGGCGTTCTTTATTTGGTAACTACTCCCATCGGTAATTTGGAGGATATCACGGCCCGTGCCGTTCGGGTTTTAAAGGAAGTTGATCTGATCGCCGCCGAAGATACTCGGCAGACCAGGAAACTCCTTTCATATCTATCCATTCATCAGCGGGTGATCAGTTATTACCGGGAGCAAGAGGAGAAAAAAGCGGAACTGCTCCTGGAATACCTGCGTGCGGGGCAGCAAATCGCGGTGGTCAGCGATGCCGGGACACCGGGGTTGTCCGATCCTGGAAGTTTACTGGTGTCGCAAGCAGCGGCGGCCGGATTCCAGGTGGTACCGGTCCCGGGGGTCTCTGCTTGTTTGGCGGCGCTGGTTGCTTCCGGGTTACCGACCGACCGCTTCGTTTTTGAGGGTTTTCTTCCCCGGAAACCAAAGGAACGGAAAGCCCGTTACACGGCGCTGGCCGGAGAAGAGCGGACGATCGTGCTGTATGAAGCGCCCCATCGTTTAAAGGAAACCCTACGGGGGTTGGCAGAACAACTCGGTGTGGACCGGCCGGTGGTGGTCGCCCGGGAATTAACAAAAAAATTTGAAGAATTTTGGCGGGGTTCCTTGGGGGAAGCGGTTCGGGTCTGGTCGGAGCGGGAAGTAAAAGGGGAGTTCACCTTAGTACTCGCCGGTTGTCCTGTCGAAAAAGAGGAACGTACTGAGGCCGATTATGCCTCTTTTTACCAAGAGATCCGGCAGCGGAGTGTAGCCGGGGAGAAAGCCTCGACCGTGATCCGCGAGGTTGCCCGCCGTGAAGGGTTTTCCCGGGGGGAGCTTTATCAATATTACTTAAAAAATAGCGATTAACGAAAAAGAAGAGGAGTTATCTCCCCTTCTTTCGTACACCAGTAAAGCTTAAGCTTTAAGAAACGTCTTTCATGGAGTCCAAACAATCCTGGCAGATGTTTTTGTCTTTGAAATTCCGGACATTTTCGGCGTTTCCGCAGAAAATGCAGGCCGGTTCATATTTCTTCAGGATGATTTTCTCCCCGTCTACATAAATTTCTAAAGCATCCTTCTCCTCAATCCGAAGGGTGCGTCGTAATTCGATGGGGATTACTACGCGTCCTAGTTCATCGACTTTACGTACAATTCCTGTAGATTTCATCATTGCAAAAACCTCCTTTTCCGATAAGATTCGACATTCATTTACAAGGTAATTGTACCTTATTTTCCAGACTAAGTCAATCGAGGAAATAATTATTTTGGGAAAAATTATCAAACGGACTTGACAAAAGGTGAGCGGTATTTATATACTTAATCAAATAGAATTGAAGTACGGTTGGGATTAATTCCTAAGATTAATTTACTTAATTAAAGCTTTTTGCGTTGGGCAAAAAGGCCATCAAGGACGCGATGAGGGGTAGGAGTAGTTTTCCTGGCACGAACAGCGAGTCGGGACGGTGGGAGCCGACCGGAGCGGGATGACGAAGATGGACCCGGAGCAGTACATTGAAGGAGGTAACTCTGCTTAAGTGTGCCGGGTGCGCCCGTTAACGCGCAAGGTCAGGGCTAGGCCCTGTCCGTGAAGGCTCTGCTTAAGGCGCGGAGAGAATTGGGGTGGTACCGCGGGAAATTCCTCGCCCCCAAAGATGATTTCTTTGGGTGGAGGGGTTTTTTGTTATCAACTTTTAAGGAGGGGATTAATGTGGGGAAATTCTATATTACAACACCAATTTACTACCCAAGTGACAATTTACATATCGGCCATGCCTATACTACGGTGGTTGCCGATGCTTTAGCCCGTTATCACCGGCTGATGGGGGAAGATGTCTATTTTCTGACCGGCACCGATGAGCATGGACAGAAGATCCAGCGGCGCGCAGCGGCGGTCGGTAAGGAACCGCAAGCCTTTGTTGATGAAATTGTCGCTAACATTAAAAGATTATGGAAAACACTGGCGATTAGTAATGATGATTTTATCCGGACAACCGAACCCCGTCACACCGAAAGAGTACAGCAGATTTTCCAACGCCTTTACGAGCAGGGAGATATCTATAAAAGTGAGTATGAAGGGCTTTACTGTACGCCCTGCGAAGCCTTTTGGCTGGAACGCCAACTGGTTGACGGAAAGTGTCCAGACTGTGGCCGGGAAGTGGAGAGAGTTCAGGAAGAAAGCTATTTTTTCCGGACCTCCAAATACGCGGACCGTTTAATGGCCCATATCGAAGCTCATCCCGAATTTATCCAACCGGTTTCCCGAAAAAACGAGATGATCAATAATTTTCTCCGGCCCGGACTGGAGGACCTTTGCGTCTCGCGGACAACTTTTTCCTGGGGCATCCCCGTGCCTTTTGATCCGAAACATGTGATTTACGTGTGGCTTGATGCATTGACCAATTATATTACCGCCTTAGGCTATCCGGACCAGGTGGGGTCCGACAGTCTTTTTGCCCGTTTTTGGCCGGCCGAATTGCACCTGGTTGGTAAGGAGATTGTCCGTTTTCACACCATCATCTGGCCGATTATTTTGATGGCCTTAGATTTACCCCTTCCGAAACAGGTTTTTGGCCATGGCTGGTTGGTGTTGGATGGTGGGAAAATGTCTAAGTCCAAGGGCAATGTGGTTGACCCGGTAGTATTGGTCGACAAGTACGGATTGGATGCCATCCGCTACTATCTCCTCCGGGAGGTCGCCTTTGGCGCCGATGGAATTTATTCGGAGGAAGCCTTAGTCCTTCGGATCAATACGGACTTAGCCAATGATCTGGGGAATCTTTTGCATCGGACCCTCTCCATGGTGGAGAAATTTGCCGACGGAGTAGTTCCGGTGCCGGGGGCCTATGGGCCGCTGGAGAAAGCGCTTATTAACGAGGCGGACGAGACCTGGCAAGCAGTGCAAGAACACATGGAGAAATTGGAGGTTTCTGGGGCTTTGACCGCGATCTTTCATTTAATTGGGCGCGCCAACAAGTATATTGATGAAGCAGCACCTTGGAGTCTGAATAAACAGGGCAATCACGAGCGTCTGGGTACGGTCCTGTATACGATGGTCGAGGTGATTCGAGTTAGCGCCGTTTTGCTCTCGCCTTACCTGGTGGAAAGCCCGGCCCGGATCTTTGCCCAGCTCGGTTTAGATCCGGAGGCGGCTGCCATCGGCTTGGAGGCCGGGAGTAAATGGGGACTTTATCCGGCCGGTACCAAGGTCAGGAAGGGGGAACCACTTTTCCCCCGGATTGACTGGGAGGAAGCCGCAGAAGTTACGGGAGTAAAGAAAGAAGCGCCACCGGAAAAACCCGTGCCGCAGGCAACGACTAAAAAGGCGGAACCGACAGCAACGGCGGCCACCACGCAAGAGCAGATTACCATTGATGAATTTGCGAAAATAGATTTACGGGTGGCGAAGGTGCTTACTGCCGAAAAAATCGAAGGTGCCGATAAACTCCTCCGGCTTCAGGTTAGGCTTGGGGAGGAAGAGCGGCAGATTGTGGCGGGGATCGCCCGCTATTATCAACCGGATGAGTTAGTGGGGAAGGAAATTGTGGTGGTCGCGAACCTGAAACCGGCTAAACTGCGGGGCGTCCTTTCCCAGGGTATGGTGCTGGCGGCCGGCGACGGAGATAATCTAGCTCTGGTCATGCCGGAGAAAACAGTGGGGGATGGTGCAGAGGTTCGATGAGACTCTTTGATACCCACTGTCACCTTAATGACGAAGCCTACCAGGAGGATTTACCGACGATTATCGCCCGGGCGCGGGCGGCGGGGGTAGAGCAGATGCTGGTGGTCGGGTATGATCTGCCTTCCTCCCAGCGGGCTTTACAGCTGGCTGAGGCAGAAAAGGGGATTTACGCGGCGGTTGGGATTCATCCCCATGACGCGGCAACCGTTACCGACGATGACCTCCGAAGTTTAGAAGCGATGCTTACCCACCCGCAGGCGGTGGCGCTGGGTGAGATCGGCCTTGATTACCATTATGATCATTCGCCACGCCCGCGCCAACAGGAGGTTTTCCGCCAGCAACTGGCTTTGGCGCAAAAAACCGGAAAACCGGTGGTGATCCATGGACGGGAAGCCCATGCCGATCTATTGGCCGCCTTGAAAGCGGAAGGCGATACTTATCAGGGTGTGATGCACTGTTTTTCCGGTAGTAACGAAATAGCGGCCGCGTATTTAGATTTAAACCTTTATTTGGCGGTCGGAGGGCCGGTTACCTTTAAGAACGCCCGTAAGCTGCCGGAAGTGGTGAAAAGACTCCCGCTGGACCGTTTATTATTAGAGACCGATGCTCCTTATTTGGCGCCCCATCCCTGGCGGGGGAAACGGAATGAACCAGCCTTCTTGGTAGCCGTTGCCGAGCAGGTGGGGACTATTCTAGGGATCGCGCCGGGGGAAATAGCAGAACTGACTAGGGAAAACGGGGAAGCCTGTTTTGGGTTGGGAAGAACACTATAATAATGAACGAAAGAGGGAACCTACATGGGAACGGTTTTTGCTTATCCAATTAAGGACGGGCTTTATCTTAATATCACGAATCGCTGCCCCAACCGTTGTACTTTTTGCATTCGCGAAAATGAGCAGGGGGTGGGGTACGATCTTTGGTTGGACCGGGAACCTTCGGTGGAAGAGGTATTAGCAGCCGCTGGTGATGTCTCCGCCTACCGGGAAGTTGTTTTCTGTGGGTATGGTGAGCCCTTACTCCGTTGGGAGGTGGTCGTCGGGGTAGCCGCTGCGCTGAAGGAACGTTACAGGGTGCGTATTCGGCTTAATACCAATGGGCTCGCGGAAGCGGTGCTTGAGCGTTCGATCCTACCCGAACTGGAAGGCTTGATCGATACCATTTCCATCAGTTTAAATGCTACCACGGCCGCCGACTATCACCGGCTTTGCCGTTCCGACCTTGGGCTTGCCGCTTTCCCGGCGTTGCTCCGCTTTATTCGGGACAGTAAGTTATATATTCCCCAGGTGGTGGTGTCGGTGGTCCAAATTCCGGCTTTCGATCCGGAACCAGCACGGAAGCTTGCGGAAGAATTAGGAGTTGAACTGCGGATTCGTTCATACTTGACCGAATAGGCGGTACCGTTTATTTCCAGCAGGAAACGTTAGGAGCGGAGAGGAATAGATTAGAAATTAAGTTGGCTTTGGAAAAAAATCCATTCCTTGGTAGTCGCTCACGCTGGCTTCCGGCAGACATCACGAAGTGATTTAGATCGGAGCCAGGTGAGTCGACAAACTCCAGAGGCCACAGCAACTGGTCGTTCGGAGCGGCGTTACTTTAGTTAAGTTACTGAAATTTAGGCCGCGAGAATCGACAAACTATTCTTTTCTTGGTAGTCGCTCACGCTGGCTACCGCCAGACTGGTTTTCTACGTAGGGGGGTAGGATTGTGCAGATCCAGAAGGTCAGTGCTTCAGGGGTAATATTACCTTTTCGGCTCGGTACTTATTTGGTGAATGTCTTTTCAGGACTGGTCTTTTTTCTTTTATTGATTTATGCGTTCCGGATGGATACGATTACCGTTGTAGTCGACGGCGCACAGCTTAAACTGGTGACAACGGCACCGACGGTTGAAACGGCGTTGGCTAAGGCAAAAATCCCAGTCCGGCCTGGTGATGAAGTTACCCCTGGTTTAGCGGCACGGGTGCGAGACGGAATGGAGATCCAAATGCGTCGGGGGGTAAAGTTCTTTATTGACGTTGATGGTAAAGCAATAGAAACCCGGATGCCCCCGGTTACAGTGGGTGAGGCACTTCAGCGGATCGGGATCGGGTTAGGTGAAGCGGATCGACTCTCGGTACCCATGGATGCTCAGGTTTGGGAAGGTTTGCGGCTAAGTGTGGCGCGGGTGACCACGGATACTTTAACGGTTGAAGCGAAGATTACTCCGCCGGTCGCGTATGTTAATGATCCGAACTTGGACAAAGGAAAACAGCGGGTGGCCAGTGCCGGGGAAACTGGTGTTCTGGCCCGGGAGTATCAGGTAGTTTTTGAGGACGGTAAAGAAGTAAGTAGAAAACTCATTGGGGAACGGGTGGTGAAACCGGCCGTTAACAAGGTGATTGCCCGGGGCATTCGGCCAGTAATTCACACAAAAACCGTTGCCGGTGGGCGAATGATCCGTTACACTGATGTCCTGACGATGGAAGCGACGGCTTATGAACCGGGGCCCCAATCTTGCGGGATTTATGCTGACGGTTATACTTATACCGGTAAAAAAGCCACCTATGGTATTGCTGCTGTTGATCCCAAAGTAATTCCGCTGGGGACTAAGCTCTACATCGAAGGGTATGGCTTTGCCGCCGCGGAAGATATTGGTTCGGCGATTAAAAAAAATCGGATCGATGTTTGTTATGATACGGAGCGCGAAGCGTTCTTGTGGGGTAGAAAGAAAGTGAAAGTTTATATTTTGGCACCTTAAGGGAAGACGAGGGATAAGCTTCACGAAAATACCGGTATTTTCCGGTGCAGAAGAGGAAAAGGTTACCTTTCGTCGAACTTAGCAAAAGGGTAAAGTGAGCGGAAGGAGCGGTAGAAATGAATCTGGATCGGGTGTTAATTGCCGAGGCCGATTCGCACTTGGCTGAGATCATGGTGATTCGGCTTACGAACGCCGGTTACCAGATCGCCACGTGCACCCGGGGTGATGAAGTATTGACCAAAGCCCTTAACTTCCGACCGGGGGTTGTGGTTGTTGACCAGGATCTGCCCGGCAAGGACGGTTTGGAAGCTTGTTATGATTTGAAGTTGCATGCCGAAACCCGGAGTATGGGGTTGATTTTGTTGGCACCGGAAGAAGTTAACTTGGCGAATCTAGCTGATTTAGGAGTGCGGATTGATACCCAGTTAACCAAACCTTTTAAACCTAAGGATATCTTGACGAAAGTCAATTATTTAATGGCCGAACGCCGCGCGATCGCGAAAAACTCATTAACCGGTTTTCAGGGCTGGGAAGTAATGCGGCAGGAGATTACTGAGCGGATGACCCATGGTCGAGATTGCGATCTCCTGTTTATTGATATTCACAATTTTCGGATTTACAATCAGTGTTACGGATTTAGTGCCGGTGATGAAGCAATTCGTCTGGTGAGTCGTTTGTTGTTGGAAGTCACTGATGAGCTGGGAACACCGGATATTTTTATCGCCCATATTCATGGGGATGATTTTGTCATTATGACGCCGACGGGAAGCGGCGAGCAAGTAGGAAGAGGGCTTATTGACCGCTTTGACCAGGAAATCCTGGGGCTTTATCTGGAAGACGACCGGGAACGGGGTGGGATGTATCTGCAAAGACCCGATGGGCGTATTGAGCAGTATCCATTAATGGCCTTAGGAGTGGCGATTATCGCCGGCATCCAGGGTAAGTATGAGCATCCTTTAGAAACCAAGACCGTGGGAGAAGAATTGCTAAAACGGTTAAAATTAAAACCAGGTAGTAATATAATGCTGGACCGACATCCCGGTTCTCCGGATTAAGACGGGCAAAAAGCCCAAGGACTTTTGAGGTGGTAAAAGATTACGGAAGAAAAAAAGTTCAATTTAACTTCGCCCCGCCAAGTTCATCAGTTAATGGACAAGTATCAGGTGGCAGCCAAAAAGGGACTGGGACAAAATTTTTTGGCTGATGCTAATATTCTCCGGAAGATTGTGGGCGCTGCCGATTTAACCTCCGATGATGTGGTGCTGGAAATCGGCGCTGGGGTCGGGGCTTTAACGACGGCGTTAGCTGAAAACGTTAAGCGTGTGATTACGGTGGAGACCGATCGTTCTCTAGCTCCGCTCCTCACGGAAGTATTGGCCGGTAGGAACAACGTGGAGCTTGTCTTTGGTGATATCTTGAAACTTAACCCCGCGCTCATTTTGGGAACAGTGCCAGCCCCTAAAGTTGTCGCCAACTTACCGTATTACATTACCACTCCGATTATCTTTCATTTACTTGAATCAGCCATTTCATGGCGTATGCTGGTCTTTTTGGTGCAAAAGGAGGTTGCTGACCGGATGGTTTCGCCGCCTGGCAACAAGGTATACGGTGCCCTTTCGGTGATGATTCAATCCTATTGCCAGGTTGAACTGGTGGGAACAGTACCACCAACGGTTTTTATCCCAAGACCAAAGGTGCAATCGGCGATTGTGCGCCTAACCCCTAAATCCAGGGATTTTTCCCCAGCGATCGACCACTGCTTTTCCCTCTTAGTCCGCGCGGTATTTTCTTCGCGCCGGAAGAACCTCTATAATTCGTTACGTAGTATATTTTCGCAGCTCGGGGGAGAAACAAAGGTTATGGCTGCTTTGCGCGGGCTTGGGCTTGACCCGTTGCAAAGAGGAGAGACCCTTTCCCCAACGGAGTTTTATGCTTTAGCTGCATATTTGCAGGAAGAACTGTAAACGGTCTCACTAGGGCTTTTTGCGTTGTTAATTGATTTAAGCATTTCGGTACAATATATTGATAGCCTAAAAACAAGCTAAACACTATATATTGTATCGAAATTTCTTTAACTGGATACAACGCAAAAAGCTTCACAAAGATTTAGGCTTTTATACCGAAAAGGGGATGAAGATGACTTTTTTTATCAGCCCGACGAAAGGTAGGCTCAGTTTCAACCAAGTATTCCGCGACATGCTCGCTTTTGTTAATGAACACCCGGAGGATTCTTATAAATTGATTGTCGGTACCGACTCCCAGGTTCGGACGGATGTTTATTATGTGACTGCCATTGTGGTTTTACGGGTGGGTAAAGGCGGACGATTTTATTATACCAAAGAGCGGCAGCGGGGGATGATTTCCTTAAAACAGCGGATTTTTCTAGAGACCGCCCGTAGTTTAGAAGTGGCGTCACGTCTGGCCGGGAAGATTATGTCCATCGGGAAGACTGATTTGAATATCGAGATCCATCTGGATGTGGGGGAACAGGGAAAAACCAAAGAGATCATCCGGGAAGTGGTCGGCATGGTGACCGGCAGCGGCTTTGATGCCCGGATTAAACCGGATTCCTACGGCGCTTCGAAAGTAGCGGATAAGTTCACGAAGTAATCTCACTTTTCGCAAACCGAAGCCACCAATCTCACTTTTTGCAGACCATAAACGACCAAGCAAAACACGAAAGCTTGCGAAAGCGTTTTGCTTGGTATAGATTGAATGCGAAATGTTGAGACTCGACAAGCCCCGAAGGCCACCACAGCTGGTCGTTCGGAGCGGCGTCGCTAAGCTTAATTGCTGAAATTCAAGCCGGGAGAATCGACAGACTAGTATTTTCCAACTAGGGAAGCGAAGATTGACACAGGTGTCTTCTTCTGTTATACTCGAAGCGAACAAATGTTTGGGGGAGGCGAAAAGATGGCAGTGGATGAGAAACAGAAAGCATTGGAGGTGGCTGTCCTTCAGATCGAAAAGCAATTTGGGAAAGGTTCGATCATGAAAATGGGGGAAGCCAGCACCAAGATGAACATAGAAGTAATTCCGACCGGTGCGATTACTTTAGATCTGGCGCTTGGGATCGGTGGGATTCCGCGCGGCCGGATCATTGAGATTTACGGTCCTGAGTCTTCGGGAAAAACCACCGTTGCCTTGCATATGGCGGCCGAGGCGCAGAAGTTAGGCGGAATTGCTGCATTTATCGATGCCGAACATGCGCTTGATCCCTTATACGCTCGTAAACTTGGCGTGGATATCGATAACTTGTTGATTTCCCAACCGGATACGGGAGAGCAGGCGCTGGAGATTACCGAAGCTTTAGTACGGAGTGGAGCGGTTGATGTGGTGGTCATTGACTCGGTAGCGGCGTTAACTCCCCGCGCCGAGATTGAGGGTGAGATGGGCGATTCCCATGTGGGCTTGCAGGCCCGCCTCATGTCCCAGGCTTTGCGTAAACTAACGGGGGCGATTAGTAAGTCGCATACCGTGGCAATATTTATTAACCAAATCCGGGAGAAAGTCGGGATCATGTTCGGTAACCCGGAAGTAACACCGGGGGGACGGGCCTTGAAGTTCTATTCCACCGTCCGATTGGAAGTGCGGCGCGTTGAGACCTTGAAACAAGGGAGCGAGATGGTGGGGAACCGGACCAAGGTGAAAGTGGTTAAAAATAAGGTGGCCCCCCCTTTTAAACAGGCGGAATTCGATATCATTTATGGGCAGGGGATCTCCAAGGTTGGTTGTATTGTTGATGCGGCGGTGGACAAGGATATTATTAATAAGAGCGGCTCTTGGTTTTCCTATGGTGATACTCGTTTGGGGCAAGGAAGGGATACGGCCGTTGAGTTTATGAAGAACAACCCGGAATTATTGGCTCAGGTCGAAACAGCCCTCTATGAACAGTATGGACTGAAACAGCCCGGGAAGAAAGAGGAAGGGTCCAAAGTAGAAGAAACGAAAGACGAAGGAGCGAAAGCGGGACGGGCGGCTAAAACCACCCAAAAATGACGCCGCCACGCTCAGCTTTGACCTATGCCCTGACCTTGCTGGGACGGCGGGACTACTCTACTTTTGAAATTGAGGAAAAACTAAAAGGTAAAGGTTACCCGCTGGAGGAGATCAGCACTGCGGTGGGACGCTTACGGGAATGGAACTACCTTGATGATAAAAAGTACATCCGGCGGCAGATTGACAAATACCGGACGGCCCATAAAAGCCGGACCTATATCCGGCAGCGGCTAAAACTAGCCGGACTAGAACCAATCTTAGTAGATGAAAGCCTGAACCGTTGGTACTCTCCGACCCAGGAACGGGAGGTTATCCGGTACTGGTGGGAAAAATGTTTTAATGCTCAAACCGCCGCTCCGGAAAAAAAATTAATTATGAGGTGGGCTCGGCGACTGTACGCCGCCGGTTTCCCGGGCGAAGAAATAAGACCCTACCTTAACAATGATCAGGAGTCTTGACAGCTATTTTCAAAAAAGATACAATTAAATTTGGAGGAGAACACCAAGAAGCCGAGTTCTTGCTCGGCTTCATTTAGTATTAAATATTAACGCAAAGGAGGTGTTGAGAATCGAGTTTTGGTTGATAGCACTATTAATTGTTCTGGGGATAGCAGGCGGTATTATTTTTGAGAAGATTCGAACGACGATGAGTTTAAGGTCTGCCGAAGAAACCGCCAAAATGATCTTACAAGAAGCCGAACGGGACGCCGAAGCGAAAAAACGCGAATCCATACTGGAAGCGAAGGAAGAAGCCCTTCGGATTAAAAACGATTTAGACCGGGAAATCCGGGAACGACGCAACGAGAGCCAGCGGTGGGAGAAACGGATTGAACAGAAAGAAGCAAATGTCGACCGTAAAATGGAAACGCTGGAGAAAAGAGAGGATAATCTTAACAAAAAAGAGGGTGAACTGGAGCGGTTAAAAGGTGAACTGCGCGATCTGAAAGAGAAGGAACGCGAAGAACTGGAGAAGATCTCCGGCCTTACCGCAGATCAGGCGAGAGATTTCCTCTTTGCTGAATTAGAAAAAGAAATGGCCCAGGAAATGGCGGTCCGGGTCCGGGATTATGAAGCCAAGGTTAAGGATGAAGCCGATAAAAAAGCGCGGGATATTCTTTCTACGGCAATTCAACGGTATGCCGCTGATCATGTAGCGGAAACCACCGTTTCTGTGGTCGTGTTACCGAATGATGAGATGAAAGGCCGTATTATTGGCCGGGAAGGTCGGAATATCCGGGCGTTGGAGACTTTAACCGGGATTGACCTCATTATTGACGATACTCCCGAGGCGGTAATTCTTTCCGGGTTTGACCCGGTGCGACGGGAGATCGCCCGAATTGCTTTGGAACGTTTAATTGCCGATGGACGGATTCATCCGGCACGGATCGAAGAGATGGTGGAAAAGGCCCGTAAAGAGGTTGATACGGTCATCAAAGATGAAGGGGAGCAGGCCGCCATCGAAGTAGGGATCCCAAACCTACACCCGGAGTTGATTCGTTTATTAGGACGGCTTAAATACCGGACAAGTTACGGACAGAATGTTTTGAAACATTCGATCGAAGTGGCACATTTAGCAGGAATGATTGCTGCTGAATTAGGAGCCGATGTCATTCTGGCCAAACGGGCAGGACTCCTCCATGACATTGGAAAAGCAATTGATCATGAAGTAGAAGGACCTCATGTCACAATTGGTGCCGATATCGCGAAAAAATACCGGGAATCGGCAGCGATCATCCATGCGATTGCTGCACACCACGGAGATATCGAACCCAATACGGTGGAAGCGGTTTTAGTCCAGGCCGCCGATGCGATTTCCGCAGCGCGCCCCGGCGCTAGACGGGAGACCCTGGAAAGTTATATTAAACGCTTAGAACGCTTGGAGAAGATCGCCGATTCTTTTGAGGGTGTGGAAAAAGCCTATGCCATCCAAGCCGGTCGGGAAATTCGGATTATGGTGAAACCGGAAAAAGTGGATGATGGGGCAGCGGCATTTATTTCTCGGGAAATCGCAAAGAAAATCGAAGCAGAATTGGAATATCCGGGACAGATCAAAGTAGTAGTGATTCGTGAGATCAGAGCAGTCGACTATGCGAAATAAAGAAAGTAAGCCACTTAAGTGGCTTACTTATCTTTACAAAATGCGGGAATGCTTCATCTATAGCTTTTTGCGTTGCAAAAAGCCTATTTCGTAGTGATGCTGAAATTAACGAGAGAATTAATGGGAGAAGTCGAATGAAGGGTGTATTTAGTCGGGACAGTGAATCCTATACCAACTCCATGAGCTTAATCGTTTCGTTGCTGATCCGCTATCCAGAGATTGCCACTTTAAAGCTGGACCCTGTTGAACGCTGTTTTATTTTTAGTTTTATCTTGCGCTACAAATTTCTCCTCGCCGAACAAAAGGCCTTCCGGGAAGAACTGGAGATGAGTCTGGAAGCCTTGGCTGTTTTGGATCGAGCCCAACCACAGATTATCGATTTCTCGTTTAAAAAGCAGAAGGATCTGAGCTTTCTGGAAATCAAACGGGATATTGCCTCCTTTTCCCCTGAAGAACTGTCTTTAATTATCAAGATCATCAATGACCGGTACGGGCAGGAAGTTATTAAAGACGAGGAAAGCGAAGCCGGTGAAGAAGACTTACTCTTTCAGGAAGAGATGATCGCGCATATGATGGAAGAGCTGAAGGAGACGGAACAGGAAAAGGAGTTAATCGGGATTCGTGAAGAAGGCCGTGTGATGATCTTTAATCACGCTGATCCCCCCTGAGTGGGGGGGATTTTGTTTCAGAAAGCTGTTGGCGTACAACGCAAAATCCGAAGGGGGACCAGGTTTGAAAATTATATTTTTAGGTGATATTGTGGGTCGGCCAGGGCGTAAGCTTGTGAAGGAGATGCTTCCGAAGTTGACTAAGGAGTATGCGCCAGATTTAACAGTGGTCAACGGGGAAAATGCCGCCGGGGGGTTTGGCCTCACCATGGAGGTAGCCGAAGAGCTTTTGCAAAACGGCGTCGATGTGATCACCCTAGGTAATCATACCTGGAAACATAAGGAGATCAACCAGGTGTTGGATCGTTACAAAGAAGTGTTACGTCCAGCAAATTATCCGCCGGGAACACCGGGGGAGGGTTTCGGTTTATTTGTGGCGCGAAATGGGTATCCGGTTGGAATTCTTAATTTAATGGGTCAGGTCTACCTGGAGCCGGCCTTGGACTGTCCCTTCCGGGTCGCGAAGGAAAAGGTAAATCTGCTGAAGCAGAAGACACCCTACGTTTTAGTAGATTTCCATGCGGAAGCCACTTCAGAAAAGGTGGCGCTGGGTCATTACTTGGATGGGTTGGCCTCTGCGGTTTTAGGCACACATACCCATGTAACCACGGCTGATCAGCGTATCCTTCCCGCAGGGACCGGATATATTACCGATGTAGGGATGTGCGGACCGGCTGATTCAGTATTGGGCGTTAAAAAAGAATTGGCGATTCAAAAATTCATTACCAAACGACCGGTCAAGTTTGAAATTGCCGGAGGCCCTGTTGAACTCGGTGGAATTTATTTAGAAATTGACCAGCAAGGACGAACCAAGGTGATCGAGCGGATTTATTACCGCAAAATTTAAAAAATAAGTTAAAAAAATTAAAAGGAATTTTATGGTCGATATAAAATATATATAGATATAGTTTACTAACTTGACATGGTTTAGGAGGGGTATAAAGCAATGGAAGTATTAAAGGTTTCGGCAAAATCCAATCCAAATTCGGTAGCCGGAGCGTTGGCCGGAGTATTGCGGGAAAAGGGAGCGGCGGAAATCCAAGCGATCGGTGCCGGAGCCCTGAATCAAGCGGTTAAAGCGGTGGCTATCGCCAGAGGTTTTGTTGCTCCCAGTGGTATTGACCTGATTTGTATTCCCGCGTTTACCGACATTATGATTGAGGGACAAGAACGAACAGCCATCAAGTTAATCATTGAACCACGATAGTTCTTATTTGCTGCCCTGCTGGGGACCTATAAATGTTTATAGGTTCTTTTTTTGTGCATTTAAGTATACCTTTTTCCGAAAAAATCCCAAATTGGATAGGGGGACAAGTAATTTGGAAAAGAGAAAGGAGCGTAAAGATGAAAGCAAGGTTTTTTCCGGTGATTGACGGCCATGCTGATACGCTGGTCCGCCTTGCTGAGGAAGGTGGTAGCTTAGGGAAAGCGCCCCACCTTCACCTCGATCTTCCCCGTTTAAAAACAGCAGGGGTTAGGCTACAGGTACTTGCGGTTTGCGCGGCAAAGCGCTTAAATCCTTACCCTTGGGCAAAGCGTATCATCAGCCATTGGCAGCAGGAGTATGAAGAGCATCAGGAAGCGCTAATCTGGATTAAGTCGGCCGCTGATTTTAAAACCTGGGCGTCCGGAGAAAAAGTCGGCGTAATTTTAGCCTTGGAAGGGTTGGAACCCTTGGCGGAGGAGCTGACGCGGCTGGAAGAATTTTATGAACTGGGCGTGCGGATGCTTGCTCTAACTTGGAATGGGGCCAACCATTTCGCTTGTGGAGTGGGCGCTCCCGAGGACACGGGGTTAACTGCTCTAGGTAAAGCTCTGGTCGAAGCAGCTGAGGAACGGGGGATGATTTTAGACCTTTCCCATCTGGGACAGCGTAGTTTCTTTGATCTGATGGCCGTCGCCCGGCAACCGGTTTGTGTTTCCCATGCCAATACATATTCTATCCATCCACACCGCCGGAATTTGACCACGGAACAGATTAAGCTGGTGGCGGCAGGAGGGGGGACCGTTGGCTTGACCTTTTATCCGCCCTTTATTGGCCCCGGGCCCGTTGACCGGCGGGCGCTAATCCCGCATTTGGAGGCAATCCTTGCAGCGGGTGGTGAAGATTGTCCGGCCTTGGGTAGCGATTTTGACGGGATCGATTTAACCCCGAACGATCTTTTGGATGTCACCGGGATTCCGGGTTTCCTAAATGATCTGGTGGTTGCTGGTTTTAGTCAACAAGTCGTTACCAAAGTAGCCGGTGCCAATCTATATCGCTTTTTGGCCCATAAATTCTCCGCAACTAGCTGAAAAAGGTGTTAAAACGTCCAGAACCCCTATTTCCTACCGGTTTTTACTTGGAGGAGTAAGCTGCGGACAAACGAAGTTCTAGGTTATGCAAAGACAATAATTATTGTAACACTTAATTGTAGTTTATTCGTAGAAGGAGTGGCCGTTAATGTCGAAGCAAACCCATGCCGTCAAGATTCGTCCGTTAGAAAAGGAAGATCTGGCTACAATTGTTTCATGGAATATTGACCCGGAAATTGAAAGTTTTGTCGATCTGGGCTTACCCGGTGATTTACCGGGTTGTGTCGCTTGGTGGGAAGAAATAAGGCGGAGTAAAAGGGATCGCCTTTTTGCGCTGGAAGATGAAACCGGACGGCTGATTGGCGATCTGGAACTGGCCAATATTTGCTGGCAAGGGCGGGAGGCGGAGCTTAGAATCAGAATTGGGGAAAAAGCATATTGGAATAAAGGCTACGGTACTTTAGCGGTACATCAGATCGTAGGCTATGCCTTCGATGAGTTAAGCTTGAACCGTTTATATTTGCGGGTGTATACTTTTAACATCCGGGCGATTAAGTGTTACCAAAAGATCGGTTTTAAAATGCAAGCTGTTCTAAAAAGGGAGAAAGACCAGAATTGGAAAGATATTTACTTGATGGCGTTGGAAAAAGAGGCTCCTTTAGCGGGCAGGGGATTAACATAAACTATTGCCTTTTCCAGCAGGAAATGGTAAAAACGTGTAGAATTAAGCCCGTAGAAGGGAGGAGTGTCTTTGGCGGGAGAGAAAATAAGGATTGTGCTTGCGGATAATAACCGGGATCTCTGTAAAGTGTTGAGCGAACATATTGAGATCCAAGACGATCTGGAACTGGTTGGTGTGGCCTTTGATGGTTTACAGGCCATCGAATTAATTCAGGACCATAAACCGGATCTGTTGATCTTGGACATTACCATGCCATATTTAGACGGGATTGGTGTGATGGAGCGTTTGGCGGAGATAAGTGACGCCCCGGTAGTAATCGTGCTGACTGCCTTTGAACAGGAGTCGATGGTCCAGCGTTTGATTGCCATGGGCGCGGTTTATTATATGGTCAAACCCTTTGATACCTTGACCCTTCTGGAACGGATCCGCCAATTCGGGTGCCAAAAGGATGTTTATACCAAAGAAAACCGGACTACTTACAATCCACAGCCTGCCGTAACTAAGAATTATTCCCGTCAGCAATTGGAGATGGAAGTGACCAGGATCTTTCATGAAATGGGAGTTCCGGCCCATTTTCGCGGTTATGGTTATCTCCGGGACGCGATTATCATCGCCATTCAGGAGGAAGATATCCTCGGTAATATTACCAAGAATCTTTACCCGCGAATTGCCGAAAAGTATAATTCTACGGCTAGCGGCGTTGAATCCGCGATTCGCCATACCATTGAAATAGGTTGGGAACGGGGTAACGGTGAGTCCTTTAAAAAGATGTTTGGCACGGATACTTACCAAACAGATAAAGCCCGGTTTCCTACGGCGGCTTCATTTATTGCGAAAGTGGCCGATCGGATTCGACTCCAATTGCAGATCTCCGGCTAGTTTAAAGGTTGGTTAATTTTGGTTTAGTATTTTACGAACACGCCCGTAGGAGGTTGTTAATCACCTATACGGGTTTTTTAAATTAATCCGCCGCTAGGCGGGGATACTAGTATTTTCTAAATAGATAGATAGTGGAGGTACCGTAGAGTGGAGTTTACGGGTTTAAATCTACAAGAATTAGAAGCGGTGGTTTTAGAGCTGGGTGAACCCCGGTATCGAGCGCGACAGTTAATGGACTGGGTGTACAAAAAAGGGACTGATGATCTTGACCAAATGAGTAATTTAACTGCCAGCTTTCGGGAGCGGTTAAAAGACCGTGGACTGCAAATTGGTTTGATGTCGGTCGCCGAAGCTCAAGAAGCAGGTGACGGAACTAAAAAATATTTATTTCGTTTACCAGATGGTTTATGTGTTGAAGCAGTTTATATCCCTGAGGAAAAAAGGAAGACGGTCTGTTTTTCTACTCAGGTTGGTTGCGCGGTCGGCTGTCTATTTTGCGCCACTGGGCAACAGGGTTTTAGGCGTAATTTGACCGCCGGTGAGATTGTCGATCAGGTCAGGAAGATCGGACAGGACCGTAAGACCCGGATCTCCCATGCTGTGGCGATGGGTCAAGGGGAGCCCTTGGCTAATTACGAAGCAACGCTGAAGGCAGTTCGCCTCTTAAACGCTGATTATGGACTCCAGATGGCCGCGCGGCATCTTACAATCTCGACTAGTGGGATTGTACCGGCGATTTACCGGTTGACTGAGGAAGCGCTCCAGCTGAACCTGGCTCTTTCCTTGCATGCCGTCGACGATTCGTTGCGCTCGCGTCTGATCCCGATGAACCGCACTTACCCACTGGCGCAGGTGATGAAGGCTTGTCGCGACTATGCCACTAGAACTAAGCGCCGAGTTACCTTGGAGTACATCATGATTGCAGGAGTAAATGACCGGGAAGCAGATCTCCGAAGTTTAGTAGAGCTTACGGCAGGATGGCTCTGTCATGTCAATCTGATTCCCTATAACCCGGTGCCTGCCGTGGATTACCAACCATCCCCGCCCCGGGTGCGGCGGTTTTTCCTCCAAAGTCTAGAAGAAAATAACATTGCCGTTAGCATCCGGCAGGAACGGGGAGCAGAGGTTGATGCCGCCTGCGGGCAACTGCGGCAACGCATAAAAGAATCGACAGACTAGTATTTTCTAAATAGGGGATGTGTTATAATGAGATTTAACAACTGGGTTTTACCTTGGCCGAAAAAGAAGGTTGAAACTCAGGAGCAAGTAAAGGACACTATTGATCAAACAAAGGTGTTCGCTATGGAGAAGGACCGCCGAACCAACCAACCGTCGATGGCGTTAGTGGTGATCAAAGGTCCCGACTCCGGACGGGAGTTTCTTTTAGCGCCGATGACCGTAAAAATTGGACGGCGGGCCCAAAGCCACATCCAGCTTAAAGACTCGAATGTCTCAAGGGACCACGCTGTTTTGCAATACTACCCGAAAAAGCGGACTTTTCTTTTGAAAGATTTGGGGAGTACCAACGGTACTTTTTACAATAATCAGCGAATTACCAGCACATTTATTGCTCCCGAAGCCGAAATCGGGCTTGGTGAATCGGTCCTAAAAGTATTGGCGCTCGGTAAAGAGAACCCTCTGGAACAAACGGGAAAGTCTCACGGGAAGAAGTAGCGAGGTGTGGGTAAGATGAAGGTAGGAATGGCGACCCACGTTGGTAAGGTGAGAACGGTTAACGAGGATAGTATCGGTCGACAAGGGTCGCTTTTGGTTTTAGCCGATGGCATGGGTGGACATCAAGCGGGCGAAGTGGCCAGTGCTTTGGTGGTCGAACGGGTGTTGGCGCTGGAGAGCGGTGCGCCCAATTTTAAGGCTGTTTTAACTTCCGTGTTAAGCGAAGCGAATCAGGCTCTGCTAGCCTACGCCGCTGAGCACCAGGAATGCATGGGAATGGGTACCACCGTGGTTGTGGCAAAAGTAGAAGCGGACCGGGTTTGCGTCGCCCACATCGGGGATAGCCGGGCATATCTTTGGCACGAGGAACAGCTGACTCAGTTAACGATTGATCACTCTCTAGTTGCCGAGTTGGTAAAGAGCGGTGGAATTACGGAAGAAGAGGCTAAAAACCATCCACAACGGAATGTTTTAACCCGGGCTTTAGGCGCTGCGGAGCCGATTGAACCGGAATACCGGGAAGTACCGGTGATTGCCGGTGACCGTCTGCTGCTTTGTTCGGACGGACTGACAGTGATGCTGTCCGATGTGGAAATTGCTGCATTGCTTGGCGCAGAGCCGTCCCCCCAAGTGGCGGCGGACCGTTTAATAGCAGCAGCTAATGACCGGGGTGGCATGGATAATATCTCGGCCATCGTTGTATTTATTTAAACGTCTGCTTTTTGGGCAGGAATTTGGTTTGTTTATGGAGAAAAGCTTATTTTGGCTATAACATGGCCGCGATCGGTTTGATGATTATTTCGTATTACTGGGGTTTTTCGGCCCATTGAGGTGAAAATAGTGATCGGACGTCTATTGGGCAATAGATATAAAATTATCGAACTAATTGGTGAGGGCGGAATGGCCTTAGTTTATAAGGCCGAATGTACTCTGTTGCAACGGGTGGTAGCCATCAAGGTTCTCCGGGCGCAGTATTCATCCGACCGGGAATTTGTTGAACGGTTTCGCCGGGAAGCACAGGCGGCGGGTAGTCTCTCCCATCCGAATATCGTTAATATTTTTGATGTGGGGCAGGAAGGTGAGATCCATTACATTGTAATGGAGTATATTGCCGGCCATAACCTCAAAGAATTGATTAATAAAGAAGCGCCGCTTCCTTTAAACCAGGCGTTCAGAATAACACTGCAAATTAGTGAAGCGCTCCGGCATGCCCACGAGCATAACATTGTGCACCGGGATATTAAACCCCACAACATTCTGATGACCACTGAAGGAATGGTTAAGGTGACCGACTTCGGAATTGCGCGGGCGATTACGGCTAGTGGTTATACGCAAACCGGTGTCATCATGGGGTCGGTGCAATATTTCTCTCCCGAACAGGCAAAAGGGATCCCCGTTGGTCCCCAGTCCGATCTTTACTCGCTGGGCTGCATTTTATATGAGATGTTGACCGGAGAAGTGCCTTTTCAAGGAGAAAGCCCGATCGCGATTGCATTGAAACATTTACAGGAGGAGCCACCGCTTTTTGATCGCATTGCCGCGAACTATCCCAAAAAGGTGTTGGAAGTACTAAAGCGTGCGCTGGCGAAGGATTTGGATCAACGATATCCATCAGCGTTGGTATTAAGTAAAGAGCTTCAGGAGATTTTAGGATTAAATCCTGATCTGAATGGGATCGAAGATTATCCGACGCAGGTTTTGGAATTGTCGCTGGAACAAGAAGCGCTTTCAGCTCCGAATCCGCCTCCGGAACCGGTGTCATTCAAAAAGCGGTTTCTTAACTTTAGCATGGTGCTGGCTTCTCTCCTGATGGCCTTGGTTCTGGCCGGAGTGGGCTATT
>ENA-UOOR01001478-UOOR01001478.1-fermentation-metagenome-genome-assembly--contig:-NODE-1478-length-27566-cov-12.951147_pt1 | contig 27566 bp, 19 predicted proteins | sample MGYA00245780_ERZ724029 | MGnify/ENA primary metagenome ERZ724029 (study PRJEB28704, sample SAMN03018315) | fermentation metagenome | biome: anthropogenic terrestrial biome; feature: soil... | reverse complement strand
ATCTACATACTATTCATTACATGGAGATTGTGACACGGAGAAAAACTAATGAACTTGTTCAGCTAAAGCTGAACATCAAGCGTTTTTACGTAGTAAAATACGCAATGGGCTTTGAGTGCGGAACTCTGCCTCCACCGAAGAAAGAACAAGGAACCCTCACTTATAGAAGTAGGGGTCTTATGAAAATGATAAAAAGTGCTCAAACTTTTGCAGCAAAAAAAACTTAACACCGAGAAATTTTTAGCCGATATATATATTGATACTGTTACCGGAAATATCTCAGTACTTTGTGACTTATATATATTGAATTAGAAATTCACATAAATACGTGAATTGATGCACGTACCATTTGTTTTGGCATAGCCTAAGAAAGATGACCTGCGGTCGGTTATAAGAGGTTAATATGGCAGATAAAATTTTATGCAGTATTGAAGACAGATTTTTAAAGAGCATTGTGCTTAAGCAGCTTTTTGAAAAGGGCTTGGAATTTATAGAGAGCCTTGATGAAAGGGATCTTTATCTTAAGCTTGATATTTTTAAGGAAACGATTCTTTTTTATATAATACAGATAAACCAAAGCTCTTATAAAGATCAATACAAAATGATAAAAAGTATAAAACAAAAAACCGGTCTCTCTAATTTTCCAGTTATGGCAATTATCCCAAACAGCTCGGCTGATATCGTGAGGGGCGCAAATCAAGCCGGAATCGAGGATGTAATTCTGATGCCGGAACAACGTGAACAGTTCAAGGAATTATTTTTAAACAGACTTAATGATTTTTTAAAGAAAGTTCCTGCCCACAAAGGTATTCATCCAGATTTGGATGAGATAAGAAAGAGCATTCTTTCTTCACTGTCTTCCAATAGTGGTCTAAAAAACGAGATTAAAAGAGCCAGCCGTGGTAAATACTCTGTTTCTTTTGTAATGGGGAGAATTACCGGTGTCCATATTGGAATGATACAGGAGTTTTACGATAAGCTTAAGGGTATTATGCGGGATACTGATAAAGTTATAAACAATGATTACCGCACCTTTATTGTAGTATGCCCTTTCACTTTAAAAGAGTATTTAATAGAGGTAGAAAATAAAACACGCAAGGTCTTCGAAGAAATGTTTGGTGGATACTCCAGACTAAGACGGCTTGATATGTATGGAGCCACATACCCGGATGACGGAAAGAGTTTGGATAAATTACTGGAAATCATGGAAAAGGGCGTTAGTGACAGCATAATTATATCAAGCATTCATGAACCATTAAATACGCTAAGCAAAGAAAGACTGGAAGAATACAAGAACATGCTAAGGCTATATAAATAAGCTTTATCAAAAAACCAAGACCCCCACTTCTATAAGTGGCTTAAAAGCCAGTTATTAATGAAGTGTATTTTCGCCCGGTGGGCTAAAAACACGCAGTGGCGGGTTCCGATTCTACACTTCAGGTGGAGTAGAGTCTCCATCTGAAGCCCATAGGCGTATTTTACAAGTAAAAACGCTTGATGTTCAGCTTTGCTGAATGAGTTCACTTTGCCGGCTTTCTCTTTACAAAAATATAAACTGACAGCAAAATAAGCCAGATGGTTGCACCTATGTATTTATAAATCGGATCGACTGGCAGCGGCGTAAAATAGCCCTCCGTCAAGCCTGCAAGTATAAATAGCGGAATTGTGCCAATAAGGAGAAAAACAGCTTTCCTGCCACCTTTTATAAAAGAGCTTCGTCTGGATTGAGTTTTTGGGTATATTATTGAGCGAGCAATCAACAGTCCGGCTCCGCCGCAAACAAATACGCAGAACAACTCAGGAACCCCATGGGGAGTAATAAGTGACCAGAAGTTGTAGGAATTTCCGCTGTTAAAAGCAACAGCAGCCAAAGCACCCAAAAGCAATCCGTTTGATGCAAGTACATAAACAGTGCCAACTCCAAAGGTGATCCCCAATGCAAATGCCGTAATTCCCACTTTTATATTATTTGTGAAAATAGCCACTGAAGCAACAGAATAGTTTATAGCAGCGGTTTGCCCTGTGTTGCCTTTTATTGCATCAACATATTCTGCAGGCACAAAGGATAGAGCGTAATTCTCATTAAATACTGTGGAAAAAAAGCTAAAGAAGAAGAAGAATACAAAAATTCCTGTTGATATTAAAATAAGGTGTTTTTCCTGCTTGAGTAATGCTGGGAAACCTCTTAATAAAAAACCAAATAAACGAGAAAAACTGTTTGGTTTTGTAATGTAAATTGATTGATGTGCTCTTGCAACAAGGTTATTAAGATATTCAACAGTTGATGTGTTTCCATATCTTGTTCTCGCAACAGACAAATGCTCGCATGCAGATTGATACAGAAATAGCAGCCGGTGAATAATTTCAAAATCTTCAGGCTGTTTTCTTTTTCCGGGCAGATGCTTTAATATTAATTCAAGTTCCTGCCATATGTTTTTATGTGCACTAATAAATGAAGCTTCGTTCATTTTACTTCTCCCAGTAAATAATACATCAATATACAGAGACTATATCGCATAACTAAAAATATGTTGCCGTGAATATATAAATTGAAAAAGAAGTTAATTGTATTTAGTGCTATTTGTAAATCAAATCTTTTTCAATTTATATTGCACATGTGCCTGTTCAGGGCTATGCCAAAACAAATGGCACGTGCATCAATTCGTGTTTATATATGTTGAATTTGAAATTCATCATATATAAAATCTATTTTACCAAATAAATATATATGATACAATGTTTATGGTAATATATATAAAAACCTGATTTTAGTGAACTCGTTCAGCTGAAGCTGAACATCATGCGTTTTTACGAAGTAAAATACGCATTGGGTTTTGGTGGGGGACTCGGGAGTTTACTCAAACACCTTCAAGATCCTGCCTCAGTGAAATCAAATTAAAGTTTAATTGGGAGTTGAATTTATGCGGAATGTATATTATGTCGAAACCCCTGAAAATATTGCTCTTGAATTTGAGCTTGCCGGAGTGGGTTCAAGGGGAGTAGCTGTAATTATTGACACGATAATCCAGAATATTTTTATTCTAATTATAGCTTTTATTATTGCTCTGATTACAGATGGCATGTCTTCAAATATTTTAACAATTGATGAGAATACTATTTATGTGATTCTTGCTATAACCCTTTTGTTTTTTCTACAGTTTGGATATTATTTATGCTTCGAATACTTTATGAAGGGAATGACACCGGGAAAAAAAATAGTAGGTCTAAAAGTTATAATGGCTAATGGAGAACCGGTATCTTTCTCAGCGTGTCTAACCAGAAATTTCATTCGCATTGCGGATATGCTGCCCGGTATATACGGTGTTGGAATTATTTCTGTTGCGCTGTCAAGGCGGTTTATGAGAGTCGGAGACTATGCAGCTAATACAATTGTGATAAAAGACAGAAAAGCAATTAAAGACTTTGACCCTGCATGGGGAAAACAAGAAAGAAGAAATTTGATTGTTACGGACAAAGAAGAAGCTCTGCTGCTAAGCTATTATGAAAGAAAAAAAGATTCAAAGAACCCTTTACACTCTGATGTCCTTGAGTCGCAGATATATAACCATTTTTATAACAAAATAGGTCTTGTTCCAAACCTCCCTGATAATTTTACGCGAAAAGTGTATATAGGTAAGCTAATGGATTATATATATGGTTTCGATGCAGGGAACATTCTATAACGAGGCTAAGATGTCCCCCGCCTCATCGCATATTTTCAACCATTCTGGTTGAAAAATGCTTGGTGGCGGGTACCTGTTTCACGCAACAAGCGGCGAGTCAAAAAATTACGGGTCGCTCAATCGGAGCGTTCCGGTGGCTGGGGTTAAAACTTTCTAAATTTTTCGTTATTTTTTTCACACATAAGGAGAAAATATGATACAATTGTAATCGGATTCGGTGCAGAGTATTCGTCATTGCACAGCTATATCAAAAAATATAGGGGGTGTGAACTGTAACCTTGGATCCTTGAAAAATAAATAAAAGTCTTTAATTTAAAAACATAATAGTGTATAATCATATATGTTGTATACAAAGTACAAAACCGGTATCGCAAAAGCATTGAAAGCAGTGCAAATGAGTTGAAGAAATACGCATTGAAGCAGTGCAAATGCGTTGAAAAAATCTAAACGCATTGAAGCAATACAAATGCATTGAAACAATACAGGTGCGTTGAAGAAATCTAAGCGCATTGAAGCAATCAAAGTGTATTGAAGGTAGTGAACTCGTTCAGCAAAGCTGAACATCAAGCGTTTTTACTTGTAAAATACGCCTATGGGCTTCAGATGGAGACTCTACTCCACCTGAAGTGTAGAATCGGAACCCGCCACTGCGTGTTTTTAGCCCACCGGGCGAAAATACACTTCATTAATAACTGGCTTTTAAGCCACTTATAGAAGTGGGGGTCTTGGTTTTTTGATAAAAGTGCTTTGATGCAATACATATGCATTATTCAATTATGGTAATTGATGAAGGATTATTAATTCGTGCAAACGCTCAAAATCCACATCATATATAAATAATTTACTAACAAAATAAATCAATCAGAAGGAGGGAGATTGATGTCTAAAAAAACAATGAAGACCATGGATGGAAATACAGCAGCAGCTCATGTGGCTTATGCATTTACCGACGTGGCAGCTATTTTTCCTATTACACCATCTTCCCCAATGGCGGAGCTTGTAGATGAATGGTCTGCCAATGGAAAGAAGAATATTTTTGGACAGCAGGTTAAAGTTACAGAATTGGAATCAGAGGCTGGTGCAGCAGGTGCTGTTCACGGCTCTTTACAGGCTGGTGCCTTAACCACCACATTTACTGCATCACAGGGATTGCTTCTAATGATCCCCAACATGTATAAAATGGCTGGTGAGCTATTGCCGGCTGTTTTCCACGTTACTGCTCGTGCTCTTGCTTCACATGCGTTGTCAATCTTTGGCGATCATACCGACGTTATGGCAACAAGGCAAACAGGCTTTTCTTTGCTGGCCGCCGGAAGCGTCCAAGAGGTTATGGATTTGGCAGGTGTGGCGCATTTAGCCGCAATTAAATCAAGAGTTCCATTCGTTCACTTTTTCGATGGTTTTAGAACATCACATGAAATACAGAAAATCGAAACAATGGATTATGAAGATTTGGTCAATCTCGTTGACTGGAATGCTATTAAAGAATTCAGAAAACGCGCATTAAATCCTGAGCATCCTGTTACCAGAGGCACAGCTCAAAACCCGGATATTTTCTTCCAGGCAAGGGAAGCATCCAACAAGTTCTACGATGCTGTTCCTGATATTGTTGCTGATTACATGAAAGAAATATCTAAGATTACCGGAAGAGAATACAAGCCTTTCAACTATTACGGTGATCCGAATGCTGAGCATGTTATTATAGCAATGGGTTCTGTTACGGAATCTATTGAAGAAACAGTTGATTATTTAAGAGCTAAAGGTGAAAAGGTTGGTGTTATAAAAGTACACCTGTACCGTCCTTTCTCAGCAAAGTATTTCTTCGATGTTCTGCCTGATAGCGTAAAAAAAGTTACTGTTCTTGACAGAACAAAGGAACCTGGCGCTATTGGAGAACCTTTATACCTTGACATTAAAAGCATATTCTACAACAGGGGCAATAAACCTCTTATCGTAGGCGGACGCTATGGTCTTGGTTCAAAGGATACCACACCCTCACAGATCAAAGCAGTGTTTGATAATATGAAATCAGACAATCCGAAGGATCAGTTTACAATTGGTATTAAAGACGATGTTACAAACCTGTCTCTTGATATCACTGAAAAAATTGTTACCGAGAGCAAAGGAACCGTAAGGTGCAAGTTCTGGGGTCTTGGCTCTGATGGTACAGTTGGTGCGAATAAAAGCGCAATAAAGATCATCGGCGATGAAACAGATTTGTACGCTCAAGGATATTTCTCATATGACTCCAAAAAGTCCGGCGGTGTTACAGTTTCTCACCTTCGTTTTGGTAAAAATAAAATCAGATCAACATATTTGATTGAAGAAGCGGATTATATTGCTTGCCACAACCAATCCTATGTCGACAGTTATGATCTGGTTGCCGGTTTAAGAAAAGGCGGGAGTTTTGTACTGAATTGCCAGTGGAATGATGCTGAGCTTGATGAAAAGCTTCCCGGTGAATTGAAACGCCAGATAGCAAATAATGATATAAACTTCTATACGATAAATGCCACAGGAATCGCTGAGGAAATTGGTCTTGGAAGTCGTATCAATATGATTATGCAGGCCGCTTTCTTTAAGCTTGCTGATGTTATTCCTGTTGTCGATGCGGTTAAATATTTGAAAGAATCCATAGTTAAATCATATGGTAAAAAAGGCGAAAAAATAGTCCAGATGAACTATAAGGCAGTTGATCAGGGAATAGAAGCTTTGCACAAGGTTTCAATACCTGAAAGCTGGAAAACCGCAAAGGACGCAGTTACTGATAAAGACTGTGATGTTCCTGATTTTGTTAAAAACATTATGAGGCCGATGAACTCAATGAAGGGTGACGAGCTGCCTGTTAGCGCATTTTCAGGTGCTGAGGACGGAACATTCCCAAGTGGTTCTTCGGCTTATGAAAAGCGTGGTATTGCTGTTACTGTTCCGGAATGGCAAATTGATAATTGTATACAATGTAACCAATGCTCATTTGTATGCCCACACTCTGTAATTCGTCCATTCCTGTTGGACGAGGAAGAAAAGAAAAACGCTCCGGAAGGCTTTATATCTAAGCCAGCAATAGGAGCACAGCTCAAGGGTTTAGATTATAAAATGCAGGTAAGCGTTCTTGACTGTACCGGCTGCGGAAACTGCGCAGATATCTGTCCTGCAAAGGAAAAAGCTTTGATTATGAAGCCTCTGGAAACACAGATGCATGAGGTAGAAAACTGGGATTATGCCAGAAATAAGGTTACTGTTAAGGATGACTTAATGCCGTTGACAACCTTAAAGGGCAGCCAGTTCTCCCAGCCTTTGATTGAGTTCTCCGGTGCTTGTGCGGGCTGTGGTGAGACACCATATATCAAAGTAGTCACACAATTATTCGGTGACAGAATGATAATTGCAAATGCAACGGGATGCTCTTCCATTTGGGGAGGTTCTGCACCTTCAACAGTATACACAAAAAATAAAGAAGGTAAAGGTCCTGCATGGGCAAACTCGTTGTTTGAAGATAATGCTGAATATGGCTATGGAATGGCTGTTGCTATCCGCCATATCCGTGAGGCTCTTGAACTCAATATGAAGGAGCTATTAGAAAAGGATATTTCTGCTGAATTAAAGGATGCCATAAACAGCTGGGTACTTGGCAAAGAGGATGCAGATGAATCAAAGAAAGCTTCTGAGGCGGTTATTAAAGCAATAGAAGCAAATCCGGTTAATGATTCTGAGGCTAAAAAATTAGTTGAAAAGATTTTGGAAAGCCGTGATTACCTTATTAAAAAATCAGTCTGGATCCTTGGAGGAGACGGATGGGCTTATGACATCGGTTACGGCGGACTGGATCATGTTCTTGCGTCCGGCGAAAATGTAAATGTTTTGGTATTTGATACCGAAGTGTATTCAAATACAGGCGGACAATCCTCAAAATCAACTCCTACCGCTGCTGTTGCAAAGTTTGCAGCCTCCGGTAAAAGAGTTAAGAAAAAGGATCTTGGTATGATTGCCACAACCTATGGTTATGTCTATGTAGCTCAAATAGCTATGGGAGCAGACAAAAACCAAATGATGAAGGCTATCACCGAAGCTGAAAAGTATGACGGACCGTCACTAATCATTGCATATTCACCATGTGTAAACCATGGAATACGCGAGGGTATGGGTCGCAGCCAGGCAAGAATCAAACAAGCAGTTGATTCAGGATATTGGCATATGTGGCGTTACAATCCGGAATTGAAAAAGGAAGGAAAGAATCCATTCATTTTGGATTCCAAAGAACCAAAGGAAGACTTCCGTAAATTCCTGGATGGCGAAGTTCGCTATACCTCACTGAAAAAGACATTCCCTGATGTGGCTGAGGAGCTTTACACCAAAGCTGCGGAAGACGCAAAAGCTAGATATGAATCATACAAAAAGATGGCGGCAGAGTAATCGAAAAGCTAAAAGGCTTCTGGTGATAAAAACCAGAAGCCTTTTTAAATGATAAAAAATCTTTTGTGCAACATGTATAATTATGATATGATTATCTACCAGGAAGCAATCATTATATATATTGAATTGGAAGTTCAACATATATAAACGTGAATTGATGCATGTGCCATTTTGGCATAGCAATACAGGCACACAATGAGGCAAAAAGTATCATTATGGCAGAAGAAGACGAAAAAGAAAGGGATATGAAATGGGTGCAAAAGGAAAAACAGGAAGAGATCGTAGTACAAAAAGCATGGTGTTAATTCTTACAACCATTATTATTGCAGGAATCAGCATGGTCCTGATTCTAAATTTGGTATCCGGCGGGGGAAAAGTTCCACTGCAGGAAGGACAGGATTACAATCTGACACATGTCTCAGGTAATAGCTATCAGGTCATTGATGATGAGGGAAATGTAATTGAGCTTAGCAAGGTTACACCGGAGCTCTATAAAGATATTCGAGGCAGGAGCTATAGATTCGTATCCGGTTCTCCATATAAGTATTTAGGTAAAAAGTAGAGGTAAAGAAATGCGTTTGGAAAGCTGGGTATGTATAGCTTAAGTTTGCTTAACCTTTAGAGAAGCAGCTGCTTTTTTTGCCGGGCACTAACCCGGAAAAGACATGTAAAAATGATGCATGCATGGCTTTTCAAACACATCAATTAACATCCTAAAAAAAGAAGCTTTAGTGCGACCGGAGGAACTATAGATGAAGCTTGTATCCTGGAATGTAAATGGAATAAGAGCTTGCCTTGGCAAAGGTTTTATGGACTTTTTCAATGAAGTTGATGCAGATATATTCTGTCTTCAAGAGACAAAAGTTCAGCAAGGACAGGTTAAATTAAATATAAATGATTATTATCAATACTGGAATTATGCGGTGAGAAAAGGTTATTCGGGGACGGCACTGTTTTCTAAGGAAAAGCCAATTAGTGTTGTAGACGGAATAGGTATAAATGAGCATGATCAGGAAGGCAGAGTTATTACCGCTGAATACGAAAAATTTTATTTGGTAACTGTTTATACACCAAATTCACAACGTGAATTGACAAGGCTTGACTACCGGATGCAGTGGGAGCAGGAATTCAGAGTATATTTAAAAAACCTTGATACAAAAAAACCTGTTATAATATGCGGTGATTTAAATGTTGCACATAACGAGATTGATCTGAGGAATCCGTCTACAAACAGGAAAAACGCTGGCTTTACAGATGAGGAAAGGGATAAACTAACCAATCTTCTTAATGATGGATTTACCGACAGTTATAGATATCTTTACCCTGACAAAACAGAGGCATACACTTGGTGGTCATATATGTTTCGTGCAAGAGAAAAAAATGTTGGATGGCGTATAGACTATTTTCTGGTCTCTAGCAGAATAAAAGAAAACATTAAGGAAGCAACAATATATTCAGATATCTTTGGCTCTGACCATTGCCCTGTGGGACTCGACATTGAGATATGATGCAATAGATACAGTGAGCCCTGCCCGCCCTGCATCTTAACATATTTTCAACTACTCTGATTGAAAAAGCATGGTGGCGGGTGGTTCACGTATCGACTCAAAATGTACAAGGGGTTAATAAATAAGTTGAAAAAGCTTGGCGGGTGATTCATTCGCTGGGTAATTTACTCGACTTCCCAAAGGCTTGCTTTTACCTTATTCACCAAATTAATCGATTCTAAATCTACCAACCCCGGTACTTGAACGATATAGGTCTTATATTTGTATGGTACCAGCGGGAACCGTCTTGTTACAAAATCATCGCCATCCCAAACAGCGATATCTATAGCGGTGCATTCTTCACCTGAATAATAAAGCTTAAAATTCTCTGCTGTCATTTCTGTTATATTTTTCTCATCAACCGAAAGGGTATTTATCTTTCCGGAGAAAGCATATCCGGTGTTTGACAGGAATTTATTAAAATGAAAATAATAAACACTGTGGTCTCCATATAAATATGTTCTCGGTGCACCAGTATTTTTATATGATGCAGCGATAAAGCTTCTCATTGTATCCGTCGTCACTTTTGCAGCACAAGCTTCGCTGAATATCTTGTTGCGGGAAAAAGAAGGGAAATCATACCATATATTGCCGAGATATACTATTGAGTTCTCGGGAATTCCGCTCAATAAACCGGCATTGATAGCTTCCTCAGCAATAAGCCTGACGTGAGTGGTTTGGTTTTTGTGGTATAACACATTCCTGTTTCCTTGGAGAGAAAACAAATGAACGATAATAAGAGCACATACTGCAATGACTTGAGCTGTGGTTCTTAGAAAGCCTTTTTTAAAGAATGAAATAATTTTTTCATATGCGAAGAATCCAAGGAGCAAAAGACCAAAACGAGTTATATAAATTGTCAGATACCCAAGACCCCAAATAAGTCCTTGCTGATATTTCATTGAAACACTGATTATAAGGCTGGGGCAAACTACTAAAAGAATTGAAAGAAAAATTAGGAACCTTCTACTCTTCACAGAAACATTCTCGTCCTTATACCGGTTATAAAACAAAATAAGTATACAGGTAAAGATAGTTGCAGTAGTAATGTCGAGAATAGTTATGTTATTGATTGCATTATTAATATTAAAATGGTAATTCCACTGTTGATCAAATATAAGGTAAGAATGCGGTACAACAGGAAAAGCCGCTATAACCTGTTTTATAAACGTTACAATGATTCTTCCGATATCAAGGTTGAAACTAATCCCCTGATATTCTGCTGTTGCGTTAATAGAAAAATAAATATAAATACCAAAGCAAACTACGGCTGTGACAAAATGGGGTATTGATCCGATGATAGTCCTTTTAAGCCTTTCTTTAGCGGGTGAATCTGATAGATAGAAAATAGCAAGCGGATAAACCAGAAACATTGGATATGATGATTCATAGGTAAGAAGGCTTAAGGTATACAGCAAGAGGCTGATAACCATATAACGTTTTTTCCCGTTCAATATATATTTTCTAAGGCATATTAATGAAATAGACAAATAAATAACAAGAGCTTGAATGAACATGTAGTAGCTTGTGATAGCATCATCATATCTTGTCAGGAAAAAGAAGACACCCGGAAACAGTAATAATACCGCATAATAAAGTCTTTTTGAGCTTGAAAACTCCTTAACCATCCATGCAAAGCAGTAGACTGCAGAAGCATTCATTACTAGAATAAAAAATCTGTACAATTGGATTGAGTCAAAAATATAAAAGGTTAAAAAACGATGCCAGATATGCGCGGGATAAAACCTCCCAACCTGCAAAATATAATAGTCCATCTGGGATAAGATGTATTGTAACAGGGTTCTGTTTTCCTGTCGCATAAAGGTTTTTGTGTAATGACTTGTTGCATCGTCACCGTAATACCAGCCTGAAAAGATTGGTAAAAAGCATAAAAAAATAAAACCTGCAAGGATAAGATCAATATAGTGATTAGAAAAAAAGTTTTTTACAAATGAGGCCTTAATTGTGGCTATTGGTTTAACCTGATTACTGTTTTCCTTTTTCATTGCTACTCCTTAACTTTAAAACTGTAAGTCATATATGCATCTTTCTGCGAATTTTATTGCTCATTCTCCTGTGAAAAAGCTTTTAATATCCAAGTGATTCGCTGTTTTTCAATAATTGTGTGGAACCTGAATCGAAAATATGCAGATCCTATTTTCTCAGTTCACTCATAGTATTTGAACAAATTTATTTTATTTCATATTATTGAACGTGTCAAATTATGTATTGATTTCTACCACGGTGTTTTGATTTAACTATACATTTCTAAATTTCATCAGAAAATCACTTTGTGACTTTCCGGGTGATAACCATATTATACAATAGTTCTTAAACTCTGAGCGCTTAAGGCGCTTGTACTATTTATAAATTCTAAGGCATATAATCTAAAGAAAATCTGAGCAGGACAAGGTATCGAATTACCAATTCAAGGAGGCATGTGAAATGGAAGCTGTTAGACTTATGCCAAAACAGTCAAAAAATAAAAGTAATGATTATGGGTTAACAGAAAGAGAAGCAAAAAAAAGGCAGGAGGTATATGGCAAGAACAAGCTAATCCAAAAAAAGAGAACATCCTGGTTTTTGTTACTTCTTTCTCAATTTACAGACTTTATGGTATTGGTTCTATTGGGCGCTACTGCAGTATCAATGATCATGGGAGAGGTTACGGAGGCACTTACAATACTTGTAATTGTTTTTTTGAATGCTTTTCTTGGCTTTTATCAGGAGATGCATACCGAAAAAACTATGGAAGCTCTTGAAAAGCTGGCGGCTCCTAAGGCAAAAATAATTAGAGACGATGAATTGCGTGAGATATCGGCAGAGGATATCGTTCCGGGAGATGTAGTTGTATTAGAAGCCGGAGACAGGATACCGGCTGATGGCCGTATTATAGAGGCTAATGATCTGCAGGTTGACGAATCAATGCTTACCGGAGAATCCATGCCAGTGGCAAAAAAAGTTTCTTTATCGCCGCTTGATGCCGATCCTGAAATTGAAGCCTTTAAAAAAACATTTACATATATGGGATGCATAACAACAGGAGGCACGGGGAAAATTGCCGTAACCCGGACTGGAATGGCAACAGAAATGGGAAAGATTGCCCATATGATTCAAGAAACACAAACTCAGGATACGCCGCTGCAAAAAAAGCTTGAAGCTCTTGGAAGCTATATAGTAACCGCATGCTTTATAATATGTGCGATAGTATCATTAACAGGAATAATAAGAGGAGAAAACATTTTCTCTATGCTTCTTTCAGGGATCAGCCTTGCTGTTGCTGCTGTTCCGGAGGGATTGCCTGCTGTTGTAACCATAGCACTTGCTCTCGGAGTTCAAAGAATGGTAAAAAGAAATGCTCTTGTCAGAAAGCTGCCGGCTGTAGAAACCTTGGGGTGCGCAACTGTAATATGCTCTGATAAGACAGGTACTCTAACGGAAAACAAAATGAGAGTGGTTTCAGTGTACAGCGGAAGGACAAGGTATCAAATCAGCCGGGATAATGAGAATAAAAAAGGTAAGTTTTTACTGCAGGGAAAGGAAATATCAGCAAAAAGAATTATAGGACTAAATTTAATGATGAAAACAGGAATATTGTGCGGAAATGTAAACATACAGGCTATGGATAAAAATGAGTTTGATAACGACGACGAAGAAGTTTTTTTGGGAGACCCAACCGAGGTTGCGCTTGTTCAAATGGCTATGGACGCTGAACTTGATCCGGAGATGCTGGCTGATGAATATGAAAGGATAAAAGAAATTCCTTTCGATTCAGATAGAAAAATGATGTCGGTTTTGTGTAAACTTCCGACAGGAGATAAAATAATATTTTCAAAGGGTGCACCCGAGATACTGCTGCAAAAATGTACGAATATTCTCGTAGCTGACAAAGAAAGAAATATTTTGGATTATGACCAACAAAGAATTGAAAGAGAAAATAATCTAATGGCTCATGAGGCGCTGCGGGTCATCGGTATGGCTTATCGACTTATTAAGAAAGGCATGGATGTTCCAGATGATTTTGAAGAGGAGCTTACCTTTATCGGGCTTGCAGGAATGATGGATCCTCCAAGGCAGGAAGCCTTTGAGGCAGTGGAGAAATGTAAGATTGCGGGAATCAGGCCTGTTATGATAACAGGTGATCATAAGGAAACTGCCCGTGCTGTTGCATCAGAATTAAAGATAATTGATGATAAACAGGAGGTTATCTCAGGAAGTGAAATGGAAGCTATGAGTGATGCGGAGTTAAGCCGACGTATAGAGGATGCGTTTGTCTTTGCTCGGGTGCTCCCAAAGCATAAGCTAAGACTCGTGAAAGCATACAAGGAGAAAGGGCATATTGTGGCAATGACCGGTGACGGAGTAAATGATGCACCTGCGGTAAAGGAAGCTGATATCGGGGTAGCAATGGGCTGTACCGGTACTGATGTAACAAGGCAGGCAGCATCAATGATCCTTATGGATGATAATTTCTCAACTATTGTTGCTTCAGTAGAAGAAGGTCGCAACATTTATATTAATATCAGAAAGTTTATAAGATACCTTCTATCCTGCAATATAGGCGAAGTTCTAACCATGTTTTTGGGTATGCTCTTAGGTATGCCTGTACCATTACTTCCTGTGCAAATTCTATTAATCAATCTTGCTACAGATGGATTGCCTGCAATTGCTCTGAGCATGGAACCGGGAAGCAGTGATGTTATGAAGCAAAAGCCACGGGATCCCGATGAAAGTGTTTTTTCAGACGGTTTGTGGAAGTTGATTATTATAAGAGGTATTTTTATCGGTATTTCAACCCTATTATCTTTTGTTACTGTGCTTAGACTTTCAGATAACCTTACAAGTGCGCGGACAGCCGCTCTTGTAACACTTGTGTTAAGCCAGTTAATCCACGTGTTTGAATGTAAATCAGAGAAAAGGTCAATATTTGAGATACCAATTTTCAATAATCTCTGGCTGGTATTCTCCGTACTTACATCCTTAGGTCAATTGCTTGGCGTGGTATATATGCCGATACTGCAAAATCTTTTTAAAACAGTTCCGCTGACTTTGGATGAATGGATGCCCGTAGCAGGCTTTAGCCTATTGGCACCGGTTGTAAGCTCGTTTTTCAGAGGTATAAAAAGAAAGGGAGAGTAATATCATGGTCTAAAGTACGCATTCGTGTATGCTTCAAGTTATTGCAGTGAAATTTAATATTATGCTTCAAGTGTTTGCATAGGTAAATTCCATCCCGGAAAGAAGCGACAAAAACACAGGGATGGATTTTTCTTATGCAATAAAAGAATAGACTTTTTCAGATGGTTTAGGTTAATTGGCTCAAAGTCTGATTGACATAGTTAAAATCTATTTGCAAAAGAAAGACTATAAACTTTAGCTTTGTTACTATTCACAGCTTACTAACGTTGCACAATATATCTCCACAGCCACCTGTGAACAGTAATTTTTTCATCTCACAACCCACTTTTAAAAATATACTCTTGACTTGATTTGCAACCTGTAGTATATTAATTATATAGTTAATGACGATAACTAACTAAATGGGGGACAACAAATGAAAATACTAAACACAGCAAACATCGGTGATGTTAACAAAAACTTGATACTTAAAACGATTAGAACAAAGGGACCAATCTCTAGGGCAGATATATCTAGAGAATTATCGATATCTAAGCCGGCTGTATCCAAAAATATAAAAGAACTCTTGGAAGCAGATATAGTTAAAGAAATTGGCCAGGGAGACAATGATATCGGACGGAAATCTACTTTAATTGCCTTTAATTCTGAAAAATCGTTTGTAATTGGTGTCGATATAGGCAATTTTAAGATCCGTGTGGGTTTAGCGGACTTATCCGGGAAAATCAAAAAAATAATAGAGACTGAAACATATGCTGATTCCGGAGGAGAGAAAATAATACAAAGAGTAGGTGAGGCTATTATCCGGATATGTTCTGAACAGCAAATCCACAAGGATAAAATCCTTGCCATTTGTATCGGAATCCCTGGCTTGATCGATGAAATGTCTAAGAAAACTTATTTAACACCGTTTATAAAAAATTTAGAGAATGTTGATATACCAGCCTATTTTAATAAAAGATTCAATGCCCATATTATTATCAAAAACAATGTTAATGCAGGAGCCTTAGGTGAGTATAAGAATCGTTACCCTGAGGAAATAGATTGCAAAAACGTTGTTTATATAAACCTTGGCATAGGCATTGGAGCGGGGATTATATTAGATGGAGACTTATACACCGGTAAGAACAATGCTGCCGGTGAAATAGGATTTTGTTGTTTTAGAAGTTTACATGAACCTATTCCGGATAAAGATGCTGGAAGTTATGAAAAATCAATTTCAGTTAAGTATCTTATAAAGAAGTACAATTTTCTTGTTGAGAAGGAAAAACAGCTTGGGGTTGAAATTGAAGATGTATCAGAATTATTCGACAGATATGATAAGCATGAGACAGAAGCATCAGAGATAATAGTTGAACTTATTGAAAACATCTTAATGTTGCTTATTAGCATTACTGCAATCTTAAACATTGATGTTATTATATTTGGTGGCGGATTAGGTGGACGTATGAAAAAATATTTCCCCTGCTTTAAAAAAAAGATTGTTGAAAGTGTACCATTTATGCCTATAATCAGAGATGCTCGATTAGGAACGTTATCGGGTGTATATGGAGCTATATATAGTGCACTTTCTGAGGTGCTAGTAGATTATAAAAATTTACAATAAGATGCTTAACTAAGCGATTTCTTAACAGATATGAATATTCCAACTATCATAGGAATGGATTGAGTAATATCCTATAGAGGTGGGGGAAATCTAAACCTCGTTATATTTCCTGGATGAAAACCAGGCAATGAGAGAGTGGCGTTTTTTGATCCTCATGACGATGACCTGCTTATAGGTGGTTATGAAATGTCGCCTAAGCTTAATTTCCCTCCATATATTGACTATATAAGTGAAACTGTTGATGACAAGTAATAGGGTTTAAATGCAGGAAGTGGGAAACCGTATGTATAAATCAGATTTATGGATGAAACAGGCTAGGGCGATTGATAAAGTTTTATCGGGGGCACCCTGCTTTGATAAAGAGCTAAGGGTTCCGCTTGAAGAATTTAAACGGCGTAGCAATGCGGTTTATCAGGGTCTTAAGCAGTCAGGATTTGAACTGGGAATTGTATATTCAGACGAAAACTATCGGGGTGATGTATCTTATTTGGGTGGCAATACGAATATTACAATTGAACCAGTGGCAGGCGTTATAGGGAAGAATGGATTTCACATTTTGGCAGGTTTGGAGGGTGGATTTGTTTCAGAGCAACTTAGCCCTAGATCTGGTTCTAAGGTACATAAAGTAGAATTGCTACAGCTTGCAGACGAAGTATACCCGGTTGATGCAGAACGATTTGAAGATGTTATAGAAGAATGCGCAGGGAAAAAACCTGATAGAATTGCTCTTCTAACTCCTAAAGCAGTTTTGCCGGTTTCAATATATAATACATTGAAAGAATACTTTGGTGGGGCGGACAAAATTGTCGATATGCAGGATGCTTACCATAAAGTCAGATATGAGAAATCTGATATTGAAATGAAACTTACCGAGGAATCCAGCATTATTTCCGACTATATGTTAGAGGGTATGCTTGCAATACTTAAACCCGGTATGTATGAAACACAGGTTGCTCAATGGGGCTATAACATTGCTTACGAACTGGGCGTAGAAGAAATGGGCTTTGATATCATGGTTACCTCCGGAGAGGCAAATAGGACACTTATTGGCAAAGCATTAAACCGTGTTATTCAATACGGTGATGTAGTACATATTGGAGTAGCTCCAAAACGAGATGGATTAACCTCATGTGAACGTGTCTCAGTGGTTGCGGTAGAACATCCTACCAAGGTAACTAAACAACAACAATTTTGGCTCGACTTTGTAGGTGAAGCTTTCAGAGTAGGATTAGCTAAATACAAAGAAGTAGCGCAACATAGGCTACCAGCTAAACTTCAAGAGCAGGCCTTAATAGACTATATGAAATTCCGTGAAGAAGAAGTGGCAAGGATTGTTGGTCATTATGTAGATATGGAACATCAAAAGCCATATTCTGGCACACATGGTGGTGGTTATACCGAATGCCAAGAATTTTATGGCGCTATAACTTTGGATTCAAACGAACCATTAGGAAACCAGATTATCACGATGCTAGATGTCGCTGTAAAAGGAATGGGTAGCTATTGGAACCAAATTGTTATTCCGGGGGTTGATTTCTATATTGTAGAAAAAACTATAGGAAAGTTTGGTGATGATGCAAGAGTTTTGAACCGTCTACCCATTGATGTTCAGGAATATGTTGGCATAGCATATTAAAAAGGGGTAGTATTTATGGAATGGAGAATAGTATGCTTAGGGAATAGCAGAACGGTAGATTTTGCAGTGCAAGAGTTAAAAAGATATATTACTGCAATTAATCCCGACCTAGATATTGCGTTATTAAAGGTTAGCATATACCAAGATAATTTAAAAAATGTCTTATGGGTTGGATTATGTGACGCTTTTAATTCCCGCCTTATGAATGTAGATGACCCAGATAGAGATGATGCGATATATATAAGTGTGAAAGACGGTGCGGGTATCATTACAGGAACTAATGAACGCAGCGTTTTGATTGCAGCATATCGCTTCCTTAGGGAATTAGGATGCCGTTGGGTTCGTCCGGGGATAGATGGTGAACACATTCCTCAAAGAAGTTTAAAGAATATATCTGTAACAATAAATGAAAAGGCATCTTATCGACATAGAGGGGTATGTATAGAGGGTGCAGTATCATTTGATCATGTTATGAGGATGATTGATTGGTTGCCTAAAATAGGCATGAACGGGTATTTTAATCAATTCATGGTGCCATATACATTCTATGAAAAATGGTACCATCATAGCTCTAACCCCACAATGGAAGCACAGCAAACCAATGTAGAAGAAGTTCAGGCTATGGTAGATTATCATATTACTGAAATCAAGAAAAGAGGCATGATGTATCATGCAACTGGTCATGGTTGGACTTGTGAACCGTTTGGTATAGAGGGTAATAGCTGGGATCAAAAGGATTATTATGTTCTGGAAGATACTAAACAATATTTTGCTCTTGTAAACGGTAAACGAGTACTTGATGAAGGCATTCCCCTAAATACCAATCTATGTTATTCAAATCCGGAAGTACGTAACCGAATGGTATCCGCCATTGTGGAATATTGCAAGACCCACAAGAGTGTAGATTACTTGCACTTTTGGCTAGCAGATGGCATGAATAATTATTGTGAGTGCGAGAACTGCAAAGATATCCTTCCATCAGATTTCTATGTCATGCTACTCAATGAGGTAGATGCCCGCTTGAATGAAGAAAACATACCTACTAAACTGGTATTTTTGCTATATGTTGATCTTTTATGGGCACCACAAAATGAGAGAATTAATAACCCTGATCGATTTGCTATGATGTTTGCCCCCATCACACGCACCTATACAACCTCACTTTGTAGCGGATTGGGAGACGATGAGGTCAAAACAGAACCTTACATAAGAAATAAGCTAAGCATGCCTAAAAGTGTAAGCGAAAACATCGAGTATCTTTCCCAGTGGCAAAAACAGTTCTCAGGCGATAGCTTTGATTTTGATTATCATCTTATTTGGGATCACAATTATGATCCGGGTGGCTTTAAAATGGCAGAAGTTTTATTTGATGACATGAAGAACCTCGATAAATTAGGCTTAAACGGAATGATGAGTTGCCAAGTTCAGCGAGCGTTTTTTCCTACAGCTCTTGGAATGCATGCAATGGCTAGCGCTTTATGGAATAAAAACCAGAGCTTTAACATTGTTGCTATAGATTATTATAGGGATATCTTTGGCGAACATGCGAATAAAATGAAAGAATACTTTGAAAAAATTTCAGAAATGTTCGATCCACCTTATCTGCGTATCGAAAAAAAGCTTGTAGATGAGGTAAGTGCAGCTAAGTATTCATCTATACCATTAGTCATACAAGATATGATTCCTTTAATTGAAGAGAATATTTTATCGTCAAAAGAGTTATGTACTAAAACAACTTGGGAATATCTCCGATACCATGCACAAATATGCATTCTATTATCAAAGGCACTGTCAGAGAAAGCTAAGGGTAACTTTGAACAAGCAAACATTCTATGGGAAGATGTAAAAGACTATGCGAATAAAATTGAACCTCACATACATAATGCTTTTGATGTGGATTATTTTATCAAAGTAGTTGGCAGATCCATAAAGAATAAGGAGAGACCGGTTATATACTAATATTATCTTTACGGGGAGGATATATAATGATTGATCTTAAAAAGCTTTACGAATGGTGCTCTATACCGTCAAGTCAATTAATCGGGAATCCGGAAATTAAAGTGCCATTAAGGATTGTACCGGATGCACAGGCGGTGGGAGAAGCGATGGCACGTGACTTTGTGGATGATATCAAGTTGGCGAATAAGGAAGGACGAATATATAGGGCTATTGTTCCATGTGGTCCAAAGGATTGGTATGCACCGTTCAAACGTATGATAAATACGGAACGGGTATCATTAAAAAATGTTGTGGTTTTTCATATGGACGAAAACCTCGACTGGGAAGGTAAGCCTTTACCCGAAGATGATCCATCGAATTTTAGGACATTTATGGATCGCCATTTTTATAATTGTATAGATAATGATTTGCAAGTTCTTCACGAAAACAGGCATTATTTAACTCCTTATAATTTATGCGAAATATCCGGTATGATTGAGGAGAATGACATTGATTATACTTTGGGTGGATGGGGACAAGATGGACACATCGCATTTAATCAAGCGATACGTAACCCATATAGCCATGTTACTATTAATGATATAAGAAACTCCACAGCACGAATTATAGAAAATAACATGGATACCATTTTAGCTTTATCACACAGAAGTTTTGGTGCTGCCTGGCAGTTCATGCCCCCGAAAGCTATTACACTAGGTGTTAAGGAATGCATGAAAGCCAAAAAAATACGGGTCTATTCTGCAACAGGGGCATGGAAACAGACAGCGCTTCGTATAGCTCTTTTCTCAGAGCCTATACCAGAATACCCGATGACGCTATTACAGGAACATTCTGATGTTTTAATAACTGCATCTGCTGAAACAGCATGCCATCCTTTCTCTGAGAACCCTGATTGGAAATTTAGGGGGGTTAACGCATGAGTTTGAAATATAATAAAGTACTTGGAATAGGTGGTATCGGGGTGGGTATGCTTTTTCATACCGATATCAATGAAACTTTAGGTAGAAGCGAATCAAGGCTTGTTGAATTAAGTGAGGCCAAAGATTATTGTAAACTTCATATTGTATTCCATTATATTGCTGAGTTGCTATCACCAGATGCAAAGGTTTATCCTATAGGCTATGTTGGAGATGATGCAAATGGAGAAAAATTAATAGATGAAATGAATCAAGCTGGGATGAAAACAGACTTTATTAAAGTACATCCCAAGTCGCCTACAGTTATAAGTATTTGTTTGCAATACCCCGACAAGGAAGGTTGCAATTTTACATCTGTTAACGGAGCTAATGAAAAAGTAAATGTAGATTATGTGAAAAATAGTATGGAAGAGATAATTGTTAATGATTCCAGTATTGTAGCAGCAATCCCTGAGGTAAGCGTTGATAGTCGTATTTCTATATTAAAAGAGGGTCATGAAAAAGGCGGTTTTTGTGTTTTATCTGTGCCGGTATCTGAAGCTGAAGAATTCAAAGCCTCTGGTGTTTTCAAATATTGTGACTTATTAGCTGTAAATGAAGAAGAGGCTATAGCAATCATTGGATCAAAATTCCCAACTGAGGAGATAGCAGTAGAACTATATGAATATATCAAGGATTACAACTCGGATATGTTACTACTAATTACTTGTGGAAATAAAGGTGCATATTCTGTTAGTAAAGGAAATATTGAATTTATACCCCCTATGCCTGCGCAGGTGATAAATACTACAGGCGCTGGAGATGCTTGTCTTGGCGGAACTATTGCTGCTATTGCAATGGGCATACCATTTCAGAAAGGTATAAATGATAGTAAATTTGGACAAACGCCTATTGCTAGTGCTGTAGAATTAGGTACTTTATGTGCTGGCATGGCTATAGAGTGTGAAGACAGTATTGCCAAATATGTGAGCAAAAAAACCATTTTACAAAAAATAAAAAAGGAAAATTGGGAGGTAGAACCATGGTTTATAAATTAAGATTTGTGCAGTATTTTGATAAATGCGATAGTGATGCCTTTTTAACGCTTGAAAAAAGTTTTATTAAATTAGAGGAGAAAACGCCTGAAATGAAAATGGGACGCAGATATATCCCGGTAATCAGCAGAGAACCCACCAATGCTATGATTTGGGAAGCTGAGTTTGATTCTATGGAAGATGCCGTAGCTACCCTTAAGATAATTGAGGATAACCCTGAACATGATGATTTACTCAATGAGCAAATTAAATATATGCGGGATACCTATGTAGAAATTTATAAAGAACTCATATAAATGATAAGCCAAATTAAAATAACGGAAGAAATTGCTTGATCCGTTTTTTGCAAAGCAAAGTAACGTACTTTAATTTATTTGCTTGCGTAGGCAAGCTACATTTTCACTTTTTATTTAACATTCATTTAATAATATACATAGAATAATCATAAAACTGTTGACAAACTAAAAATGTATAAGTATAATATAATTAGTTAGTTTCCGAAACTAACTAACAAATTCTCAGCAGTAACAGATTGAATCCCCAATAACCTTAGTTATTTCAAAGATTATTTTTTAAGCTCAAACCTTGTATTTGTTTGAGAAAATAATCCTAACCTTTAACAAATTGTTTCAATGAAATTGGAGGTTATCATATTGGATACTCAGAAAAAATATATGCATATGTATCTTCATAATAGAGTAAAAAAGTGGAGTTCCATACGAAAAAATATAAAGCTTAGCTATCAGCTATATATTATAATTTCACTTCCCCTTGCTTGGCTATTTATTTTCCGCTATATACCGATGTATGGGGTGCAAATAGCTTTCCGTAATTTTAAGGCTAACAAAGGAATCTTAGGGAGTGATTGGATAGGGCTTACGAACTTTATAAAGTTTTTTAATAGTTATAATTTTTCCAGAGTTATTAGAAATACTCTTATTATAAGTATATATGATCTACTCGTAGGTTTCCCATTCCCTATTATTCTTGCCCTTGCGCTCAACAATACAAGGCACGCACGTTTTAAAAAGACAGTGCAGATGGTTACATATATGCCACACTTTATTTCTATGGTAGTAATGGTTGGGATGATCCTGCAGTTTCTTTCACCTAAGATAGGATTTATAAATCAGATGATTAGTATGTTCGGTGGGACAAAGAAAGATTTTCTGGCCGATCCTAAGTATTTTAGTTCCATTTATGTTTGGTCTGATATATGGCAGGGATGTGGATGGGCTACTATAATCTATCTCGCAGCGTTGTCCGGTATTTCCCCTGAAATGCATGAGGCTGCTATAATAGACGGCGCCAACAGATTCCAACGAATGCTCTATATAGATGTACCTGGTATTGTTCCAACTATAACAATCCTATTAATCATGAATTCCGGTTATATTATGAATGTTGGTTTTGAAAAAGCTTTCTTGTTACAGAATAATCTTAACTTAGATGCCTCGGAAATAATCTCTACATACACATATAAAATGGGTCTAGCATCAGCAGGAGCTGATTTTTCATACGCATCAGCAATCGGTCTTTTTAATTCAGTAGTTAATGTAATATTAATTACGATAGTAAACTTTTTAGCTAAAAAGACTAGTCAAACTAGCCTTTGGTAAAGTAAGGAGAAAAATAACATGATTAAGCTAACGCAAAACAGTTATAAAAAACCAAGCATTAACAATCATTTAAAACTATCAGCAGTAGACCGCTTTTTTCTAATTATTAATGACTTCTTACTTCTTACTGCCTTATTGGTTGTTCTATACCCGATTATTTATATTGTTAGCTCTTCATTTAGTTCTCCGACTGCTGTTTCCTCCGGTAGGGTTGTTCTTTTTCCTGTTGGTTTTTCTTTAAAAGGATATAAGGCGGTTTTTGAGCATAAACTTATTGTTTCAGGTTATACAAATACAATATTCTACACTTTTTTTGGAACTTTAGTTAATCTAGTTATGACGATATTAGCGGCATATCCACTCTCTCGGAAAAATATGCCCGGAAAAAAGATCATAGTAGTTCTCTTTTCCTTTACTATGATTTTTAGTGGTGGATTGATCCCATCATATATGCTCAATTCAAATCTTGGCCTTATAAATACCCGTCTAGTCCTGATGATACCAAATGCAATATCGGTATTTAATATGATTATCGCGCGTACATTTTTTGAATCCGATATCCCTGAAGAACTTGTAGAAGCTGCACAAATTGACGGTTGTGATCATATACGGTTTTTATTTAAAGTAGTTCTTCCCCTTTCTAAGCCCATCCTTGCAGTATTAGCATTATATTATGCTGTAGGTCACTGGAATGCATATTTTGATGCATTTATTTACCTTAGCAAAAAAGAGTTTTTCCCCTTACAGATTATTCTACGGGAGATCTTAGTACTTAATACAATTAATCAAACACTTATTGTTGATCCTGTCCTGGCTGCTGCACGACAGGGAATGTCTGATTTGCTGAAATATTCCTTGATTGTAGTCTCTAGCGTCCCCTTTATAGCTATATATCCATTTGTATCAAAATACTTTATAAAAGGTGCTCTTGTAGGTGCGATTAAGGGTTAATATTATCAGGGCGAAATACAGTTATACGCAAGTATCTCGCTACAAACTAGCTCCAATATATGGAGACATATTAAAATAAATTTGAAATGGAGGAAAAGAAATGAGAAAAGTGGTTGTGTTATTTTTGATGGTCATGCTACTTGTAGGCATAGTAGCGGGCTGTACCGGATCTAAAACCTTTAAATCTGAAGATACCGGTTCTTCGGGAATCGGTCTGGATTCCCCAAGCACTGCAAAAGAAGACAAGTATAAGGTTTCAGAAAAAGGTGTCCTACCAATTACAAGTGAAAAAACAGAACTAACTGTCTTTATGCCACAGCAACCCGGTGTTGAAGACTATGAGACTAATAAGCTCACACTTTATCTGGAGGATAAGACTAATGTACATATTAAGTGGGAACTAGTTCCATCTAAGGATAGGGATCAAAAAATTAACTTGATGTTAGCAGGCGGCAATAAATTACCCGATGTAATAATGGGTGGTATTGCGAATGCGACCCTAATAGAATATGCCAGCCAAGGTACTTTTCTTCCTCTAAACGAGTACATAGAGACTCAGTCGGCATATTTCAAAAGGCACCTTAACGAGGTAGATGGCATGCGCCAAATGGTAACTGCACCGGATGGAAATATCTACTCTCTAAATAGCATTGGCATATCAATACCGGATGCTATGTCACAAAGAATGTGGATTAACGAGAAATGGCTTGAAAACCTCAATCTTAAGATGCCGACCACAACCAAGGAATTAAAGGATGTACTAACGGCTTTTAAAACTAAAGATCCCAATAACAATAACAAAGCAGATGAAATTCCAATGATGGGGGCAACAAATGGCTGGAATACAACTTTTGATGGTTTCTTGATGAACTCATTTATTCAATACAGCCCATATAGCCCATATAGAGTTGTAGATGGAAAGATAGAGCCAGTTTATAATACAGAGGAATATAGAAATGGTATTCGCTTCTTGAATGAGTTAGTTAATGAAGGTCTATATGATTCTGTAAGTTTCACACAAGATATTGACCAACTCAAGCAACAGTTTGAAAATGAAGAGGCTGCACTCATCGGAGCTCTACCTTCAGGCGGGCCGAACTCATATGCTAATATGGCCGGTGATCGGTATAGAGACTATGCTGCTCTTCCACCGCTGGAAGGTCCTGATGGTGTGAGATTGGCTGGTTATAATCCATATCACTATATTCTGTACTCCAATACATTTGTAATAACAAAGGATTGTAAACATCCGGAAATTGCATTTAAATGGGCTGACTATATGTATTCCGAAGAAGTTTCAATGTTTGCAAGATTGGGCGAGCCTGGCACTGACTGGTTGGAGCCTGAGGAAGGAAAGTTAGATCTTTATGGAGAACCAGCTCTGTTTAAACCTGTCCTATTATGGGGTAACATCCAAAATTCCCATTGGGAATTATGGCATCCATCATTTGTAGACTTTGACAATAAAGGTGAACGCTCGGATGATCCCTATGAACTGCAAAGATATCTGTTTGAAGCTACCTATGAGTCCTACGAACCCTATGCGCCGGATGCAAGTACTTTCTTACCACCATTTATGTATAGCGCTGAAGATAGTAAGAGACTCAATGAGATAAATACTACGCTAGCATCTTATATATGGGAGTCACGTGATAAATTTATAGTTGGCAACATGGACATTGAGAATGATTGGGAGCAATATCTAGGAGAGATTAAAAAGATTGGTTATGAAGAAGTAATTAGCATCATGCAAGCAAGATATGATGAGCTTAACAAGTAATTTATATTATGATTGCTTCCCAGAAAGTCGTTAAACAACTTTTTTCTGCAGGTTTACCTGCAAGAAGTTGCAGCTTGCTGCAACATGGTGCAATCATATATGGTTATCCAATCTTCTTTCGAAGGCTGATGGAATTTAAGATATCTTAAATTCCATCAGAAAGTCACTTTGTGACTTTCTGGGTGATAACCATATTAAAATAACGGAAGAAATTGCTTGGCAAATTCAACACACCATTTAAACGAGGCTTGTGGTGACTCAATATTCAAGTTAATCAGAGTATAAATGATTAATGGGAGGACAAATCATGATAAGAGACATGCTGGTGAAATTATACGATTTGGGAGATGAAGCACCCAATTTGAAGGAACTAGAAAAGGAAGGTATTTCTATAAAACGAGCAATGCCATGTGATAAAAGGCTTATAACAAAATTTGTTGAACAGAACTTTTCTAAATCTTGGGGCGATGAGAGTAGAATGGCTTTGTCCCAAATGCCTACAACATGTTTTATTGCTGTTAAAGATAAGAAAATAATTGGATTTGCATGCTATAATACAACGGGAAAGAACATTTTCGGTCCAACCGGCGTAGTAAAAGAATTCAGGGGTGTGGGTATCGGTGAAACTTTATTGTATAAAAGCCTCCTAGCTATGCGTGAAGAAGGATATGCCTATGCCGTGATTGGTTGGGTTTCAGATGCGGTTGAATTTTATAAGAAAAAGGTAGGGGCAATCGAGATCCCTGATTCCCATCCGGGGATTTACTCACGTACAGTTTTAATATAGATAGTTATTGGTGTTTTTAAAAACAACCTATTTTACCTAGCACCTTAAAAAATCACACCAGTCCAAACTGAAGACAAGCTCTCGCTGGTCATTTCACAGTGGAGATGTCCGATTGACCATAAAATGCATCGCAGGGAACATGAATGTACCATAGACTTTACATAGGCATAACTGCTAATGACATAAAGACTTTACTTGGACAATCTTACGATAGACTAATGCCCGGCAAGGCTCTGCTAAAGATAGACTATAACTTTTCCAATTAAGGCATACACCAACTTTTCGAGAATTGGATCAAATGGTTATTGCCAAAAGGGTCGAATCTGTGTATAATATGATGTGTTACGGGGTCATGGTTCAGCTTGTATTAGCAAACAGCCCGGTAATAAAAACCAAAATGCAAGAAAAACCCCCGAATTAGTAAATATGGGGCTATAACTCAGCTGGGAGAGTGCCACAATGGCATTGTGGAAGTCGAGAGTTCGAATCTCTTTAGCT
>ENA-UOOR01001477-UOOR01001477.1-fermentation-metagenome-genome-assembly--contig:-NODE-1477-length-27569-cov-190.751835_pt1 | contig 27569 bp, 21 predicted proteins | sample MGYA00245780_ERZ724029 | MGnify/ENA primary metagenome ERZ724029 (study PRJEB28704, sample SAMN03018315) | fermentation metagenome | biome: anthropogenic terrestrial biome; feature: soil... | reverse complement strand
TCCTAAAGGAGAAGGAACCTTCAAACTTAAATTGGTTGCTCAAATAACATTCCCCCTTGTCTCCTTATCTCTTTATTCTCCTTGTCTCCCCGTCCCCTTGTCCCTTTTGGTCTTTGGTCTTTGGAAGTTAGAAGTTGGAGGTTAGAGGTTGGAAGTTAGAACCCTGAATAACATTCCCCTTGTCTCCTTATCTCTTTATTCTCCTTATCTCCTTATCTCCATTTCTTCTTCCCTTGTCTCCCAGTCTCATGAACACCTCATCCCGCCTTCGGCACCTTCTCCTAAAGGTGAAGGAACCTTCAAACTTAAATTGGTTGCTCAAATAAGATTCCCCTTGTCCCGTCTCCTTGTCTCGCAGTCTCTTTGTCTCCTAAGTTAAAATGGCGATGGGTAAAGCAAAGCGATAATTCGCGATAAAAAAATAACCATGTTTGGTTGAACAAATTAACGCCACATCATAAATAACGCCAATATCAGAGTTTCCCTTCTTGAATCATCCGATAAATGGTAGTTTTTCCAATATTGAGTTTTTCGGCCACCAGCCTCACCTTATTGTTATACTTTTGCATAAAGTGATTGACTATGCGTATGTTATAATCTTCAAGTGTAGCTTCCTCGTATAAAAAGTCATTCGATGAACTGGCCGATCCAAAAGTGATGTCGTTTTCATCTATCACGTCGGTGTTGGTCATTACGGCTGCCAGTTCCATAACAGCTTTGAGTTCACGAACATTACCCGGAAAAGGATACTTTTGCAGCTTTGTGGCGGCTTTGGAAGAAATGGAAAGCTTACCCAATCTATTCTTCTGGCAGAATTCATCTACAAAAAAACGGGCAAGCAATATAATATCGCTTTCCCTGTCACGTAAGGGCGGCAATTGAATAGGTAAGCCCAGCAGCCTGTAATAAAGGTCTTCACGAAACTCTCCTTTGCGCACCATTTCCTGCAGGTTTTTATGGGTAGCTACAATCACCCTTACATCGAGTTTTATGGTTTCGTTTCCGCCTACCCTCACCACTTCCTCTTCCTGCAGCACACGAAGGAGTTTTGATTGCATGTTGAGATCCATATCACCGATTTCATCCAGGAAAATGGTGCCCTGATTGGCTTCCTCAAATCGACCGATTCGGCGGTTGGCAGCTCCTGTAAAAGCCCCCTTTTCGTGTCCAAACATTTCACTCTCAATAAGCTCGCGGGGAATGGCTGTAACATTTACGGCAACAAATGGCTTTTTGCTGCGGGACGAAGCATGATGAATGGATTTAGCAACCAACTCTTTACCCGTACCTGTTTCTCCATAAATAGATACGGTAATATTGGTCCGGGCAGCTTTTTCGATAAGAATAAGCACCTTATTGATGGCTACACTGTTTCCTTTAATCAAATTATTAACTTCATATTTGCGCCCGATTTCCTCTTCCAGAAAAGCAATCTTTTGTCTGAGCGCTAAATTTTCACGAATGTTTTTGGTAATGTTCCACATCCGTTCCTTGGTATCCTGATCCTTTAAGATGTAATCATAAGCTCCTTTTTTTAGCAGTTCAATGGCAGTAGCCACATCCTGCTGGCCCGAAACAATAACCACCGGCGTATCCGGATTGTACTCTTTGATCTGTTTTAATACTTCCAGCCCTGACATATCAGGCAAATTATAATCAAGCGAAATCAGTGCCGGATTTTTGTAAAGATTTTTAACCAATGTTTTGCCATCGGAAAATATCTCCACTTCATTGCCGGGATTAAGTGTAAGGTGATGCGAAATGATTTTGGCGAAAATAATGTCGTCCTCCACGATAAATATACGGAAAGGATCAGAAGCCATGGACTGGAGTTTTTAAGATTAGCACAAATATAATCAATTTTAAGCGGAAAGTTGCATTTTGGGACATTTTATTCAACTTCCCGATAATACATCGCAATCTGATTTAAAATATCCAACAGTTCTTCCGGTTCGGTGGATTGCATCAGCCGCATTTTAAAAGGCTTAAAGTCTGGGAATCCTTTAAAGTATCTGCCATAATGCTTACGCATTTCAAAAATTGCCGTTTTATTTCCATGCCAGGTTAGCGAATTGATAATGTGTCGGGAAACAATGTCAATTCTTTCACATACCGAAGGCAGTGGAGCCGCATGACCGGTTTCCAGGAAGAATTTTATTTCTCTGAAAACCCATGGGTTGCCTATGGAAGCCCTTCCAATCATTATACCATCCACTCCGGTAGTATCAATCATTTTCTTTGCGGATGGGCCATCGGTAACATCTCCGTTACCAATAATTGGGATGGTAATATCGGCTTGTTGTTTTACTTCACCAATAAGGGTCCAGTCGGCAGTACCACTGTATGCCTGGGCACGTGTTCGCCCATGAATGGTAAGGGCACTGATACCTGTCTCCTGGAGCCGGGAAGCCAGTTCAACAATGGGTCTGGAATGTTCGTCCCAGCCCAAACGGGTTTTTACGGTAACCGGACATTCCACTGCCTGAACCACAGCCCGGGTGAGCTGAAGCATCAGAGGAATATCGCGTAAGAGTGCTGCACCTCCACCTTTGTTAACAATTTTTCGAACCGGACAGCCAAAATTTAAATCAATAAAATCAGGATTATGCCGCTGTGCTATCAATGCAGCGTCCACCATAGCCGATACCGTATTGCCAAATAGCTGAATACCAAGTGGACGTTCTGCTTCTGTAAAATCAAGCTTTTTCAGGCTGCTGTCCACCTCTCTGGAAAGTCCTTCAGATGCGATAAATTCTGTGAATACCACATCGGCACCCAATTCCCGGCATAGCTGTCTGAAAGGTGGATCGCTGATGTCTTCCATAGGAGCCAGCATCAGGGGATGAAAACCCAGATTTAGTTTACCTATATGCATGTAAGAAACACTACTAAAGAAACAATGCCTCAAAATTACACATTAATTGTTAGGGATAATGGGTAACTTCGCGGCCTGATTGAGATCTCCATTATAATATAATGAGCCTGCAAATTCAATTTTTTCATGTTTCTACGACCAGTATTTGGTAATATGTCTCAGGCAGCAAAGTTATTGTTGCTTCTGATGATCCTTGCAATAGGAGCCTTATTAAGCACCGGATTGACCTTTTTGGCTGCTTCATGGATTTGGGGAAACGACGCGCTGAACAGTCTTACCGCAAACGATACTCATGGAAAGCTAAACCTGCTTAGGATGATGCAAATCATTAGCCAGGCGGGTATTTTTATTTTGCCTGTGCTACTTTTTGCCTGGTTCACCGAAAGCAAACCCCTGAAATATTTAGGATTTGTCAAACCCCTACCCCTGCAATTTATTATTGCGTTGTTAATTATTCCCGTTGCCGGCCCTTTGATCAATGAGTTGGTACAATGGAACGAATCCCTGCGCTTGCCACAGGCATTGCATGGCCTGGAAACGTGGATGAAAACTTCAGAAGAAAGTGCCAACAGGCTGACCGAAGAATTTTTAAAAGCACCAGGATGGAATACCCTTTGGGTCAATGTTTTGATGATTGGAATACTGCCTGCCATAGGAGAAGAATTGCTGTTCAGATCTGTACTTATTGGCTTTATGCGCAAATATTTCAAAGGTTCATTTTGGCCGGTAATCATCTCCTCATTGATATTCAGCGCCATACACCTGCAGTTTTATGGCTTTCTTCCCCGATTTGTGCTGGGGGTTATTCTGGGATACCTCTTTGTCTGGTCAGGCTCCATTTGGCTTCCTATACTTGCACATTTTGTAAACAATGTCTCAGTAGTGATAATTTCCTTTCTCTATTATAATCATCATATCAGCAGCAGCCCCGAAACTATCGGCCAGGCCTCTGAATGGCCCTGGGTGATGTTGTCGGTTATATTAACACTTGGTTTATTGATGGTGGTAAGAAATTTGAGATCAGGCCGGTCGCAATCTTTCTGGCGAAACTTGTAATCAAACCTGTTTCACTATATGCTTTAAAAATATGCCACTTTGAAGACCAACCCGCATTTTTTATAATTTTGTAACAGTTCAACCTTCAGCTCATGGAACATCCACTTTTGGTATATAATACGCTAACGCGCAGCAAACAGGTTTTTGAACCACTAAACCCGCCTCACGTGGGCATGTATGTGTGCGGGCCTACGGTATATGGAGATGCCCATCTGGGTCATGCTCGTCCGGCCATTACCTTTGACCTTATTTTCAGGTATTTGAAACACCTGGGTTACAAAGTCAGATATGTACGTAATATCACAGATGTGGGGCATCTGGAAGATGATGCAGATGAAGGTGAGGATAAAATTGCAAAAAAAGCACGTCTGGAACAGGTAGAACCTATGGAAGTAGTGCAATATTTTACTGACCGGTATCATAGTAACATGCAACAATTGAATGTGCTGAGTCCAAGTATTGAACCGCGGGCATCGGGGCATATCATTGAGCAGGCGGGCATGATTGATGATATTTTAAAATCAGGCATGGCTTACGTGAGTAATGGTTCGGTCTATTTTGATGTTGAAAAATACAATCAGCAATACCATTACGGAAAGCTTTCGGGCAGGGTTTTAGAAGATTTGATGTCCAATACCCGAACGCTTGAAGGACAGGACGAGAAACGCAATCCTTTTGATTTTGCCCTCTGGAAGAAAGCCCAGCCTGAACATATTATGCGCTGGCCTTCGCGCTGGAGCGATGGTTTCCCCGGATGGCACCTCGAATGCTCGGCCATGAGTGCGCGCTACCTGGGAAATACTTTTGATATTCATGGGGGTGGTATGGATCTGCTTTTCCCTCACCATGAATCTGAAATTGCGCAAAGTATGGCAGCGCATGGATCAGAACCCGCAAAGTACTGGCTACACAACAACATGATTACCATAAATGGCCAAAAAATGGGCAAATCTCTGGGCAATTTCATTACGCTAAATGACTTTTTCAGTGGTGATCATACCTCCCTAACGCAGGCCTACAGTCCAATGACCATAAGGTTTTTCATACTACAGGCACACTACCGCAGTACGCTCGATTTCTCAAATGAAGCCCTGCAGGCTGCTGAAAAAGGCCTGGATCGACTGCTAACTGCCTGGAATAAAATTCCCAGACTTAAACCATCCAAACAATCCACCCTGGAAGTGGAAGATCTGGAAAAGAAATGCTACGCAGCCTTGAACGACGACTTCAATAGTCCGATGGTAATTGCCCATTTATTTGAAGCCGTTCGATGGATTAATGCCATTAATGATGGAAAAGAACAGCTTACTGCGAACCATCTGGAATTACTGCAGGGACTATTTAATCGCTTTGCCGGAGAAATTCTGGGACTTATACCTGCTGAAACAGCAGATTCTGCTGAAGGATTATCCGATAAACTTTTAGAAATTCTTATTTCATTGAGGCAACAAGCCAGAGCAAGCAAGAATTTTGCTGCCTCTGACCTGATCAGGGATTCCTTGAAAAACATAGGCATACTGTTACGGGATACCAAAAATGGAGTGGAATGGGAAATAGAAGAAGATTAGTCATCAATGTACGATAACGAACATCAAGTGTACGATAATCTGAAAAGCAAGGATCAATCTCTGTACAGATGTTATTGATAATGTAGACTTTACGTTTTTCCTGGTTGTTTTTTAGATTTGGCATGATTTTTTACTTTAGGTAAATCATCACCAACACACACTTGTCATGAAATCAACTTTCAATATTTATTCAGTAGTTGTTTTTGTTTTATTATTATTTGTATCCTGCGAGCGCGACAACTGGCACCATATTCATGGAAGCGGCCCCGTTTTAACTGAAGAGCGGGATGTACATCCATTTTACGATGTTAACATCTCTATCCCTGCACGTATATATTTCTATCAGAGTGCTTTTCCCGAACTTACCATCAAAGCACAGGCAAATATCCTTGACGCCATAGAAACACGCATTCGGCGGGGTGAACTGGAAATAGGACTGTATAATGGAGCCGGACTGGGCAAACATGAAACCATCGAAATTTACATTTCTTCTGCCACCTACCGCAACATCCGGTTTTCGGGCTCAGTAGACGGCTGGGCAGAGACTCCACTCAATGTGCCGGAAATGAATATTTTTATCTCAGGTTCGGGCACATTCTCGGGTGAGGTATATGCGCATTACTTATCATCAAGCATTTCGGGTAGCGGCAAGCTCTGGCTTGATGGAGAAGTAGCGGATCAGTTTCATACCATTTCAGGGTCGGGTGATATATATGCTTTTGACCTCGAAAGTGAAACTGCCGACATCCGCATCAGTGGCTCCGGTAAAGTGGAAATTTCTGTTGATGATTTTCTCTATGCAGACATGAGCGGAAGCGGTACCATTTACTATCGCGGTTACCCTGATGTTGAAAGTCACATTTCAGGTTCGGGCAAAATCATTCATATAAACAACAAATAAAGAAGCTGATCATTTTTAATTTTTCATTGCACGAAAATAAATTGCCAGCTTACCCTCAGCAGTAAGATATACTTCAATACCGTTCTCCCGGATAACCATTTCGTTATAGGTTAGTTTACCCATATTTCCCTTTAATTCAGGGCCGGGGGAGTGTGGTGAAAAGACTTTATACAATAATAATAAAGCATTCCTACTTGCTTTTTTGTAATTTTGTTCATTGGGATAAAGAGCATTGACATTGCACATAATACCTTTTTCAACAGGACAATAGAATATTCCGGTTTGTAAATGCTCCCGGTTAACCGTTTAATTTACTTGTATGATTAAGAGTGGATATCCATTTTGTCTACCTACCCGACCGTGGTTGAAATATACGGTATTGACATTATTGATTTTCTCAATACTTGAAATTCAAAACACTTTCGCACAAAATACCACCTATAAACCTAAGTCACAAGGTTCGTTTACAGAATCTGATAATGAGCAGCACCTCATTGAGGCTCCCGGCCATGAAATATCCCAAAATCAGAAAAAGCTTTACTATAAGAGGATTCTGGATAGTTTAAAGCAACATGGAGATATTAAAAGTATAGCCAACACCTACATTCTGATGGTTAAAGACAAAGATTATGTTCCGGGTTATATTACCAAAGACAGCTTATTGCACGAGCTGTTAAAAATCTACCTGCATCTCAAACAGCCCAGAGACATTATGAACACTTATAATCAATTGTTCTTTTTATCCTTCAATACGGGCAACAGCAAAGAAGCTTTAGAATATGCCAATCAGGCCCTTACAATAGCATTAGAACACAATTACAGTAAAAGTGCTGCCATTATTTATAGCAATATTTCATTGATGTATATAAAGATGGGCGATTATGAAAAAGCAAACGAATTTAATTACAGGGCATTAAGGGTTTTTAAGGAGTTAAAGGATACGCTTCAAATGGCAAGGAGTAAATTAAACATTGGGCAGGTGAATATGGTGCTGGAAGATTATGACAAGGCATTGCTGAATATTACTCAGGCCAGAGACGAATTTCGGATGATTGATAACCCGCAAGGGTATAGTATCAGCCTGACAAACATAGGAATGATATATCATAACCTGAAAGATTACAAGCTGGCACTACGTTATTTTTTTGAAGCCGTACAGATTGATGAAAAGAATAATGATTCTCATGGTATCGCTTCTAACTTTAGCAACATTGGCAAAACCTATTATAGATTGGGCAATTTAGAGAAGTCGCTTCAATTTTTGAATCAGGCCCATGAAATCTATCAAAAATCAGACAACAAGAGTGGTCTTGCCTCTGTATATTTAAATCTTGCCCGGGTTTACACTCAAATGAGCGCGCTTCAGAAGGCACTGGAATATAGCAGGCGGAGCATTACTCTTTTTGAACAAACCAATGAGCCGGCATCGAAAAAGGATGCACTTGAACAACTGTCATTGATTCATCAAAAACTTGGCAATTATCAACTTGCGCTGGATATATTTCACCAGGCCACAGCACTAAAAGACAGCTTGTTCAATATTGACAAAGCGGCCAAAATATCCATGATAGAAGAAAAATACATCAATGAAAAGCTCAGCAATGAAAATTTAAACCTTCGCTATACCGGTGAGTTACAGGAGTTGAAATTAGAAGCCCAGAAATCCTTAAACCTTATCTATTTAATCGCTCTTATTGTACTCATTTTGGGCATGGCAGTTATCATTATCCAGTTTCGTAAGAAAAACCTTGCCTATAAGTTTATTACCAGGAAAAATCTTGACCTGATCCGAAAGGAGCAGGAGTTAAAAAAGACAAAAGAGCAGATGATTATCCTTACTCAGACCGACCGAACTAAGCCCACTGTTGATCCCGGTGAGAAAGAGGCCATATTGCAACGTCTGGAGAAGTTGTTGGAGCAGGACATGATTTATACCCGGCCTGACCTGACTATTGAGAAACTGGCGCACCGGTTGTCAACCAACCGGACTTATCTTTCACAAATCATAAATGAGGTGTTCGGTAAGAGTTATTCAAATTTCATAAATGATTACCGGGTAGCTCATGCCATGAAAATGTTGTCCGATCCCAAAATCGGAACCAAATACTCCATTGATGCCATTGCCAGGGATTCAGGATTTAATTCTATATCCAACTTTAATACTGTGTTTAAAAAGCTCTCCGGCGTTACGCCCTCAATATTTATTAAAAACATTGATTTTCATGATATTACACTTCGTAGTCATACTCCCTGATTTACCAATTAGTAAATACTTAACTTGCATTATGATCTTGGTAGTTATTTCTTTGTGCTGTATAAACCAACTAAATCTTCACATCACATGGCAAAGCACTACTTTAAAAAGACCTTACCACTCACCTTGATACTGTTGTTGTTCCTCGCGAGCACAAATTCAACTGTCGTTTATGCCCAATGGACCATCAATGAAGGTTTTGAGGGAGGCTCAATTCCAGCAGGTTGGACCATTTATGATGTAAACAATGATGGAGAACAATGGGGTACATTACAACATGCCTATGCCCATAGCGGCAATTGGCTGGCTACCGTCCAGTGCTTTGGAAGTAATGGGGAAGACTGGCTGATAACGCCTCAGGTAACCATTAATAATGGGGATGTTTTTACCTTTTTCGCCAGGGCATGGTACGGAACCGAAAATATGAAGGTGCGTTTATCTACTACCGGCAAACAGATAAACAATTTTAATGTTACACTTGAAAATGTAAATGGCCTGGGCAACAGCTATCAAGAATTTACTTATGACCTGAGCGCTTATCAGGGGCAACAAATATATCTGGCCATTCAATGGCTGCAAAACACCTACTCATTGGTGGTGGACGACATTAAGGTAGGACAACCGCAAGCCAGCGATGTCGGTATTTTATCCATTGATAGCCCCCTGAATTTCCATTTACTGGATGCAGAAGTGATTCCTTCCTGCACCATCAAAAACTTCGGGAATTCAGATGTTACCGAAGATTTTCCTGTAATATGTACCATTACCAATCAAGCGAACGGGACAGTGGTCTACACACAAACTATCAGTTATACCAATACTCTCGCTGCATCACAAACTGAACAACTCTTGTTTCCGGTGTGGCAACCTTCTGATAGCGGAACATATCTGGTAAATATGAGTACTAACCTTTCAGGAGACGGAGATCCATCAAATGATGCCCTGGAAAGCACTACAGAAATAGTAATACATTATGGAACCGGCGGCCCCGACCTGATGGGTTACCGGTGGATTGACAGCCATGAACCCGATGGCCCGGTTTATGACTGGATTGAGATAAGCAACACAGGAATGTCGGTAGTCACCTATGGCGTAAATGCCTTCGCGGGAGACGATAATTTTTCAGAACCCATTCCTTTGGGTTTCGACTTTCCGTTTTATGGCATAAACAGAACATATTTTCATGCCGATATCAACGGTGAATTATTGCTGGCCGAGAACATCTGGTATAAACCTTTTCCCGGCTCTAAATGGAATAATGACGGCAATATCTTTAATTACTACGCCCCTATCCCGGGATATACAGAAATGCCTGCATTGATTGCTGTGTTTTGGGATGACTTGTTTGCCGAGGAAAATACCGGAGACATTTATTACCAAATGTTTGGCTCTGCTCCTGAACGCTATGGGGTAATTCAATGGAACAATCTAAGGTTTTCTGCCGGAAACGGAGGAAGTCAAACGCTATGCTTTGAAGTTATTCTTCATGAGAATGGCGATATCATCATGCAATACAAAAACGTGGACAACGGGCAATCCGGAAGCACCCTTCCGCATGTTTTTGGCCAAAGCGCCACCATTGCCATACAAAATGATGATGCCACTGCCGGCCTGTCCTATCTGAGGGAGATTATTGAAAACAATCAGTATGTAGGGCCTGAACCTCCGGGAAACCTGCCACAAAACAACCTCGCCATTAAGTTTTACATGGGTGAAGATCTTGAACCACCGCTTATTAGCCATAAGCAGGTTTGGAACACCTTTAACGATTACATGGAACTCTCGGCAACAATCACTGATGTTTCAGGTATACTTTCCGATACGCTTTACTATAATACCGGCAACGGTTGGCAAGGAATCACACATATTTCTTTTGAAGAGCCGAACATATACGAATATCTAATAGAAGATATACCTGCAGGTGCAAGCGTGGAATATTATTTCGTGGCTACTGACAACTCCCCTAATGCCAATCGCGCGGAACTTCACGAAACGCAAGGCGAGCCACTCGAGTTCAACACATTACCAACTGCTGGCGTAAACATACTTTTGGCCATGCCGGGTAACAAACCAGGATTTCAGGACTATCAAAACAAGGAATATCCCAAATATGTGGCTGCGCTGAATGCTCAAGGTGTTAGTTATGATGTGTTTAACTGGGCCGCATATGAGCAGTTTAGTTTTCCCGATAGCTATGACATCATTATAGCCTACTCCAACAGTACACGCAATAGTGCCATTCACGATACCTTATCAAATGCATTGATTAATTTTATGGACAGTGGAACCGAAGCCAGTCCAAAAAATGTATTTATGGCTTCTGACAATCTGCCTTCGGTGCAACATGCTTTGCCCAATGCAAGACCACTGACGAAATTTTTTACAGCCTATTTGCGTGGTGGCTACAACCCTCAACCTAATCCGCCAATTTTTGGCGGTCCCGATGGAATTGCCGGGCCCGATTCCCTGGGATACTTTCAGGGTAGTATAAAGGGACTCCCATTAAGCCCCATTGGCACTGAAAATCAAATTATACCGGTTTTCTCTGATGATCCTGACGTAATATACAACCGGGAGTGTCCTGACTGGTATGCTGATGAGGTAAATAATCCTGAAATCAGTTCATGGGGTTCGTATATTTTTGAAGATGGACTATTCGATGGGAATGCCTATTCAAAAGGACATCCCTGCGCTATATGGCTGGATAACCTGATTTATAAGTCCTATTTTATCAGTTTTGATATCTCCCAGCTTACAAACGACAGCGATATAAACAACATGATTGCAGAAGCTCTCGAATGGTTTACGCCCGAAACTTATACCATTACTGCTACGGCTTCACCCAGCGAAGGAGGCTCTGTTGCTGGTGCTGGGACTTATGCTTACAACCAAACCGCTACGCTTCTTGCCACACCGGCCGAGGGCTACCAATTTGTGAACTGGACCGAGAATGGCGATGTGGTTTCTACCGATGCGCAATACTCATTTAACGTTACCTCCGACAGAACACTTGTGGCCCATTTTGAAACCCAAACATTCACCATTACTGCTACAGCCTCACCGGCTGAAGGAGGCTCCGTTACTGGTGCAGGAACTTATACCTATAACCAAACGGTTACCCTGAATGCCACGCCGGCTGAGGGCTACCAGTTTATAAACTGGACTGAAAACGGCGAAGTAGTTTCTACCGATGCGCAATACTCCTTTAACGTTATCTCTGACAGAACGCTTGTGGCTAATTTTGCGACGGAAACATTCGTCATTACTGCTACGGCTGCACCGGTTGAAGGTGGCAGCATAACAGGTGCGGGTAATTATGTTTATAACCAAACTGCCACACTTATTGCCACACCGGCCGAAGGCTACCAATTTATAAACTGGACTGAGGACGGCGATGTGGTTTCTACCGATGCGCAATACAGCTTTACCGTTACCTCCGACAGGACGCTCGTGGCTAATTTTGCAACGCTAACGTTCGTCATTACTGCAACGGCTGCACCGGTTGAAGGTGGCACCGTTACGGGCGCGGGTACTTATACCTATAACCAAACGGCTACCCTGAATGCCACACCGTCCGAAGGCTACCAATTTGTGAACTGGACTGAAGACGGCGATGTAGTTTCTACCGATGAGGAATACAGCTTTGCCGTAACATCCGACAGAACACTTGTGGCCAACTTTGAAAAGCAAACATTCACCATTACTGCTACCGCCTCACCGGATGAAGGCGGCACCGTTACAGGCGCGGGTACTTATACCTATAACCAAACGGCTACCCTGAATGCAACTCCCTCAAAGAACTATGAATTTATGAACTGGACTGAGAATGGTGATGTGGTTTCAATAAATGCAGAATACACGTTTACCGTTACCTCCGACAGGATGCTGGTGGCCAACTTTGACCTGGTTGAAGGAATCAATGCTGTTGATCCGGCTAACTTGTCTATTTTTCCCAATCCTGCGAAAGATGTTTTATTTGTGAAAGTAAATGACTTCCCAAACAGAAACGCTATGATTCAAATACATAATTCTACCGGACAGCGGGTGCTGTCCAACAGAATGGTGATACAAAGCGAAGTACTGTCCCTGGATATCAGTGCATTAAAAGCCGGGCTGTATTATGTATTGATGCAAATGGAGAACAAGACAATCTCAAAAAAAATCGTTATACAATAATACATGCCTGTTAAATATAACCCGGCATCCTTGTTTTAATCATGGAGTCGGGTTATATTTACCTCCATATAGTGGCTGAATCGAACTGCTTCGTTTTGTTTTGCTTCTGGCCGAAACTAACTACTTTTAACAAAAAAAAGATGATGAGGTATCCGAAACCCGGTTTTTATTTTACACTTTTCACATTGTGCGGTTTGCTGATGCTGACATGCTTTAGTTCTCCAGCTCAATCCAGGCCCGGTGTTATGGTGCTTGGGGGTATCCATCAGGCCCATGAAACAGCCCAATACTATACTTATGAGCGAATGGGAGAAATTTATCGCCAGTTAAAACCGGACATATTGTGTGTTGAAACCCAACAAAAATATGTTGAAGACGGTAGTTTCAGCGGAACACCTTACGATTTTATTAATTTTATTATTCCCATGGCACTTGAGGACAATACACCCATTTATGGTATTGATTGGTGGAACAAAGAAGCTGGCGATAAATGGCGGGAATTACAGCGAAAAGCATATTCTGATACTACCCTCAACCGGGAAATGAATTTTATTGGTGGTCTGTTTTCTCTTTTTGATGACTATTTTAAAACACAGCATTATAAAATGATCAACTCTCCTTATATTACCCGTTTATGGAAAGCTAAAAATGAATTTAAATACCATATTTTCAACCAAAATCCTGAATATGCTTTTATAGTGCAATATGAGAATGAAAGAAACAACCAAATTGTGGAAAATATCCTGAATGTAATTGCCGAAAACCCGGACAAATTCATTTTGGTGGCCGTTGGGATTGATCATAAGTATTTTATTGAGGACATGCTTGAAAGCCTGGGAATCATAGTATATCAGGTCGAGTAATTTAAACAATTTTTCGAATAAATAGAGCCTGCTGAAAAACTAATATGTCATTGGATACCAGTTTGGTATAATGCTATTCTTTATGATAAATGCAAGGCTTTTACCGGCATACACCCACATTCCATGCTTTTATATGACGGTGCTCTGCACCTTATTATCGTTCTATTCTTTCTATTAATATTACGGTGCTCTGCACCTAAAAAAGAGCCATAAAATGGCGAAATATTTGTGGAAAATGTATATTTAGTGATTTTGGAAGGTGCAGAGCACCGAAATATAAAAAGGTTGTGAGTTTTTCAGCATGCCCTGAATACATCTCATTTTTTGAATCTTTAGTTTTCATACCAGGAACTAATCGTAAGTTTCTTTCACTTTTCAAATGCTGTACTTTTTCTCAACGCTCACAATAAGAACGCTCCAATATTTTACAACACATCTATTTATCCCGCAGTCAATTACAAGACATCCCGGGATGATTTATATGAAATTTATGCAATCAATATATTGGAATTCAATATGTTAAGAACTAATTCGGGGTATAACATTACATCAGTTTTACTGAGAACGGAATATTTTCTTTGGATTGAAAGTCATATATCATGTTCGGGCAAAATCATTCATATAATCAACAAATAAAGAAGCTGATCATTTTTAATTTTTCATTGCACGAAAATAAATTGCCAGCTTACCCTCAGCAGTAAGATATACTTCAATACCGTTCTCCCGGATAACCATTTCGTTATAGGTTAGTTTACCCATATTTCCCTTTAATTCAAGGCCGGGGGCGAGCGGCCAGGAGTTCAGGTTCTTATTGATACCAGATGACAGCTTCTTTAAATCAGCAGACAGAGGCCATTTCATTCTATTCCCAATCATTGTTCTAAAACCATCCTGATAAAGCCAGTTAACTGATTTGATAAGCATATTTCGGGTCTTTATGTCAAAATCAAACTGCCTGAGGATTAGGGTAGAATCACTTTCGCGAAATTCCGGAATGCCCCTGAAGTATACCGAACCCTTATAACTTCCTGATAATCTGACTTCTGCTACCATTAATCCATTACTGCCATAAAGTTTTATGTCCTCAACTTTTACCGATCGCTTGCCTTGAGTAAAATTCTGACCTTTAACATAAACAGATGCATAAGCATTCAATTCATCAAAAGGCAATGCTATCATGGCATTGATGACGGTAAGATCAGAGATTTGGTCAGTAACATTGAGCGGTGGCAGGGGAAGGGAAGTAGTTTTTTCAGGATTTTCAGGAAAAGAGCCAACACCCGAAGTGATGACCGATTGTAATCCTGCTGAAAAATGTATCCGGTTTCCTGATGACTGAAATGGAGAGGCGTAAAGACCCGAAGGCACTACCTGAAGCCAGATTTTATTGGTTTCATTCAAAACTACAGGAGAATTTAATATCTCCCACGCCTCATTGGCGTAAGGTTTGAAATCAAGCCAGGCCTTCAGGCTCTCATCAATGCCCTTACTAATTGTCTTTAGATTTTGCTTAAGTAATATGTCCGCCACAAAGGTGAACGGAATATTCATGCCTCCGACCTTTACTGAAGGTTCTTTCGTCCATTTATAATCAGTGCCTGAGGTAAGTGTTTGTATGCTCCAGTTGGGAAGAAGAATAATCTCGGTTCTGAAGTTAAGTGTTAATGCAGCCTCCAGTTCACGAAAATCGCTGACAGAGTAGCCCAGAACGTTTTTTTTGAAGCCTGCCTTTATCCATATTTTTAAAGGTATTTTATAGATGAGCACGTTTTCCTTCGCGGCCAGTAATATGTTACCATTTTTCCATGCCTTTATCATAAGGTTGTCACCCCCATTATCTTCCAGACTATTATCCTCATATATTAATCCTGTAAAGGCTTTATTTATGGCATTTTGAATATCGCTTATCCCGGCTTCAAACGACAAATTGATGACAGATGGTTCTAACAGGATATTTGATTGATAGCTTTCTATGGGCTTTTCAATTTTACCCGTGGTATTACATCCATTCAACAGCAAGCCAGTAATAAAAAATATGAGGAAACGTTCAAAAAGGATTTTCATAATGATGATCCCATTGATGAGGAGTTATTTTTATCATTCGGGTTTTGGGATGTTTTTTCAAATAAGTCAAAATAATTTGACGGGTATCCCGGTTATCAGAATATGGCTTTATACAGGCTTCGAGCATGGAAGGTGAAAACTCCTCTACTCCGGTAAATCCAAAGCCGCAATAGCGGCCCCCGGCAATTTTTACAACAGATACTTCATCCTTATCACGTCCTTTATCAAGAATATAAAAATCAGGATGAATAAAACCCGACATTTTGATGGCTGCATCTGCCCTTCTGTTGTAATTTTCAACGGTTTCTAGGCCGATACAGGCTCCACGGCATTGTCTTACGCCATAATGAAAACAGGAACCTGAAGTATGATACAAGCCGCACAACTTCTGACAGAGCTCAAACTTTTCAACCACCGCATAGAGATATTTTCGTGCATGCTCTCGGGTGGTGAACGCCGTAATGGCCTGTTCCCCATTAAGAGAATGTCCAATGTGCAGATTTCTGTAACCGTTTTCATCAATATAAGAAAACAGCCCGAAGCTAAATACCGATCGCCGTTGCTGCCGGTTGAACAAAGGCTTATGCTTTTTTATTTCATCGGATTCGAGCAGCAGAGCAACCAATTCGCTGCCGGTGCATTCATAGCTGACAGCGGTCATATGATCGCGCAATTTTATAGCTTTTTGTGTATCGTTATTCCGGTAATGCTGGAGCAAGCGTTCAAACATATTTATACTCTTTCCGATATATACCACCCTGCCATCTTCATCGTGAATATAATATACGCCGGTTTCTTCAGGAACTTCCCGAAGCATTTCCGGTATGCTGAAGGCAGATTGTTGTTCTATTCCGTATCTGTCAATATTAATCAGCATTTCAAACAGCTTAGTGGTAGCAAGAGCATCTCCGGCAGCACGGTGACGGTTCTCTATCTGAATTCCGAGCGAATGACACAGTTTTCCCAAACTATAAGAGTTATGACCGGGAAGAAGTTTTCTGCTGAGTTTCACAGTACATAAGGTTGGTCGCTTATAAGTGTAACCCAGACGCTTAAATTCGTGCCGGACAAAGTTATAATCGAAGGAAGCATTGTGAGCTACAAAAACAGCGCCTTCTGTCATTTCAACTATACGCCGGGCTATTTCACAAAAGCGGGGTGCATCTGCTACCATTTCATTGCTGATTCCGGTAATGCGTGTAATCATATAGGGGATGGGCTGCTCCGGATTGATCAGGGTGGAGAACTCATCCACAATTTTATTCCCATCATGCAGATAAACAGCTATTTCGGTAAGACGCTCCGAAGTAAAACTGCCACCAGTAGTTTCAACATCTATTATAGCATACATAAATGCAAATGTAAGACAAGATATAAGGAAAAACTGCCTGAATGAAAATATTTTTTTATTCATTATTCGACAAAGACAGCCATTTTTGTTATATCACTGGTCAGAATAATGCACAGAAAAAACAAGTAACATTGTTGTCAAGCACGGTGTCAAGTATTTTATTAATGAATCCAATCTAAAAATATGAAAAGATGAAAACTAAAAGTCCTGTATATCTGTGAATAAAAACTGGAAAGATATTGGTGCCTGCCTGCCAGCATACGCACGCAGGCAGGCCTTTGTGTCTTAGTGGCAAAAAAAGATTTTATATTGAGCTTATGAAAATCAATGAGCCAGTCTGAAAAGGTCTAAATAAAAAAATACCATCAAAAACACGAAGTTACCAGGTTGCCACAAGACTCTGTATATTAGTGATTGAAGCTTAGTGTGCCTGTGTGCCTGTGTGGCAGAAAAAAGAATTTTTATATTGAGCTTATAAAAAGCAATGAGTCCTATCTGAATAAGGTCTAAATAAAAAAATGCCATCAAAAACACGAAGTTACCAGATTGTCACAAGACTCTGTAAATTAGTGATTGAAGCTTTGTGAGGCTTTGTGCCTTTGTGGCAAAAAAAAACCGCACTGCAAAATTGTCAGTGCGGCTGCGTCTTTGCAAAGGTCTGATTAACCAATTTCAATCTGACGTGCAGGTTTTACTTTTGCTTCTTCCTTTTTGGGAATAGAAATGGTTAAAACGCCATTTTCATGTTTTGCTGAGATCTTTTCCGGATCAACAGTTTGTGGAAGACTGAAAGAACGATTAAAGGAAGTATAAGAGAACTCACGACGCATGTAGCGATCTTCATTTTCTTCTGTTTTCTCTTCCTTCTCCGATGATATACTCAACACATTGTTTTCAACATTAATCTTAAAATCACTTTTGTCGAGACCAGGGGCGGCAACTTCAATACGGAAATCTTCTTTACCTTCTACAATGTTTACAGAAGGCACGTTAATACCTGTCTGAAAATCTAATGCCGGCATAAAATCACGCCCAAAAAATTCATCCACAATGCTGGGGAAAAAGTTTTTGTTTCTTAACATTGGTAACATAGTTATACCTTCCATTCTTTGATTAAACAATAATTTCACATGGCATGGTACAAGATATATGCCAGAACAAAAATAGATGTTTCTTGTGACACAATGTCTTGATTATGTGCAATATAGCCAAATTAATTGTGACATTTTGACAGAGCCCTCAAAATGGAAGTGAATGCTCTGCCAGGGAACATGTCTGACAAATCTGTAACCTCTCTCGCATAAGTATACAAAGTCCAGAAAGTTCCTAATCCTTAATATCAGGGTGACTGAACGTTCATTTTAATTCTTGAAGTAAGTATATCAATGGCTACATGATTGGCGCCACCCTGGGGGATGATAATATCAGCATAGCGTTTAGAGGGTTCTATAAACTGGAGGTGCATGGGTTTCACAAATTTTTCATAGTGATCAAGCACCTGCACGAATGACCGGCCCCGTTCTTCGATGTCGCGCCGGATGATGCGCATCAGCCGGTCATCGGGTTCCGCATCGACGAAAACTTTAATATCCATGCGATCGCGCACCCGGGGATTTGACATAATAAGTATACCTTCCACAATAACTACTTCTCTGGGATGAACCGGAATGGTTTCTTTGGCCCTTGCACACGTAAGATAACTGTATATAGGCATCCCGATGGTTTCACCTGCTTTAAGCATATCGAGATGCTTCACCAGCAGATTAAATTCGATAGAAGAGGGATGGTCAAAATTGATCCTGGCCCGTTCTTCAGGGCTCAGGTGACCATTGTCTTTATAATAAGAATCCTGGGGAATAACCGTTACAGAATCCTTAGGCAGCTTTTTGATGATTTGTTTTACTACAGTGGATTTACCGCAACCGGATCCTCCGGCAATTCCGATGATAAGCATGCTGTTGGAGATTTTTTTAAATTTGAGTAAAAGTAAGAATATTTTGGAAAGCGAAATTTAAATTTGACAATTAGCCTGGATTTATTGCATATATTTCCGGTTTGCATGGTTTACGGTACAATTCATCCCGCTAATCCAACAATTCAGCAATAAAAATTTTCAAATCGACCCTTCCCGTATCATCTTTGCATCACCAATACGGGAAACCATGAAATTCTTAATACCTCTTATTCTCTTTTTTGCAACGGTTCAGCTTTTGGCTCAGACCACGATCAGCGGTACCATAAAAGCCAGGAATGAGGGGACTTTACCCGGAGCAAATGTCTATCTGAAAGGAACCTATGATGGTGCTTCGAGCGATGCGAACGGCAAGTTTAGCTTCAATACACAAAAATCGGGAAACTTTATGCTAATTGTTGAATACATTGGCTACGAGCCTTTTACCAGAGATGTAGTATTGAATGGTACTGCAATCAACCTAAATATTGAATTACAGGAAACCTTCAACAAACTGGAAGCGGTGACCATTACCGCAGGTACTTTTGAGGCAGGCGATAAAAAGCGCGCCAATATCCTGAGTTCCCTCGATATGATTACCACAGCCGGGGCCAATGGAGATGTTTTTGGTGCGCTGCAAACCCTTCCGGGAACTACAACCGTTGGTGAATCGGGGCGACTGTTTGTAAAAGGTGGCGACAGCGATGAGTCGAAAACCTTTATTGATGGGGCGCTGGTGCATACGCCTTACAATGCTGCCGCCCCAAATACTTCCACCCGCGGGCGGTTCAACCCATTTATGTTTAAGGGCACCATTTTCAGCACGGGAGGCTACTCTGCCGAGTATGGGCAGGCGCTTTCGAGCGTGCTGCTACTCAACACCAACGATATGCCTGTTGAAGATCAGTTTGACATTTCGCTGCTCACCATTGGACCTGAAATCGCAGGCACCAAACTATGGAAAACAGGCGCTGTAACCGCAACTTTGGGATATTTTAACCTTGGTCCTTATATGAACTTAGTTCCTCAAAATTATAAGTGGTCACATGCTCCTGAAGGATTTTCGAGTGCCGTAAGCATTCGGCAGAAAACCGGAAAATCAGGTATGCTGAAAATTTACAGCAGTTATGATGCCAGCAACTTTATTATCGGACAGCTTGATCTGGAACAAAACAAAGTGGTGGATTACAATCTCGACAACAATAATTTCTTTGTGAATACTTCGTGGATGACAAAAGCCGGTGAAAACCGTACCCTTACGACTTCGGCCAGCTTTACCAACAATGTGGATAAAGCTGCCTTCGACACTACAAACTTCGACAAGGAACTGAAAGGATTTCACCTGAAACAGGTTGTATCTCAGGAAATGGGAAGCAGGATCACCATGAGGGCCGGTGCCGAGTGGATGCACAGCTTCACGGAACAGACCTTCAAATCACCGGCCAATATCTTTGTTAATGGATTTACCAACAATACTCTGGCCGGTTTTACTGAAGCCGAAATGTATGCCTCCAAACATTTCGTTGCCAGGTTAGGGGCAAGAGTGGAACACTCTGATTACCTGAACCGGACCAACTTCTCCCCACGAATCACGGCTGCATACAAGCTCAATGAAACCAGCCAGTTTTCGATGGCTTATGGTTGGTTTTTTCAGAATCCTTCGGATGATTACCTGGTTTACACCGACAAACTAAACTATGAACGTGCCGACCACTATATTTTGAGCTATCAGTCATTGCTCAAAGGCAGAACGCTTAGGGCGGAGGTCTATTACAAAGATTACCGCAACCTGGCCAAGCAGGGGAATGGCGAATTTTACCTTCCTGAGAGCTACAACAACAACGGTAGCGGCTATGCAGGAGGCTTCGACCTGTTTATCCGCGATAAAAAGAGCGTCAAAAACGGCGATTACTGGATTTCCTACTCTTATCTTGACACCAAACGCGACTACAGGGATTATCCTGAAATGGCTACACCCACTTTCGCCAGCAAGCACAATCTTGCCGTTGTTTATAAGCACTGGTTCGGAAGCATTCGTTCTTACGCCGGAGTGAACTACAAATACTCATCGCCACGGCCCTACAACAATCCAAACAGCACAGAATTCAACGGTGAACGAACGCTGGCTTATCAAACGCTGGATATAAGCTGGAGTTTTCTGTTCAGGACCAACATCATCTTTTACGGGGCGGTGAACAATGTGCCGGGCTTTAAGCAGGAATTCGGGCGGCGATATTCAAATGTCCCTGACGATTCGGGAATCTATCGCAGTACCAGCATTATCCCCGGCTCAGGCAGGTTTTTTATCCTGGGATGCTTCATCACCTTCACAAAAAAAGGAGACAAGAACCAATTGGAGAAAATTCAATAGCCACGAAGGCACTATGGCTCCAAGAAACACAAAGATTTTTGCAAAGACTTTATAATCATAAAATAACTTCGTGAAACTTAGTGCCTTGGTGCCTTAGTGGCAATAAAAACTAACCTTTAAACCCAAATAACCATGAAAACAACCCTTTTTACCATCATTTTCGTACTGGTTTCCATAACCGGTTTTTCACAAAGTAACGAATACTATCAGGCCATGGGCGAGAGCCTTGGCGGGTATGCCAACTGCAAATCCGGGGACGATTTCCGGGCTTTGGGCAACCAGTTTGAGCGCATTGCACAGGCTGAGGCAGATCAATGGCTACCGCTATACTATCATGCACATTGTAATATTATCGCAGCTTTTATTGAAACTGACCCGGCTAAAAAAGATGCCATTCTCGATATTGCCGAAAAATCAATGAACCGCGCAATTGAACTTGCCCCCAATGATGCCGATGCACATGCGCTCCATGCCATGTTTTATACCGCACGTTTGGTGGTAAACCCCATGGAGCGCGGGCAAAAATTTGGAATGCTCTCAGGTCAGGCAGCGGGGAAAGCCCTTGCGCTCGATTCCACCAACCCCCGCGCCCGGTTGATTAACCTTCAGAATGAAATGGGTACTGCTCAGTTTTATGGCAAAGATACTTCGGTGTATTGCGATGAAGCCAGAAAGTTATTGTCAGAATGGGACAATTTCAAAGCCAAATCACCCCTGCACCCCAACTGGGGAAAAGACCAGGCTGCCGGTATAGTGGAATCGTGTAAATAATTTTTAGAACAGTTAACCACCAGGGCATTTAAGTTATGCCCGGTGGTTAAGTAAATTCATTAACTTTACCCAACTTTCAGAAGCCATGAAAATTTCAGGTTCGCCATTCAGACCCCTTAATCTCTGGCAGTTTTTACTGGCCAATGTAGTGCTTTCGCTTATTATTTTGGTGGTGTTTTTCAATGGTGTTTACAACAGTCCGCTAAGCTTTTTACTGGGCTTTCTCTGGTCGTTTTCCATCTGCATTACCCAATGGGCAGGGCCTGCTCTGATTATTTATGCACTCGATAAACGGCTGTCCTGGATGGATAAGCCGGTAACCCGCACTTTTACACAGTTTATTTTAATGCTCCTTTGGTCGGTCACTGCTTTTGCAGCTGTGCAGTTGCTGATGATGTATCTGATCAATGGTCTTCCACCTTCAGCTGCCTGGCAATATGCCACTCAATCCATGATATATGCATTCCTGATCGCACTGTTTATTTCATTGGTATTTACTTCCATTGGTTTCTTTAAGGCCTGGCGACAATCGGTCTTGAGTGAAGCCGCCATCAAAGCAGAAATGATGTCGTACAAATACGAATCGTTGCGCAACCAGATCAATCCGCATTTTCTGTTCAACAGCTTTAATGTGCTGAGCGACCTGGTATATGAGGATCAGGAACAGGCGGTGCTGTTTATCCGACAGATGAGCGATTTGTTCCGATATGTGCTCGACAGCCGCGACAAAGAGCTGGTTAGCCTCAGCGAAGAGCTGGAATTTATGAAGTCGTATGCCTTTCTGTTAAAAACCCGCTTTGGCGATAAACTAAACCTGAAAATTGACCTGAAACCCGATATAAATACCTATATCGTGCCAATGACCCTGCAACTGCTGGTCGAAAACGCGGTGAAGCACAACGAGGTTTCCGACAAGTTCCCGTTGAGCATCTCCATCGGGCAAAATAATGAGTACATTGAAGTTGAAAACGCGGTGAAACCAAGACCAGCAGGCAATGACTCAAAGAAAACCGGCTTGAAAAACATTGCACAGCAATTTGCTTTCTTCACCGATAAGGAGATTGAAATTAAAGAAACTGTAGCCCATTTCCTGGTTAGAGTGCCTATAATAATGATGGAAAGCAGTCTGCAAATAGAACCCACGCAAAGACGCTAAGACGCAAAGGGTCTTTTATTTTGAAACTTAATTTTAAGTCAGTGCTACTTTGAGAATTAGTACTTTAACAAACAAATAACAACGAGTCATTGCGTCTTTGCGTGGCAAAAATCCCAGTATCAATGAAAGTACTCATCATAGAAGACGAAGCCCGTGCAGCCAGCCATCTGGAGCGACTTTTAGCTAAAGTTGCACCGGAGATGGAAGTTGTTGCCCGCCTCGAATCGGTGCGCGATGCGTTGGCTTTCCTTTCAGGGAAACCCGAACTTGGCCTTGTCTTTTCCGACATTCAACTGGCCGATGGGCTGAGTTTTGAAATTTATCAGCAGGTAAAAGTAAACTGCCCCATCATTTTCACCACCGCCTGGGACCACTATGCCATCGAAGCATTTAACACCAATGGCATTGATTATTTGCTAAAGCCTATCGAGGAAAACCGCCTGCTGAAAGCCATTGAGAAAGTCCGGCAATTCTCACCTGGTCCATTGTTGGAAAAAATCCTGGCTATGTCGGCAACAAAACCAGCGCACAGCCACAAATCGCGTTTTCTGGTTAAGGTGGGCGATAAAATCAAATCCATTCCCATTGAGGAAATCACCGCTTTCTACAGTCTGGAAAAAGCAACCTATCTTTTTACCCATGAAAAACGCAGTTACGACATTGACTTTGCACTTGATCATTTGGAAACCTTACTCGACCCTGAACGGTTTTTCCGCATTAACCGCAAGTTTATGGTAGGCCTTGAAGCTTGTGCCAACATTACTGCCTGGTCAAACAGCCGGCTGAAACTTCGGATTGACGGTCTGGAAAATCAGGAAATTATCGTTGCCCGGGAACGGGTGCAGGAATTTAAGGCATGGCTGGATGGGTGATTAATAAAGTCAAATCAACCATGTAACCCGTTTGCAATGGCATTAACAAAAATGGGTTGTTTGCCGCGTAAGGTAGGCAGTTCCGTCTCACCAATGATATGAATATCAGTAATAATATCGAACTTCAATTCAATCTCATAACATAAATCAGAAATTTCCCTTTCGATTTTCCAGTCTGCTTTATGCTTTAGAATGATTAAGATGTCATAATCTGAGCCTTTCTGCGCATGACCTGAAACCTGAGAGCCGAAAAGAACCACATCCACAACTTCATTCGGGAATCTGGCCTTTAAGAGTTGGTTTAACTCTTTCAACAGTACATGGTTTCCAACGCTCATGATGGGAATTTTTATCAAAGATAAGCAAATTATGGATTGTGAAATTCAATTTGACCCTTTGTGCCGGTGGAAAAAAATTCTATTGAACCGACCTGCGTTGTGTTTCGGCGGAGTGTTACTTTATAATTATCTTTTTATTTATCAATGTTCGATCTCCTGTTAATTTTAAAATATATAGTCCTTTTGGGATGTTAGGAATGTTTACATAAACTGTCAAAGTATTATCTATCAATAAAATGTCATTATAAAATGATTGACCTCCAACACTTAACATTTCAATTTTTAGTTTACATTTATTATTCGATAGAATTTTAAAGGAAAAAACACCTTCATTCGGATTTGGATAAGGATCAAAAACTTGCAACTGGACAAAATTTTCGTCTTCAGGTAAATACTTGTCCATATTAAATACTTTGTTTTGGGGCAAGTTTATTGTATTAAGTTTACTTAAAATGTCTTGTTCCAAATAAGATTCATTTTTTAAAAAACCCAGACTTCCTATTCTTGCAATAAAATTACTTCCGGGTTCTGCTATAAACCCAGGTCCTAATGTGATAGTATTTCCCGCTACAAACTCATAATCCGCCCCAGTAAAAATCGTTATTGGTTGTGTAGTCGAGATATTGTTACTTGCACACAGTACAATCTTATTTTCAGATTGATAGTGATTAGCGGGGAAAAAATAACCCGAAACCCCCTCTGAGCCTGGTAAATTTAAGTTCTCGTATTGGGTAATTTTTCTTTCACTCATACCAAATAAATCTACCCAAACATTATTGTTTGGGTTTAAAGTATTCTTAATGGATTGGTTAGAATAGTTTGAATGTAGCTTACCATAAAACTCTAAAATTGGCACATTGCATGTTCCTAACCCGCCTGATAGTACACCAAATACTTGATTTGATATAATGAAAATCCCAGAACCTGATGAACCATTTTCAACTACACCATATTGATAAAAAGGGACACTTAGCCAAGGATTATCAACATAGTTGCAAATTACACTTGTCGATACACTATTGCCCCAAATCCATCCAAACAAGACATCAATGATTGTTGTAATTGTGTAGCAACCAGTAGCAATAGGAGTTTCAAGCCAAGACACCTCAGTTACTCCACTTATTTTTTTTATATCTCCTCGGGGATGATGTATTGCAACTATAGGCGATGGGAGTATTGGCGGTAATATTGAACCATTGAATCTACTAGGATTCCAGCCCGAATATGTCAAATTAAAATGAGGAGGTACGGGAGTTAATATCTCAATTAATGCCATATCCCCCCATGTAAAATCAGCCACAAGTCGAAGTAAGGTTTGATGTCTATATTCATAACCATTTTCAATTAGTGCCTGACTTTGAATATCACGAATCCCCCTATTTGAAGAAGGAGTAGAAGCGCTGTTTGCATCCGGACTTTGATAATTGAAATATACTGTGTGAGTTTCATTAAAATCTAACCCATTAATGCAATGTTTTGCGGTTAGTATATAAAAGCCTAATTCAGAATTTGATGTATTTCGATTGACTATAGTTCCAGTACACTCGCCATCAATACCCAATTTCACAGTAGCACTTATAATGCCTTGTCTACCAGCTAAATGGTTTAAATAGGAAGGGTCATTGACATTAACTTGACAACTTCCAGATTGAGACCAACTCTGAGGGAAAGTTGTATAAAAAGAACAAAATAACAGTAATGCCAAGATTATCTTTTTCATTTTGAGAAATGTTTTATTAAGAATAAAGTATCATTATTCTCTTGTGAAACATATTGGATGAGGCCTATATGAGGTGCAAACCAAAATCTGCCATTATACATGACCACATTGAAAAACCTCGAACCTGTTGGTAAGATTAACGAGTCAATTGTTATTGTATTTGACCATGTATTAATTGAATATAGTGTATCAACTCCATTTCGCGCACTAAAATCAATGGAATAACCAAAACCTTGCATTACAAAATAACTTGATTCACAATTGGGGTTTTCATATAAACATGAAATAGAGTTTGATGACAGAAATTTTGAGCGAATAATCATCTCTCTCCTTTCTCCCTCTACACAATCAACGGTTTTATCAAATATTCTACTTGATTTATAATTTTCAACATAAACACTATCTATTTTTGATTGATTTCTATTTTGATAAATCCAAAAAGAACTATCGGTATAACTACTGAAATATGTTTCCCCTGTTTCAGGAAGCGGGCAATATGTTAAATCCTTGCATTTATAACAAGAATATGAAAAGAATAAGAGAAAAATGAAGCAAAAAAAGCAAGCAGTTTTATTCATTATTGTTCAAAATTTTATGGAGTTAAAAAAATCATTCTTCGTGGCAATACCACGTATTAAATTAGTTTGACAGCCTGTACATGTAAATGAAATAAAATTCCCGTCAATAAGGTAGTATCTAACAAATGAATGATAAGGAGCATCAGTTTGTAAAGCTTTATATGTCAAACCCATTTCTAATCCTCTGATGCCATTCGTGAAAACTTCAAATAGTTCAGTAATCTCACTATTTGATGCTAACAAAATTAATTTTGCTATTGCACGCAAAGTATCTCCATCCTCTTGTATCAATGCTTCATTAAAAATTGGTTCTGAATTACTAAATGTCGCATCCTTAAATATATGCACCTGAACGGCTTCAATAGAATCAATAGCTGCTGCATATAATATTGTAAATAAAGTATCATATCTTATTGTATTTGTTGGTAATGAAAATTCAACGCCAACATCTGAATCATTATATAGTGTCCAATTAGTTGTAGTTTGTGAAAATCCACTTAATGCTATTGTAACCAACATTAATACCCAGATGTATATCGTTTTCATGTTATCTTATTTTGTATTAATTTTCTTCTCCAACTCAATCACATACAACGTAAGCTCCTCAATTTTTTTAAGCAGCAGGGCATTCATTTGAGCAACATCAATACCATTGGCCCTAACCTCTTCTTCCGAGGGTAAATCGGGTAAATGTTGATGTTCGT